>Ga0116167_1001909_pt1 | contig 18323 bp, 9 predicted proteins | sample AD_JPNMR3_MetaG_FD_89794 | JGI IMG/M metagenome (GOLD analysis project Ga0116167, IMG submission 89794) | Active sludge microbial communities of municipal wastewater-treating anaerobic digesters from Japan - AD_JPNMR3_MetaG | ecosystem: Engineered > Bioreactor > Anaerobic > Digestate | place...
GGGCTTGGCGGTCTTGATCCACGCCGCACAGGTCCGGCCGGCCGAGCCGAGAATGCCTTTGTAGCCGCTGATCTGGATGTAATCGTCTATCCCGTCAAACGACACCGCCCCGCCTCTAACGCCCATTCCCGGCTTCCATGCCGGCTGGCCGAACAATTGGCCGATGCGGTTTTTGGCTGAATAATCAGCGGCTGTCAAACCTGCTGTCTCATCCAGCGGCAGATAAAGCTGCAGCCGGCGCAGGGCGAGCTTTTCAATTTCCTGCCGGCTCAACAGGCGGTCGTAAAGCCGGACTTCATCAATTACCCCTTTGTAAAAGATGGTTCGGGGGACATTGGCTCCAATGCAGACATCCGCAGAAGCGGCTGTATTGATAGGACAGGTTGCAGAACCGCCGATAGATGTCTCGGGCAGACCATCGACATATAAGACAGCTTCGGTGAGGTTGGGAGAACCGTCATCGGGCAGCATCACAGCTATATGATGCCACTGCCCGTCGGTCAGCGGGGTTGTGCCGTAAATATAATCGCCGTAAACCTGCACCCGCAGGGTTCCATCGCTGCTGAGGGCTATCGCCCACAGCCGGCCTGTCTGTGCTGCACCCCAGCTGAGGATGTTTGTGCCGGGGACTGTTGTCTTGATCCACGCTGTACAGGTGCGGCTGGCCGAGCCGGTAATGCCTTTATAGCCGACCGCTTCCACATAATCATCAATGCCGTCAAAAGCCAGAGCATTTTGGGAGATGCCGCCGACCCAATGGTGTTCGGTCATATGAGTCAAAATGGCGTGGTGATGGGATTGGCTGTCTCTGGCAATCTGTCCGATGGAGTCATCCATCGCCCAATAGGCCGCCAGACCGCTGCCGGGTGCGCTGCTCCATTGTGCCGCCAGCAGTTTCCAGTCATCGAACGTAACGGCGCCGGCCTGATTCAGATTGGCCGGACTTTGGGAATCGGGATTTAGCCACTCGTGTGCAAATCCGGTCAGATCTTCCAGCCCTTGCGAACCGGTAAAGCGATTGGGAACATCAACAGACAGGATGAGATCATCGAAGCCGCCCCTGCCGTCGCCGGCACGAATGGTAAAGGAATTAAGGCCGACATCGCCGTTTTGCGGAGTACCCCAAAGCCGGCCGTCAGAAGCAATATGGAGCCATGCGGGGCCGGCCTGTTTGGCATAATTGAGGCCGGCCGTATCGGGGTCGGCTGCGCGGACAGGCATGACGGCCTGAAAAGCGGCGCCTTCCGGCGCATTCAAAGCCGCTGGCAGAGCCGGTTCAAAATGCGGCCATTCATTGTCCCGCGGCGGCCGCAGCCAGAAGCCGTCAATAATGCTGCGGTCGGGACTGTCCGGCCCCTGCCAGGCGACAGCCAGATGGTCGCCGCCATCGCCTTCCTTATGCAGGGCCATTATATAATACGGCTGGCCTGCCTGCAGTGTAAACAGTGCCGACCGCTGGGAAGCATACTGGTCAAAACTGCGGGGATTCGACCATGTGCCGTAAATATAGGCGATGCGTGCGGCATGGGCCGGATCGGCATCGGTGCTCAGCCACAGCTCTACTTCGTTGTCGCCGGAGATCCAGAATCGCACGCTGCCGGTTGTCTGGGGAACCAGCAGACCGTGCAGACGTGTTCCGTAATTGTCTGCCCAGTTAGCCGGTATTTCGAATGTATCCAGATGCTCCACCAGCGACGGATTGGCCGGATAGCTGGACGCGCTGGTCAGACCGGCAATTTCATTGACTCCTGACAGTCCGGTCCAGACCTGCCGCTGGATGCTTCCAACGGTTGAAAACCGCCATACCGGACCGGTCTGTACGGTGCCGTCGATCATCCGCTCGTCCACCCGCCAGAAGTATTCCCGCCAGCCGTCCAGAAGCGGGGGATTGTATTGGGCCGCCTGCTTTCGGCCGACATATTCGGGGCTGCCGGTATCGGCTGCAGCCACAGCGCTGTACTGCGTGCCGAAATAGATATCATGCCGCAGGGCATTGGCCGCCGGGGTAAACTGCAAAACGGTTTCGGGGCTGACCTGATTGCTGCCGCTGTAGGGAATCGGCCCATCCAGACGGCTGTTGGTATAAACCGCCGTAATCTCCGCATCTGACAGGGCATAGTTGTAAAGACGAATGTCGTCCATAGCGCCTTGGTAATAGCTGTCGGCCGACCAGTTGCTGCGGCCGATGAAAAGATTGCGGCGGTACAGCTGGCGGGGAGCGGCGGTTTTGCCGGTTTTTACGACCTGACCGTTTTTGTAGATTTTTACATTCCCGTCAGCATCCACGGCAGCGGCAAAGAACTGCCATTTGTTCAATTCAATGGCATTGGTCGCCCGCACGTGGCCGCCGCTGACCGAGCCGTTGTACACCTCAAGCGTCAAATCGCTGGTGCTTTGGTAGCGGGCCAGCAGAATATTGTCCGAAGAAGAACCGTTGCCGAAGTCGATAAACCGTGCCCACCCCTTGACGGCTGTCGGGCAGGCCCACAAGGCAACGGTAAATCCGCTGTTTCTTTTGGCCATTCCCGAAGGCAGCGCAATATAATCATCCACCCCGTCAAACGACAGTGCCCTGCCGACAGGTCCTGAGGTCGAATTGGTCTCGAAAGACAGCCCGTTGTTCAATGTGCCGTGATTGTTATGCCCGCTGATGTCTTCGGCACGGGTGCCGCTGATGTCATCGAGCTTCAGCAGGGCCAGAGGGCCTTTATCGGGCCTGAGATTAAGCCCGTCGATGGCATTGAGCGGGCCGGCCTCCAGCGCTGTATTGTAAAACCGCACATCATCCAGCAAGCCCTTGTACGGCAGGCCGCCGTCGACTTGGGAGGACATGCCCATCCACACAGCAGCGGCGGCGGTGACGGGTGTCTGGGGGATGCCGTTTTTGACCATCCGCAGTGCGCCATTGATAAAGATTTTGGCTGTGCCGCCGGAGAAGGTATAGGCGGCATGAGTCCATCGGCCCGGTTCATAGACCGGCCACGGCGTCAGAACGGCGGTATTGTTGGAGCCGCTTCCAATCAGCAGGGCGATGCGTCCGTCCTGCCGCAGCTGGATTCTCCAGCCGGCGCCGCCGGAGCCGGCGGGCATCTTGTCCAGCACGGTCATATCCTGCTGCTGCTGCGGCTTCATCCAGAAGGCAATCGTCCATTGGCTTTCTGTTCCGACGGCCGCCGGACAGACCACATAGTCATCCACGCCATCGAACTGAAGCGCCTGCTGCAAGTCGAAGAAGCTGTCGGCGGCGGTATCGGCAGTCCAGCACGAAGGAGCGGAAAAATTATTGCCGGAGGCAGCATAACCGCCGGTTGATGCATCGCTGAAGCTGCCGTTGAAGGCATAATAGGGAACCGGCGCCGGAGCCGTGCCGATAACGAATGTCATGGTGCTGGCGGCCGCACTGATTTGGGTTATATCCATTCCGGACGGCTGGCCTGCTTTGGCTCCAAATTTCCAGTTGGAGCTGGGCGTTGTGCCGGCGGTAAACTGGTTGAGCAGCCCCCCTTCCTTGAAGCAGACATTGCTGGTTTTGTTGGTATCGGTGTTGTTGGCGTGGACCAGCTCGATATGCCGGTCTGTATTGGGATAATTGGAATTGTCGCCCTGCGTGTTGATCCGCCAGAATGTCATCCCCTGATCGGGAATGGAAGGACAATACAGAAGACTGGTTACATAGGGACGGATGAAGTAAAACTCTGTCGGCTGATCGGGGTCGTAGTAGGCATAGGCAAAATAGGGGTCATTGGAGGCCATCGTTTTGAGGCCGGGAAAGCCGCGGATATTCTCGGCATCCAGCCAGCCGTTCTCATACAGAAAATACGGATTGGGCAGGTCGGTGTATCCGCCGCCCATAATATCCCACGTGCCGGGCTCGCCGCCGACATAGCTGTAGGTATCGGGCCATTCGGCGGCCATATGGCCGTGTTCGTGAATCAGCGTTCCGGGGTCCAGATTGTTGGCGCTGTCGGTGCAGTAGCGGCCGGTGCGGACGCCGTCGGCACTGAAGCCGCTCCAGCTGCCGGCATGGTACCACATCCCTTCGGCCCACGCCTTCGGATTGCCGGTGTACATCAGACTCAACGCACGGATCTCGCCGGAACTGAACGTCGTCAATTGGCTGAAATCAAAGCCGGCAGCTTCCATCTGGTTGAGGGCAATACTCAGCAGCTGCCGGGCACCTTCCGTATAAGGGAGATTATCGTAATAGGCAAAGGTCTGGGGCGCCCGAAAGATGCCGTAGACCACATGGTTCATAATAAAAACGCCCCGTGACACATCTTCATAATAGGTGCGCAAAGAAGCCGCTGTGCCGTTGCTTTTATAGGCATTGGCCTTATTGACCTTGTCCCGATACTGTTCGAGCGTATAGCCGGCCGGAGCATCGGAAAAATCGAAAATTACCACCAGACCCTTGATGGTGCCGGTGAAATTGCTGATGCTTTTCGTCGGTGGCAGAACACCGCCGGCAGCGGCCGCCTGCGTACCGTCTGCGGGCTGGGCAATGCTGTCAGCGGCTGCCGTGCTGTCGGCCGGATATGCCAGACCGTTGATGAGTTGAAAGTCGTCGCCGAAAAGCAGTTTCTGCTTCTGGCGGATTTTTTTCAGTTTGGAAGACGGCTTTATCTTTAATTTTTTTTCAATTTTTCTGCCGCCGGCTATCTCTTTCTGCTTGGCTGCTGTCTGTTCTGAATCACTGTCCTGAATTTCAACGGGCTGACCGGTAGAAACCAATTCCTCGCCATCATCGGATAATTGGGCATAGCAAATCCATCCTGTTTGGGGATCTCTGACGACGGTATAGCCGTCAGGTGTTTGGGCCTCCATATAAAACTCATCGCCGTTGAGAATAAGCGTCAGTTTTGTGCCGTCCGGCTGCTCAAATTCATACGGCATATCGAAATACGGGGCAGATACAACGGGAATACCCAGTAAAAACAGCCATACAAGAGATGCAATCCTCTGAAATCGTAGGGACATTCGCTATAAATCCTTTCTTTACCCGCCTGCAGGTATCGTAATTTTATATTTCCCCATTTTAAATACGGACATCTGTCAAGAATTGGAAAAAATTCTCGCCTTATTGTGCAGATTATTAAAAAGTTTAATTCCCTTAAAAAGAACCTTTTTACCGGAACTTGCCTTGCTGTATTGTCAGTGATTTTAAATATCGTTCTGCAAAGAGGATATGTTAATCAGATTTCAGGTGTTTTCCGGCGTTCTTTGAGGGTTATTTTATATAAAGACATAATATCTCTTTATTCAGCAACTGTCTAAGCTGAGCTTGCCGGCCTATTGGGTGTTTTACAATGTTTTTGGAGGAGCCGCTGTCGTCTGGGCCTCAAAGAGCTTACAGGGCAGCATTACTTTCATCGGCGGGCCGGCAGGATGACGAATCCGTGTCAGAAGCCGCCGCAGCGCTTCGGCACCAATCCGAAGCGCTGGGACGGTGATACTGGTTAGTTTGGGGCAACCGAGCGTGTTGTCTTCGCTGTCGTCGAATCCGACGATCGATACATCTTTCGGGATGTTATAACCCCGATCGATAAGTCCTCGGCAAAGCAAATAACCCACCCAATCACTGGCGCAGACCCACGCCCGAACCCCTTGTTGATGTATTCGACGAATAACGGATTCGATTTGTCCAGTGAGGGCAATTTCTTTATCTTCCAGATGTCCCGGCAGGACATCAATGACATTCGATAAGTCCAATTTCAGGTCAAATTGCGCCAGCGCGCTGATAAAGGCCCCAAAACGGCTGCGAGCATGGGAAACCGAGCCGCAATTGCCGAAAAAACCGATTTTACGGTGTCCCAGTGTGTACAAATGCTCGGTCAGCAGCTCCATCCCTTGGTTTTCATCTGCGCAGATGACATCCAGTTTTGTCTTGCGGTAGGCATGCGCAATGGAAACGCAGGGCATTTGGGCAGCTAAAGCAGCAGCCACATCCTCCGGCCAGTGGTTGACTAAAATCAGGCCTGACAGTTCGCCATCCCGCATCGCAGGCGGCTGATGCTCTTTATCTAAAATGAGCTGGCAGGTATCTTCGCTGACATAATGCAGGATGAGAGAAACATTCATTTTGGCGCATTTTTCGCTCATTCCGGCAAAATAGTTGGTGTGCTGCCATTCATGTATTTTTCGAAGGATGAGGACCCCCACCATGCACGCTTTATTTTCATCCTCATCCTGCAGAATCTGCTGAATCCGGCTGCCTGTGCTGGTATAGCCAAGCTGGCTGGCCATATTGACTACCCGCTCACGGGTTTCCGTGTTGATGTCCGAATAATCCCCCCGCAACGCTTTGGAAACCGTCGCAACGGACAGGTTCAGCCGGTCAGCAATATCTTTCTGGTTGATTCGCACTTTTGACATACTGCCCATTTTATTCTTTTTATCGAAAAAAACAAGCTTTTTTCGAAAAATTTTCGAAAATCTGCTAAAAAATTTTCTTCTCCGCAGCGAAAACTATATACTATTTTTCGAAATTACCTATCTTAAAATGCCTTTATTTGCATTTACAACACTCATAATGCGCTTCGGGGCCGTACGAGTTTTTAGCAATCTCTAATCGGTAAAAGTCCCCAATTTTAAAAAAATCACAGTTTTTACATTAATTGACCCGCTTTTGGGGTCGATACATCCGGCGGTGCTTACACGACTAACCGCAATGATGGTGTTGCCATAATTTGGATTCAAGAATGCTGAGACGACACGAAACACATACGCAACTGGGAATGAAATTTCTGCTGGTGATAGGGCTGTTTATGGTGGCCTTTTCACTGTTTTTAGTCTATCAGACATGGCTGAGCAGCCGGACGGCTTTGGAGCGTCTGCTGCGTCAGCAGGCGGAGCTGGCGATGGCCTTTGAGTGTGCCATTGATGAGGTGTTAAGGAGCTCCGAAGGCCAATCTGCCCAAGATGCCGGCGGGGATTATGTACCTCAAACTATTCAGAACATTTTCGACACGGTTCAAAAGAACTATCCCCACGCCATTCTGCGAGCCGGCGGCAAGGAACTGGCGGTGCTGCTTCAGACAACCGCCGGTGATGGCGGCCGCACGTATCGTCTGTTCCGAAGCAATCCTTCGCTCGGTTCGGTCGTAGGACCCATAGAGCTCAACGGCCGCAAATATCTGGCCAAGTTTCAGAATCAGCCGCTCAAGACGGAATCGGCAGATCCCTGTGCCGGCCTTCAGATGGTTGCTATCCCCCTTTCGGGCTATGAAAAAATGCTGGACGAGGAGGTCCTGCGGCGGTTTTCATTTCTGATGTTTGCTCTGCTGGGACTGCTGGGGGCTATTTTTGTGACTTTTGAACTGCTTGTCGGACGCCGGATTAAGCGGATTGCTGCTTATTTCCGTCAGGCCGCACAGCAGGAAGAGGGATTTCGGTTTGAACCGCTGCGGGTTGAAACTCAGGATGAAATTGGCCATCTGGCCGGTAGCTTTAATCAATTAGGACAGAAACTGGCTGGTCTCTATGATACGCTGGAAACAAAAGTCCGCAAGCGCACCTTCAAGCTCCAGCAGCTCAACAAGCGGCTGCGCCATAAAATGGCCGAATGCCGTCAGGCCGAGGAGCAAGCCCGTGTTCTGGCGGCGGAGGCCGTGGCGGCCAACCGGACCAAGAGCGAATTTCTGGCCAATATGAGTCATGAGCTGCGGACGCCGATGAACGCCATTATGGGCTTTACCGAAGTTCTTTCCGATGACACACTCACCCAAGAGCAGCGCTGCTATGTTCAGATGATCAGCACCAGCAGCAAAGGTCTGCTGGCGCTGATAAACGATATTCTGGACTATTCCAAGATTGACGCCGGCCGGATGGTCATTGAAATCTGCGACTGCCGCATCGGCGAACTGCTGACCGAAGTAGAATCAATGCTGCGGCCGCAGGCGATGCAGAAGGGAATCCGTTTTGAAGTACTCCAGTGCGATATGGTGCCGGAAACAATCAAAACCGACCCGCTGCGGCTGCGGCAATGCCTGATTAACCTCATCGGCAATGCCATCAAATTTACCGAAGCCGGCCATGTGTATGTCAACGTTGCCTGCATTGAGGACGAGGGCCAAATCTGGGTGCGTTTTGATATCGAAGACACCGGCATTGGAATTCCCAAAGACAAGCAGATGATTATTTTCGATTCGTTCACGCAGGCCGACAGCGCTACCACCCGCAAATACGGCGGTACCGGCTTGGGGCTGGCCATTACCAAGCGGCTGGCCGAGCTGATGGGCGGTTCGGTCCGTGTGGTCAGTCAAGTCGGCGTCGGCTCGGTTTTTACGCTGACGATTCCGGCAGGTGTTAAAACGCCGGAAGCCGTCTGGAACAAATACAAGCAAATCGATGAGCTAAATGAGATGATGGATACAATGAAAGGAACGGCTATGTATATTGGAAAAGCATTGGTTGCCGAAGACAACCCTTCCAACCAGAAGCTGATGCAGATACTTCTCCAGAAGCTGGGACTGGAGGTCGTACTGGCCGACGACGGCGTTGGAGCAGTTGAGAAAGGAGCATCCGGCTCGTATGACATCATCCTGATGGATATGCAGATGCCCAATATGAACGGCTATGATGCCACCCGGCAGCTCCGCAGCCGGGGCGTTAAAACACCCATTATTGCCGTAACCGCCAATGCCATGTGCGGCGATGAGCAGAAGTGCCTCGACGCCGGCTGCGACGGGTATCTGTCTAAACCCATAGACCGCACCAAACTCAACGAAATTATCGGCCAGTTTATACCGGCCCATGCAAGCTGACGCAGCCCTGTCGGGCTGTTTGAGAAATGGGCTTTCGGCATATGGAAGCAATCCGTCGGCAGCACCGTCGGCCGGTCTGTGCCGGCGGCAGAGCCGGCTTGCCGCCTTCCGGGATTATGGGGCCCTGACAAAGAGAAGAAAAAAAGCGACCGATCTCTGCCCTCAATAGTTTCCCGCCTATTCAGCCATCCGCCGGCGGGGTGCATCCCAAGCCGGCGTCCTATTGACGCACTCCAGCGGTGCCTCGGGGTGCGGCCAGCCGTCGCTGTCCCAAACCAGCGGGCGAATCTGCAGAATCGACATCCCCCGATTTTGTGCATCGTAGGTATGATAGACCAGATAATCCGTGCCGCCATCCTGCAGAATGGAATTGTGGCCGGGGCCTTTGTAGCGCTGGCCGCCTTCCAGAACCAGCGTGCCTCCGCCGTCCAGCATCGGTATGCCGTCGGCATCGCGATAGGGTCCAAGTATGTTTTGGGAGCGTCCTACCCGAATATTGTAGGTGCTTTGAGCGCCCCGGCAGCAGGCATCAAACGAGACAAACAGATAATACCACTGCCCGCGCCGGATAATGTACGGTGCTTCGATGGCACTGGTGCCCTGCTGCCGGCGGGCCAGCGAATAGACGGTCGGATTGTCCCCCAGTGCTTTGCCTGTGCCGGCATCCAGCTCAATCATTTTAATTCCGCCCCAGAAAGAGCCGAAGCACAGCCAGACCCGCCCCTGCTCATCGGCGGCAACGGCGGCATCGATGGCATTGAAGTCTTTGCCCCGGTCGGATTCGATAATTTTCCCCTCATCAACCCATTTATAAGCGGCATCGGCAGGGTCCAGTGTCGTGTTGGACAGCATCCCTATCATAGAACGCTGACTGCCGAAAGTGGATGCTGAATAATACAGGCAATAGCGTCCGTTAATCAGATGCACATCCGAGGCCCACAGGGAGCGGCAGCGGGGAATCTGTTCGGTTACCCAGTCGGGCACTGCCGCCAGCGGCGAATCGATGCGGTACCATCGCTTGAGGTCGTTGGAACGGATAGCGCCGATAACCTGTCCGCGCCGGCCAGTCGAATAGATGTAATAAAAGTCCTTGTGGCGGATGATATGGGGATCGTGGATATCCACAAAGGGCAGCGGCTGGATTTCGGCGGATGGCTGCGGGGTATCGGGCTGCTTTTCATAGACGCCGATATCGGGTCTGCTGCTGAGCGGATTGCCCCAGAAGTCGGCGGTTCCGCCAACGGGAATGCCTGCATCGATGCAGGGGGAATCGGGCTTGAGCTGATAGGCCGTCAGGCCCTCAAAACCGTCGCCGCCGAACAGCGGTCCTGCAAATTTCGGATCGGCTGAAATGCCGGACGGGTCATTGGGCCGGCTGACAAATGTGCCGAAAAAGAGGTTGTTGGAAAAGGAATGGCCAATGCTGCCGCCCCAGTCGCAGCGGGTTTGGCCTTCCACATAAAAAATATTATTGGCAAACAACGTATCTTCCGGCCACGGTCCGCCCCAGTTGTCCATCTTAATCAGCGTGGCATCGATGCGGGCATCGGGCTTTTTAGGCACAATGATAACATTGTTGTAGATTTTGGTGTTCTTGACCGGTCCGCTGATGTGAAAGGTCGGGCTGAACATTCCCTCACGGGTCGGCTGCGTGCGAAGCCCGTCATTGACGCTGATGTTGTAGCGGACGATGGTGCCGGTATTGACGGCCGTCGCCGGCGAAGCCCCGCCATTGTTGCAGATTAGGAGAAAACCGCCTTCGTTGTCGTGGCTGTAATTGTATTGGATCAGCGTGTTGGTGCAGTCCCAGTCGGAGTCAAATCCCTGCCCGTCCCACGGGGCTTTGTGGCCGCTGACTTCATTGTACTGGATGATGGTGTTGTCGCAGGCCCACGGCCAGATGCCTGCGGCCGCTTCGCCTTCGGGCAGAAGCCGTGTGCAGCGGCGCATTACATTGCGTTCTACCAGTGCGCCGTCGCAGCCCAGCGGCACAATCCCGTCTCCGGGGATTTCTTCCAGCAGATTGCCGCGGATAACCACGCGAAGACTCGGCGTAAACAGTTTGCCGCTGTCGCGGCGTGAGTAGCCGGCGCCTATGATGCCGTTGCGCTCGCAGCGGACCAGACGGCAGTTTTCTATCAGCAAATCATCAAAACACGACGGCCTGCGGCGGCCCTCGTTGCGCCATAGGATACCCTGGCCGGCGCCCTGATTTTTAATCAGCGAGCCGTTGACATCGTGAATATAGAGATGGCGGAGATGAATAGAATGGGCTGTGCCGAAATCGCGGATGTGAACATAGACGCCGCAGCGGCCGGATTGACGGTCTGAACCGGTGTTGGTCAGTTCGAGGTTGGCGATATCCCAGTATTGTGTATTGTACAGATACAGTGCCGAATGATACCGTCCCTGCGCGTCAATGCGGGGTTTAGGGCCGTCGCCGTAGCTATCGATGCAGACAGCTGCCGGCGTGCCGTCGATCAGGGCGCCTGCACCTTGGGGCTTGAGCTGGCCTTCAAAAACACTGCCGGCGGCCAACAGCAGTTTGTCGCCCGGCTCAAAGACAATGCTGTTCATTTTTTCCAGCGTCTTCCATGCCGTCTGCGGGCTGGTGCCGTCGGCGGCATCATTGCCCTGCCGGCTGTCGGCATAATAGGTCTGCCCTGCGGCAAGTTGGCTGTACAGGACAAGCCCGTAAATCAGATACAATCGCATTGGGGGTCCTTTCCATTTCAGCTGTTTTGATTACACACTGCATCCGGCTTGCCCCAATACAGCTGTTTAGTCGCTATACTGATAGCCGCGCCGGGCAGCATCCTGCTTCATAAACTCAATCAGTACCGGATAGTGCTCATCCGGGACAATCCGTTTGGAGCCGGCCGCTTTGAAAATAGCCCCCTGCTCGAAGACATTGGGCTTGATTTCGTGGGTCAGGGAAAAACCATATTGCTGAAGCCGTTCCAGCGCCGGCGCCGGCAGCGGAACTGCACGGGCATCCGGGCAGTTTTTAACATTCTCAATCAGCACAGGCGTTATAAAACCGTCCAGCCCGATATCAAAATTCCGCATTTTCATATCGGGAATCAGACCGCCGGTGTACCAGCGGCCTTCTACGCTTTTGACCGCTTCAACGGCAATCTGGCGGGGCTGCACGCCCAGTTCCTGAAGGACAGCATTCAGCCGCTGCGTCATTGCCCGGTCATAATCGTTTTGCTCATCCTGCAGCGCATCGACAGCCAGCCGGCAGCCCAGCAGGTTGGAGTAAAGATCCTCGTACGAAAAAGCCGAGTTGAACTCCGGCTCAAAGCCCATAAAATGCACGCCGAACCAAGTCAGGATTTCATGCCAAATGGTCGCATCAAAGGCCAGATAGGGGCCGGCTTCAAAGGCGATTTCTTCGATTATCCGCTGTTTGTCAGGGTGCGTTTCCCAGTCCGGCGGGTAAGCAATTGTAATATAGTGCCGCGATGTCTCCCCCGAGACTTTGTAGGAAAACTGCTGTTGGCCCTTGGTCAGGGCTTCCCGAACCCGGCCGATAAAATACCGGGTCAGGTCGGCGCTGCCGCGGATGTGGTCGATATCCAAAACCCCTGCCCCGCAGGTATAAACCAAGCCGCTGTTTTCAAACGGGCTGTAAACCGCGGCATGCGAGCCCAGATTGTCCGGGTCGGCAAACACCACCCCCACAGTAGCCGCCGGGACATAACCCAGCCGGGCACGGGGCCCGGTCAAGCCGGTCAAGCCGCAGCCAGAACCGGCCGTCAGAAGGGCTGCTATGCCCAAGCAGACTGCTGCCTTTTGCAGCAGCAATGTCAATCCTGTTAACTTGTCCAGTCGATACTTCTGCGTCATTGTTGTATCCTTGCTGTCAAACGGTTGTCCAGAATCAAAAAACAGGGCAGTCAATCTGCGGGCCATAGGTTTTTTGAGCCTCAGCCCGTATATGTTCGATAAGCAGAGGAAAATCCTCAAGCGGATAAATTACCGCTTTTTTCCGGCCCAGCGCTTTGAATATCTTGGTCTTCTCAAATTCCGCCGGATACAGTGCTAATTCAAAGCAAAATCCCCAAGCCGCCAGCGGTTCCAAAGTGGGGCGCGGACAGGGCTGCGGTACGGCGTCGGGGCACATCTCCGGCACCAGCCAAGGGGTCAGCAGGTCGTCATCAAAACCAACATCAAAATTGCGCCGCTTCATCTCCACAAAGAAATAATACCCGCCGGTGTACCAGCGGCCGGCTACTTTCCGCGCTGCTTCCTGTGCTACCGAAATCGGCTGAACATCCAGCTGCGCCAGCTTTTGACTAATCAGTCTTGTCATCGCTTCTTCATAGGGCGCCGGGTTGCGCATTGCTTCAACGGCCAGATGCGTACCCAGCACATCCGAATACGGGTCTTCCCACGAAAATGAGGATATGTTTTCGGAGAAAATGCCCGACGAGGCAAAACCGTACCAAGTCAGGATTTCATGCCAAATTAGGCTGGTATGGGCGCCGTACTGGCCGAAGATAATAGCTGCCTCCGAAGCGATGCGTTCTTTTTCAAGCTGACTGAGCGATGCCCAGCCGGGCGGATAAATAACTTTCACCTCATACCGCGCCGGTTCAATGAGGCGGTAGGAAAAACTCTGGTCCTGCTGCAGGAGATTCTGATAGGTGATGCGGGCTAAGTATTCCGTGCGGTCGGCGGCCTCACGCAGGTGCCCTAAATCGATAAAGCCGGCTCCGCATGTGTAAAGCAATCCGCTTTTTTCGTGGAAATTATGCCTGCGGCTGTGCGGTCCAAGATGATTCGGGTCCACAAATGTAAGACCCGCCGCATCGCCAAAAAAAGAGCCGATCCGCATGCGGGGCTTTCCCGCAGTCTGGCAGCCGGCCAGCAGAATTGCAGCCAGCACGGCGACCAGAGATGCTTTGCCAAAAATACCCTTTCTGGTCATTTTTTCTCCTGTTAAATTGCAGCAGCCAAACAGCAGGGCAGGATTTTCTCATTGGGTTTCTTAAAAGCTATTGGTACAATAGTCGAAAACAGCCATATCGTCAACTCCGGCGATTTAAAACAACTGGATTACTTCTGCATGGCTCTGCCGCAGCGAGCGGTGTGGTTAAACCGGTAAAGCATGAATCTATTTTATATGCAGATTGTCTATATTGCATTGCTGACTGCATTAGCGGCTTTTATGAAGGGCTGTCCGGCAGAACCTTCCCGAGAGATTCAGCCGACTTCCGCCGCCATACAAAAGGAGATACCAATGGATGCCAATGAAACCCCCTTTTTCACCAAAACAGACCAGCAATGGAAGAAAATCTTGACGCCTGAGCAGTATTATGTTTTACGGCAGAAAGGAACCGAGCGGCCGTTCAGCGGTAAATATGACCTGCATTTCGAAAAAGGAATATATAAATGCGCCGCCTGCGGCAATCCCTTATTCGGGTCTGAAGCAAAATATAACTCCGGCTGCGGCTGGCCGGCATTTTGGACACCCACAAATCCAGATGCCGTTGCCGAAAGCCGCGATACCAGCCATGGGATGATTCGCACGGAAATTACCTGTTCCCGCTGCGGGTCGCATTTGGGGCATGTCTTCAATGACGGCCCTGCCCCGACAGGTCTGCGCTACTGCATCAACTCGGCAGCCTTGAACTTCGAAAAAAATCCCTAATCTTCGAAGTGCAGCAACGGTTAAAACGGCTTTTTAATTGACAAATCCGGTCGATTTGCAGTAAAATCGAACCATCCGGCTGGCTTTACAAGCCGGCTGGAAAAAGAATGAGAGCGAGGGTGTCCGATGAAGTGTCCAAAACACAGCAGCATCATTTTTTTCTGTCTGGTCTGGCAGTCTCTTTCCTTTGGAACAGCGCTGGATGATTATGTCGCCAGTCCGGATTCGTCGTACAGCTGGATACAGGTTGGCTCATCGTGGTTTGACGGCAGCCAATGGACAGTCAGCACAACAGCCGTCAATCTGCGCTTGACTTCTCAGACATGGCGCAGCAGCTCCGAAGTTACTCCCTCGGTTTGGACGCACTGGGTCACGGTCATTGTGCCGGGGGGATTGCTGCTGGGCAGTGTTAAAAACACGGCATTGGTTTTAATCAACGGGGGCAGCATTACTGACCCGGCACCGACGCTGGACCCGTCTGATCCAGTCAACCGGCAGTTCCGTGATTTGGCCCTTGCAACCCGCTCAGTGATTGTTGATTTGCGCGGCGTGCCCAATCAGCCGCTGGTGTTTGCCGATGAGGGCTTCGGCCGCAGCGAGGATGAGATTATCGCCTATTCGTGGGAAAAATTCCTCAGCGGAGGCGACCTCTATTGGCCGGTGCAGCTGCCGATGGTCAAATCTGTTGTCGCCTGTATGAATGCGGTGCAGGCGTTTCGGCCGGCAGTTAAAAACTTTGTGCTGACCGGCGGCTCCAAACGGGGCTGGACGGCTTGGCTTACCGCCGCCGTCGACAGCCGGGTAGCGGCCATCGCTCCGATTGTCAGCGACCTGCTGAACATGCGCCGCAGTTTTGCCCACCACTGGTCATGCTACGGCTTCTGGGCTGAGGCGCTGCATCCCTACGAGGAAATGGGCATTTTCAACTGGTTTGAGCATCCCCGCACCAGCGAGCTGATGAGCATTGTTGATCCCTATGAATACCGCAGCCGGCTGGGCATTCCCAAGTTTATTGTGACTGCCGCCGGCGATGATTTCTTCGTCCACGACTCCATCCAGTTCTATATCGATGACCTTGTCGGAGAAACGTTCGTCCGCACTATGCCCAACACCAATCACTACCTCGACGGGGCTTATGAACAGGTCGTGGCTAATATGGTGCCTTACTATGACGCTTTTTTGAGGGGGCAAGCGCGTCCGTCATTTACCTGGACCACTCAGCCCGACGGGAGTATGGCTATCCAGACATCGGCTACGCCGCTGTCTGTAACACTCTGGCAGGCAGACAATCCTGCTGCACGGGATTTTCGGCGGGTCACGATCGGCGATGCCTGGATACCGACGCCGCTGACGGCTGTTTCGTCGGGGCTGTACATCGCAGATCCGGGTGTGCCGCCGACCGGGTGGCGGTCCTATTTTGTGGAGCTGGTGTTTGATTTTTCAGGATCGTTTTTGGGGCAGCTGGACGATTACGACTACCACTTTACTACTGAAATGCGGGTGCTGCCGGAGGTGCGGCCGTTTGAGGCCGATTTTACCCGCGACCGGTATATTGATACTGAAGACCTGATCATTTTGGCCGACAACTGGCTGACCGATACGCCCTATTATGACATCATTCCCCGACGCAGCGGCGATGGACTGCTCAATCTGGGCGATTTTACCGCTTTCGGTCTGCACTGGCTGACGCCGTAAGCAGATGCCCGACAGATATGTGCATTCGAATCACACTGTATCGGATTGTTGGCACTAAGTCATTGAACTGTCGGCACTTAGCTGCGGCAAAGCCGGTTGCCTGTCTATCCTCGGTGATAAAAACCTTTGACAAGGTCAGGTGTCAGTTGTAGAGTTTACTGCCTGTTTGACCGCAGAAATGCGAAGTGTGGATACTTTTTTACTGATATTTTTAATGCCATCTCAAACACCGCGGATTAAAAAGCCGTGTTTTGAGCTTGGCAGTATAAGGAGTTCATTTGGCTGCACAGAACAGTACCGAGATATTAGACGGGATTCTTGAACGGGTCAAAGCGATTGATCCGGTCAATACCCGCACGTGGTTTGACAATCTGCATATTGCGGCTTTCGACCATGGCTTGGTGCAGATTCAGTGCCCCGATCAGTCGTGTGCCGAATTTCTGCAGGACCGCTGTCAGGGTACTTTCACGCAGGCCGCACAGGCGGTTACAGGGCATTTGGTATCGGTGCAGTTTCTGTACAACGGCAGCCCCCACAAGAAACCCACTCTGCCGGCTGAAGCCGCCGGCCGTCTTCGGCTGCATCCGGACTATACCTTCGAAAACTTTGTCGTCGGGCCGTGTAACCGGCTGGCCCATGCAAGCTGTGTGGCGGTCAGTCAGAATCCCGGTGTGATTTACAATCCGCTGTTTCTTTACGGCAGCGCGGGACTGGGCAAGACACATCTGCTCCACGCCGTCTGCCACGATACCCGCAAGAAGCAGGCGGACATATCCATTCGGTTTTTAAGCTGCGAGGAATTTGTCAACGGCTTTATCAGCGCTATCGAAAAAGGAACACTGTCGGAGTTTCAGAGTCTCCACCGCACAGTTGATGTGCTGATAATCGACGATGTGCAGTTTCTTCGCGAACGGGAACAGAGTCAAGAAGAGTTTTTCCATACCTTCAATGCCCTGTACAACAACCGGCGGCAGATTGTGCTGACTTCGGACAGCGCCCCGCAGGATTTGGCGGCGCTGGAAGAGCGGCTTATCAGCCGGTTTAAATGGGGGCTGGTCGCCCGTCTGGATCCGCCCAGTTATGAAACCCGCATTGCGATTGTCAAAAAAAAGGCCAGCCTGCGGGGACTGGAGCTGCCTGACGGTGTAGCCGAACTGGTAGCCGAACACATCAAAAACAATATTCGCGAGCTGGAAGGCGCGCTAACAATGATTTATGCCATGTCCAAGACAGCCGGAGTACCCATTACTGTTGAGCTGGCGCGGCAGGCGCTGGGCGTTCAAGGTGCGGATGCTGCAAAAAACATAACGATATCGGAAATCGTCCGGGCCGTCAGCGAGCAGTTTGATGTGCGAATTGCCGATATTCAAGGCAAAAAACGCAGTCAAAGCATTGCCCTGCCCCGGCAGGTGTGTATGTATCTGGCACGCTGCCTGACCCGCCACAGTTTGGAGGAAATCGGCGGGCATTTAGGCGGGCGCGACCACGCCACAGTTATGCATGCCTGTGCCAAAATCGAACAGATGTACAAAACCGATGCACAGTTCCGCCGCCGCATCGACACTCTGATCAGCCGCATCAAACCGTAGAAATACTCTTCCAGCATAGTGTACTCAAAGAAGTTTGTAAATACATCCGGCAGTGCTGCAACGGTGCTATGCCTGTTTGGGCAACAGAAGATTCCGAATTAAACGGCAGCAAAAATATGCGGATGAAATGTGTACTGCCCAAGCAAACGCTGTTGGAGGCTCCTTTTTGCTCAATTGGGCTGCAATGCAAGCCGGCGGTCGCGGATTTCCTGAGCTACCTTGAAGCCGGCATCCAAAGACCGTGAAAATATAGGGTCTAAAGCATCGCTTATTTTGTATTCTTTTAAAAAGCTTTCAGCCAGTGATGTTGCATCCGTAAAGCCGTTTTTTTGAACTCTTTCACGCATCCATTTGACAATCTGCTCTTCAGTCATTTCTATAGCTCCATGAAAATCGAGCCGGCAAAATTCCTCCGGCTGTCAATTACTGCTATAATTATTATCGGCAGACATTCAGAAAACGCTTCAACTTTGATTTTAAACCGATAACCAGACTTTTTTTGTTCTGTTTCTGCGGGTTCCTCTGACACTAAAAATGCCCCATAATACTACTGAAATTTGGGATTTTTTAGGATTTGTCCGATAAAACTCTAAAGAATTTCAATTCATTTTTCCGATA
>Ga0116167_1001913_pt1 | contig 18303 bp, 13 predicted proteins | sample AD_JPNMR3_MetaG_FD_89794 | JGI IMG/M metagenome (GOLD analysis project Ga0116167, IMG submission 89794) | Active sludge microbial communities of municipal wastewater-treating anaerobic digesters from Japan - AD_JPNMR3_MetaG | ecosystem: Engineered > Bioreactor > Anaerobic > Digestate | place...
GATATTACAAATAAATTACAATTAATTCGTATACACTAAAATAAAATTATTTCTTACATAACTACTTTATTTATAATTAAGTTACATCATTTTTTGTTGATTTTTATGGGGGAAGTTGTGTTAGAATAATGATGAAAATAGTAGGCAGTCTTCAAAAGTACCCGGAAATAAAAAAGGCATTTACTTCTGACTGGGATTTTGTTAAAAAGGATTATATCTGGCAATTGGTTAATGATATAAAAGCATTACAAATCTAATTTACTTTTAAATAGTGACGTTCAAGATAAAGCATTCTACTCTTACTCTTATTGTAATATTTTGATTCTGGATATTTTGAAACGAGTAATTTATACAATCTGTAAGCTTCTTTAAAATCCGGGTTTGTTTTATAATTCTCAATAGAATATGCAAGATAAAAAAGAACAACATCATCAAATTCTGAGTCCGGATATTTTGCAAGATATTTTCTATATTCATTTGCTGCAGTATTATAATCTTCCATTTCAAAATATATACCAGCAAGAAGAATATCGATCTTCGGATTATCAACATCTCCCTTCCAGTATTTAAAATAACTATTTATTGCTTCTGAATATTTTTTTTGCTTCTTTAAAATATTTATAACTTCAATCAAAGAATCATTATAATAAATATTATCTTTTTCTTTAAGATTCTCTAAAAAATCCGAATATGCCTCATTTAACTTTTCTTTATATAAATAAATTTTACCTCTTTTATAAAAAATTTCAGAGTCAGATTTCCCCTCATTTATGAGTTCATTGTATAAGGAAAGTGCTTCATCGAATCTTTTCTGTTCAAATAGTCTATTTGCTAAAATCTTTCTCTGATCATCCTCTTTCTGTGCTTTATTTTTGTTCTTATCCTCTTTTGTCTCTTTTTTTTCTTTTGAAATAATTTCCTTTGGCTTTATCACTATTCTGTATGGTTGTCTTATCACTGTGCTATTCTTTTCATCAAATCTTATAAAAGTAATAGAAACTTCTCCAATGTTTGAAAGAAAAAAATCAAATAAGGTATAGTTGGAACTATTTTCTCTTTTTGTTAATTCTATTATCTCTGGTTTTATACTTTTTATTATCCAGCCACTATCCTTTAAAGAAATTTTTAAACTTTTATTCTCTTCTCCAATTACTTCAATTAGTTCTTTTTCTATTATTTTTAAATTATCAATATTTGTTAAATCAAATTTCTTATCTTCAATATTATATTTTTTAGGGATATTTTCAGTGATCTCTGTATTGGAAGACTCTTTAAAATTATATTCAGGACCAGAATATTCTTTGTATGTTATTATTTCATCATCTTTATTAATATTGTATGAAAGATCTTTTTTTTCATCTTTTTTTTTATTATTATTCAAATTATTTTTATTATTTTTATTCTGCTTTATTATTCTTACAATATAATCAATATCTTCACTCAATAAGATCTTCTTATCTTTGAAATTTCTATTACTATCATCCCTCTTTTCTATTTTTGGCGATATTAAAAAAGAATCCATTTCATCCTCGCTTATTAATGGAATCTTTTCTATCTTTTTATAATGTTCAAAATTTACATCTTCGATTTTTGGTATCAGAGTCTTTCCAGTATTAATCTCTCCATTAGATTGACATGAAAACAACAAAAACATTGTAAGAAGAACAAAAAAAATATTCTTCATTTCCCCCTCCTCTTTTCAAAATTAAATTTTAAAGACTGATCTATTGAGTCTTTAAAAATATATTCATAATCATTTATTACCTCATTAAATTCCGGTAGATTTCTCCTTTTTAAAGGCATAAATTCTTTATAGTCCACAGTTATATCAAAAAAAGTAATTTCTGGATATAAAAATTCATTTTCTAAAATAAAATTTTTATCTACAAGTGGCTCTTTTTTTTCTATAACTATATTTTCGGTTTTATTTACAGGTTTTTTATATTTATTGATATTTATTAAAAATATAACAATTATTAAAGATATTATAAATAATCCTATCATTATTATGACTTTTAATATATTAAAGAAATTAGTCTCTAAGAAATTTTTAAAATCTGTTTCGTGAATAAGATTAGAAATGTCCTCAAAAGCCTTAGATAGCTTTTTCTTTAAATTTTGCAGAAACAATTTTTGATACCCCTTTTGTTTCCTGAGTTATACCATACATAATATCTGCTGCTGATATTGTCTTTTTGTTATGAGTTATTATAACAAATTGACTGGATTCTTTAAACTCCTTTAAAAGATTTATAAATCTTCCTACATTCTCCTCATCCAGTGCTGCGTCTATCTCATCAAGTATACAGAATGGTGATAGTTTTACTAAAAATGTCGCAAACATTAAGGCAATAGCAGTCATTGTTCTCTGGCCACCAGATAGTAGTGTAATACTCTGATTCTTCTGTCCTGGTGGATGAGCTGTGATTTCAATACCGGTTTCCAAAATATTATCCGGATTTGTAAGAGAAATTTCAGCATTACCACCATCAAAGAGTTTCCTGAATATCTTATGAAAATTTGCTTTTATCTGATTGAAAGTAGTCATAAACAATTCTTCTGATACTTTATTTATATCTTCTATCATAACAAGTATATCCTTCTTTGCCTTTTCGAGATCCTCAAGTTGTTCTGTAAGGAGATTATATCTCTCTTCAAGAATTTTACATTCTTCGATTGCCATCAAATTTACACTGCCAAGAGAACTTTTTTCATTTCTTGTGGCTAATAGATCTTTTCTTATCTCATCATATTCTCTATTAGTGATATATCCCCCTTTTGATTCATATTCACTTAAATTTATTGAAAAATTTTCATAAAAACTATCATAAATATTTTTTAATGTTGTCTCTATTTCAGTCACCTTCATACTCAATCTTTCCAAAAATGACTTTTTATTATCCCATTTTGTATTAATTTCTTTTATATATTTCTGTTCGTCAGACATTTTTAGATTCTCTTTTTGAATATTTATTTCAATTTCTCTTGATTCTTTTTCTAGTAGATTTTTTTTCTCTTTTAATGATAAAAGTTCCCCCTCTGTCTCTGCTATATTATCTCTTATCTCTTCAATCTTATGAGTGGTAAATTCTATTTTTTGAGATAATTCATCCCTGCTATGTTCATAATTTAACTTTAAGGCATTTATTCTTGATACCTCTTTTTCAATTGAATTTTTCTTTTCTTTTAGAGTTGAAATATTTATTCTAATTTCAGAAAGCATCTCTTTATCTTTTTCTTTTGTCTCCTTCTTTAGATTAATCTCTTTTTCAAGTTCTAAAATTTTCTGATTACACTCTTTAATTTCTTTTTCCATACTTGAGATTTCATTCTCTACCTTTCTTTTCTGTTGTAAAATTCCTTCTGGACTAAAAAGATCATTCATAAATATATTTGTTATTTCTATGTATTTCTCGATCCCTTCTTTTATCTCTTTTATGTTATTTTCCACACCAATCATCTTTTCTTTTAATTCTTTTAATATACTTATTAATTCCTGTGATTCTTTTGATAAATAGCCGGTTTTTACTATATCATCTATAAAATCACGTCTTTTTGGAAGATCATTTATAAGATAATCGAGTCTCTCTTTTAATTGTTTTTTTATAGAAGAAATTTCCTCTGAGTTAATCTCAAGTGTATTTAAAGATTTATCTATCTTTTCAACAAGTTGATCTGTTATTTTTTTATGCTCAACCCTTTTTTCTTCTATACTGAAATTCAGGCTCTCTATTTTTTTCTTTAAATTCAAAATAGACTGCTCATTATTGGCTATTTCATTATCCAGTCTAATAATTTCATTATTGTAAAAATCTTCATCTTTAATAAGACTAACTATTTTATTATCAAAGTCTTTTGCTGTGTTGTAAATTGATTCGAGTTCTCTATCTATTTCTGCTATTTTACTTTCAGCAGTGCTGAGTTTTTCTTTATCATTCTTTAAGGTGGATGTAATGTTTATGAGTTGCTCTTTTAAAATTGTCACTCTATTACTTACTATTTTAATTTCACTATCTATCTGAAAAATCTCTCTCTGCTTATCGAGTTTCTTATTTTCAAGTTCATTCAAGGTTGTTAATCTTTCTGTAACTTCATCCTGTAAATCATCGATTCTCTTTTTTATCTCTTCAAGTTCCTTTTCTACTTTTTGTAAATCATCTTTTACTTTTTCTCTCTCTTTTTTAAGATTGGAAATCCTGTTAAGATTAAGTTCTATTTCAAGTTGAATCTCTCTATCATACAACTTTTTATATTTCTCTGCCTTTTGCGCTTGTAAAAGCATGCTATCATATTGAGACTTTACCTCTTTTATTATATCTTTCACTCTTATAATATTTTCATCTGCCTGATTTAATTTCGCCTGAGCCTCTTCTCTTTTTACTCTATACTTTGTAATTCCAGCTGCCTCTTCTATGATATATCTTCTTTCTTCTGGTTTGTTTGAAAGTATAAGATCTATTTTACCCTGTTCCATTACAGAATATGCTGACTTACCTATACCAGTATCAAAAAAGAGTTCCTGAATATCTTTAAGCCTTACTCTTTGCTTATTTATATAATATTCACTTTCGCCACTCGCATAGATTATCCTTGATATCTCTATTTCATTATATTCTAGTGGTAGAATATTATTCTCATTGACAATGGTTAACGTAACCTCTGCCCGTCCAAGTCCCTTTCTCTCTTCTGTTCCTTTAAATATGACATCTGTCATATTTGTAGCTCTTAACATTTTGGTCTTTTGTTCACCAATAACCCATTTTATTGCATCGACTATATTTGATTTTCCACAGCCATTTGGACCAACTATGGCAGAAATACCCTTATCAAAAATTATCTCCTGTTCATCACAAAATGACTTAAAACCATTTAAAGTAAGTTTTTTTATAAACATTAACTTTTTTCTTTCTCCTAATCTTAAAATTGCTCTTTAATATAAATCAGTTTTTCATAAATGTCAAATAAAATCGATTCTTCAAAATAGATTAATAAACAAAAAAATCCTTTCTAATATTATTTAAAATTATAAAAAAAACAAAAATTACTCTATTTTTCATTTTAAATGTTACAGTAAAAGATAATAAAGATATTTAGTTAATCCTAAAAATAGCATTATATACCCAAAAAAGTATAGTTTATCAAAAATCCGTCCTAACCAGAAGATATGAAAGAGTTATCTTTATAAAAAATTTTAAATTTTTTATAAATCTTGTAAAGGATTTTCTCATAAATTTTGTGATTAATATATAGAAAATAATTTTTATAATTGGAGGTAAATAAAATGCTACAATTTGATTTTGTGATTAATGATTCTTTATTTAATAAGATTAAAATTTTAACAGAACAAAATAATAAAGGATTGTCAGAAATAATAAGAGAGGTAATAAATACAATGCTGCCTTTTTTGAAAAAGAAACATTTAACAGAAGAGAGAAGGAAAAGAGACTATCCTTATGTGAATGCGACAAAAAGGGTAAGAGTGTTTCTTGAAGAGAGGGTTTATAATGAATTAAAACAGATACACGATACTTTAAATACTTTTAGTATCGCTGTATTGGTAAGGGAAATATTGGAATTATATTTTGAACTTGTGGAAAAGTATGGGGTTGATGGGTTTGAAAAGAGGCTTGAGAAGGTAAAAAACAAAATAGAGGATATGAGGGCAAGGAAGGTGAAATGGTATAAGGATAAGGATGAGAGGATTCACCCAGATATCCCCTTTTATATTGACCAGGAGGTATATTATTACCTTGTTTTTGGCACAGATTTTTGCTTAAAACAGATTCAATTTCTATAAAAACAGGAATTTTTTAAAAATTTTCTCTTTTTATTACTCTTTCCTCAAATCAATCTTAGTATAACTATGCCTTTAAAAATTCAAAAATAGTTTAATTTTCTTGATAAAATAGTTTATCTGTTATCATACATATAGAATATAAAAAATCAATATAACTTTCTATTTTTAAATAAGATATATATTTTACTATGAAAAAGTTGGATTATAAATTAATCTTACTACCAATTACTATCAATTTAGCATTACTATTATGCCCCAGTTCATTACTCTTTATAATAGGGAATTTATATTCTTTAAAAAAATCAAGAAACATATCTTCAATATCTTTATTTTGTATTTCTAACTCTGTAAATGTGCCAAGAATTATCCCATTTATCCCCTTAAATACTCCAATATGTTTTAACTGATATAGATAAGAAATTATTCTATCTTCATTACCACTATAACTTTCTAAAAATAAAATTTTATTTTTAAAATTTGGAAAATATCTTGTCCCTGCAAGTTTTAAGAAACATCTAATATTTCCACCTATAACAATGCCATTAAGTTTATTACCTTTTAAAAATTTATAATTAAATAACTCAGTAAAATTTCTATCAATAAAAATTTTTTTGAAATATTCTATCTGATTAAGTGAGTCACTTCTTATAAGATTATTGATATTGTAATAGTAAGAATATTTATTACTTTTTTTATATAAGGTATTAATAATCACTGTGTTGTCACTATAGCCTGCATATATTGCCTTACTATTTTTAACTATGGTATAATCAATATATTCAAGAATGTTATTTGCAGCATCACCACCAGAGATATCAAATATAATATCTATCTCTCTATCTTTAAAGAAAAGATTTAAATCATTTGCTTTATCTTTATTATTTCTTATACTAAATAATGAATCCGCAATTTTTACTTTTATATTCAAATTGTATTGTAGAATATTTTTTATTTTAGCAAGATCTTCTCCATTCTTTTCTACATCAAAAGAGGAACATCCAATTAGTCCAATACAATTTAATGTAATATTTTTCATAATTTTTCACTAAATCTCTTTTTTAATCAATAATGCCAGCAATTCTATATGATGGGTTTGAGGAAACATATCAACAAGAACCACTTCTTTAATATCATAATATTTTGAAAAAATAGCAATATCTCTTGCCATACTGGATGGTTTACAGGATGAATATATAATCTTTTTAGGTGAAATCTTTATTATTTCCTGAATACTTTTATTATCAATTCCTTTTCGTGGTGGATCTATTATTATAACATCAGCATATCCTATTTTATTAACAATCTCTTCAACAGGTGATAAAATAAATTTCACATTACTACTAATTTTATTTATTTTAAGATTATGATTTGCATCCTGTATAGAACTTTTTGCTATCTCTACCCCAATAGTCTCTTTTGCATAAAAACTTACAAAAAGGGTAATTAAACCAATGCCACAATAAAGATCCACTATTCTTTCATTGTGCTCTTTGTCAAGAAAACTTATAATTTTTTCAAGCCATAATGGAATTACATAATCATTTACCTGAAAAAAACTATCTTTTGATATTTTGAATTTTATAGTTCTATCAAAAACAGTAATATTCTCATAAACATCTCTATCTTCATATAAAGAACTCTTCACCCAGTGAACCACTGTATCCCCATCCAAAGTTGTCCTTACCTTAAAATTATGCGCTGGTCTTTCTTCACTATTTCTTATATGCTCTAATGCTTTATTTACCCCCTCCATTGCTATTTCGCATCTCTCAATATCAATTATGCTTCTTGTATCCTTTCTAAAAAAACCTATGCTTTTCTTTTTTTTAAGCTCTACTTTGAATGTTTCATTGTTTCTGTAATAAAATTGCTTTGGACTCTTTATAATATCATTGATCTTAATAGAGATACCTGCAATTCTTTTAAATGTCTCCTCAACAAGATCTTTTTTTATCTTAATTTGATTTTCATAAGAGATCATCTGATAATCACACCCACCGCACAACCCAAAATATTTGCAATGAGGGGCGATTCTTAATGGTGAAGGATTTATTATTTCAATTGGTTCTGCAATAGCATAATCCTTTGTCTCTTTATATACTTTTGCTCTTATTATCTCATCTGGAATAGCATATCTCACAAATATTACCTTATCATTTTCATATCCTATTGAGACCCCTTCATTTGCATATTTCTCTATTTTTAACACAATTTCTCTACTAACACTTTTTATCTTTCTTTTTTCAAGATTCTCAATATCCATATTCTCCACTAAATTTCCCCTTATCCGATTTTTTCTACAAAAGAGATAAATTCATTTATAAACTTCTTTTTATCGCTAGCAAAAAATCCAACATTATAATCAATATAAAAACCATTCTCTGTATATGTTCTAAAATTAGATTTTTGTATTAGAGAGATATCCACATTTATACTTTCGTTCTTACTGTTAACAAATAACAATCTATATACAAAATCCTCTCTTTGATAAACAGAATGAAGAGAGAAAGAGCCTATATTCTCTCCTACTCTTAATCCAAAAATAGTTGTCTCTCCATTGCTATTTTTTGAAATAAATTTATTATATCTCTCCATTAAAGAAATATGTTCTTGTATTAGGATTTCTTTTTGTTTAATATAATCTTCATCTTTTGTGATTCTGTATAAAATAGTAGAAATGTCTGCCCCTCTTTTAAACATATTATTAAATTTAGCATACTCCAGTAGTTCTTCATATAAAGAGAGGCTTTCTTCGATTATCTCATCAATGCCAAGATTATTTTTATTGGCATACTCAACAGCATAATCAATAAGCCCCATTCTGATATAATTTTCAATTAGATAGAGATAATCATCCTGATTCTTTTTTTCTTTTGTTAAAATATTATAAAAATAGAGAAATGACTCCTCATCTATTTTATCAATTGAAGGCACAGTAGAGATTTCTGGCTTTGTTCTATTTTCAATCACTTCTCTAAAAAATCTGTTTTCCTCTTTATTAAGAATATAATCAAACATATCTTTGTCATTGGTATATGATAGATAAAGAAAATATAACTTCTCTCTTATTGTCTCATCCAGTTGATTGTGATTTTCAAGAAAAAAGAGACTTTCTATTCCGCCAATGCTTTTTTCTGTAATAAAGTTATAAATTTTAAAAAGATTTTCCTCGCCAATATACTTTATCAAATTAAGATCTCCTACATTACTGGAAGAGAATATATTACTCCATAAGAAAGATTTTGAATACAATTCTGGAATATAAACAGAATGCACAGGTATATTAAAATTTTCATTTGTGCAATTAAAAACAAGTATTGATTTAAATGCCTTTATACATTCGCTATAAATATCATCCATCTCATTAAAGACTCTTTTATCTTTTTCTAAATTTTTAACCGGCAACTTTGAATCAAAAACAGTATCAATAAATTTTCTTGTAAAGATATACCCATTCCATGATTGATTTAGTTTTTCATAAGGGACATACCCCTGACTTGCCTCTGTCAATGCCCTTAATATTGCTATTCTTTGATCAAAATGACATCCGCCGGATGCAAAAAGTTTAAAATTTGTGTCTTCTCTTCCCTGTCTTACTATATAACTATAAAATTTAACACCATTAAAAGTATATGATATATCAACTATTTCAAATTTAGTAAAATTTTTGCCAATAGAATTAATAACCCCTTCAAGATCTGGAAATTCTTTTACAATCGAGTCAATGGAGACAACAAAAGGGGATATGTTATTTATATCATTAAAAAGAGACGGATCATAACCATATATTTGTGCTGAAAGTTTAGCAATTATATCTTCAATTGTAGAATTAGTCTGTTTTATCACAAAAAGAGTCTGTGTATATCTCTCAACTATTTCAAAAATAGCATGAACTATTGCCTCTTTATCCTCATTTCCAGCAGTATAACCATTTGAGCTATGAAAAAGTAATTTTATAGGAAATAAAATATTGGAATTATTTACAATATCTTTAACTTCAATAAATGAGACTTGTTCATCTTCTTTTTTGGTGCTTAAACTTTTTTCCATATAAGGATAGAGAAGTGTATTTCTAATATCTTCAAGATATTCTTTATATTTTTTTATAATTCTTTTTTGTAAAATCTCATATATTTTAAATTCAATGGAAATTCTTTCAAACATCTCCATAAAAAGACTTGCAGTGCATTGAGTCTTTGAAACACCCTTACCACTTACTTTCTTAAACCAGAAATTATAGGCATCTTTTAAGTATGGAAATTTTTCTGGGAAAAGATCATATAATATTCTATGATTTATAAAAAGATTGCCAGCCCAGACACCAAAATCTTCTTGATTTCTAAATTCATATTGAATAATTCCTTTTTCTTCAAAACCAAATTTTTTCATCACATTAAGACATCTTGCGACTGTCTCTTCTGGGGGACAGACCTTTATTGCTTCAATGTTGTATAAACTCATCTTATTTCCTTAATTTTTTAATATCATTATTTTTTAATTATATACAAATAATTTTTTATTTTGTCAAAAATATTGTGTATGAAAAGAGAGGGGTTAGGGTGCGATTTTAATTTTATGACGTTTTATGATCTTATAAAATATGCACTTCGTTATTGAATCGACGTTTGTCAAAAATCTATAGTGAAAAAAAATATTAATGAAATTTAATTTTTTCATAAATTTTGTAAAGGATTTTCTTAAAAAATTTGACACTTTTCTTAAATCACTGAAAAATAAAGTTATGCCACTATTTTTACTGGAATTATTTCAAGCATCCCTGCTGGAAGAATAAGAAGTAATATTATTTTAATCATTTTCAGCGATTATATTTTTTTCAACTAGTATCTTTTTTTCGTTATTACCATGTTTTTCGAAAATTTTTATTTTGTTTCTTTCTCTATCTCTTTTTTTGATTCATCATCTATTTTTACAATGTCAACCCAATTCCAGATTGTTGAAGGAACGACTTTTAAATTATAATTTTTCTTTAAATACTTTGATACCTCACTTATCGTCATCTGATTTGTTATAACAGATTTTAAAGACTTTATTATTATATTATCGTCATAACGTCTTTTACCTGTTACCCCTTCTATTTTATCAGTGATGTATCTATATTTATTGCTATTTTTATCAAAATACTTATATTGACCTATATAGTAAATAGTATATTGAACTTTGTCAATATTCGCATTTTGCACAATTCTAGTTTTCTTCTTATGCAAAATAGCTTCTACTCCTATTTCAGGAAAATATTTTTTAGGGGAGATTAAATTCTTTTCTATAACAATAATATCCTTATTGTTTTTAATATTATCAATATTTATTTTACTCATGCTTTAAATATAATAAAAAAAATTAAAAAAGTAAATTTATTTTTTCAATTATTTTAAAAAAAATGTCAAAATTTTGACAAATTCAAGAATTTAGTAAATCTCTGTTTTTGTATTTCTTTAAATAATTTTAGACTTGTTATATTATATTTTTCAGGTCTTCCCTCAAGGTAATTTTTGTATTCATCAAGTTTTGATTTAAAATTTTTTCTTTTTATTCCTCTTGCACCAAAATCATCCTACCAAACTCTGCTTTCCCAAATCAGAAATATATATTATTTTATTAATAAAACAAAATTTATATTGTATAAGAGTCATACGACAATTGTCGTAGTCTTTATCTATTCATAAATCTCATAAATAACATCATCAAATAAAAATCTTATATTCTTTCCCAATGCTAAAAATTGAGATATTAAAGGATTATTGGCATATAGTTCAAAATATTCTTTACTTGCAAACTTTATTCTCCTTTCTTTTTTTGCTTTAAAAGATTGCAATTTTGAATCAATCCAGTAATTATCTACCTGATAAATTGCTCTGCCTTGAATATTTTTATACTTTTGAGATAAAGAGTTATTATCTTGAAGAATAGTCTTACTTTCATTAAATGTCTCTGCTGTTCTTAGATATTGATTCTCAATACTTGTTGCAACACTATTTTTACCAGATTTCTCTTTTTTCTCAATATCATATTTCTCTCTTTCTTTGATTATATTGCTCTGATTTTGACGTTTATAACTATTAATTGTCTGATCTTTTTCTAAAATTTCGTTTTTATTTACTCTCTTAACCTCATCTTCAACGATTAAATAACTCGTATAAGGAGTAATAATTCCATACTTTCTGGCAAGATAGACAATCTCATCAACTAACTCCCTCTCCTCTTTATGAAGTCTTATATAATCGAGTAGATAGCCAATTCTTCTTGTTGCCCATATAGATGATATAAACGAATCTTTTACAGAAATATCCGGGAAAATAAATTCATATTTTAAAATAGTCTCTTTATTATTCAAAATACCTTTTAGAGTAATGGTTGTCTTACCTGAACCTTTATATCGTCCAACAATAGATATTGAACTGCCTTTAAAAATGTCAGATATCTGTTGTGGATAAAGGTTATATACTTTAATAGACCCAAAATCAATCGAGATATCTGTTAATACTGGAGAATTTAATTTCATAAAAAAATTAGAAATCTTTACCTCTATATCCTCTTCTGGCATTATATAATTTCTATAGCCACCTGTAATATCTGTGATTTTATCAAGAAGATGGGTATTGATCTCATATCCTATGCCAAATGTAAATATTCGAGTCTTTTTAGTATTATTCTTTTTTATAATTGTTAGTAATTTTTCCTCATCTCTCTCCCCAATTGTCGGCTTGCCATCAGTTATGAATACTATTATATGAAGTCTATCGTTATTACTATTTTGCAATGCCAGTTTTAATGCCTCTTCAATATTTGTGCCCCCAATAGCCTGAATATTATTGATAAAATTAAAAGCCTTTTCTTTATTCTCTTTTGTTGCTATTTGCAAAGTATTAAAAAGAGGTTCAGCCTCTGTGGAAAATCTTATTATTTCAAATCTATCATTTTCTCTTAAATTTCCAACGCAAAAATTGAGTGCCTTTTTTGCCATAATAAGATTTTTTCCCTCCATGCTTCCAGAATTATCAAATACAAAAGTAACATCTTTTGGAACTATCTCTTTTTCTTCAACTTCCAAACCGGGTGAAATATTTAAAAAGAAGAAACCATCCTCATTTTTTTCTTTATATGGAATCATGGAAAGCCCTATTTTAGAATTAATTGTAGAAAAGTATAATTTAAAATCAATATCTGGCTTTGTATTTTTCTCTTCATAAGATATTATTGCTCTGTTTTTTTCTTTTTTTACAATCTCAACATTGTGCGAAGTTGAATATACATTCTTAATTTCACTTTCAGTTTTTAGATTGACATTAATTACCATCTCCTTCAATGGTTTACTGGAAAATTTTTCGGTGTTAAGTGGATATAGATACTCTATTGTTCCAAAATCCTTTGTTAGTATTTCTGAATATGATATCTTAATTCTTTTTTCAGAATAAGGTTCAATGGGGAAAATTCTAACCTTAAAAACATCAAGACCATCATATTCTAATATTGCTGGATCCCTCTCTCTTCTTACAATATCTTCATAAATCTCTCTTGCCTTTTTTGCATCAAGCAGTTCTGCATTGACCTCTTTTCCATTTATAAACATACTAAATTTTTTTATTACAGCACCCTTTGGCACCGGAAAGAGATATGTCCCTTCCATGCTATACGAATTAGGATTATAGAATGTCTGCTCTATATTTGTTGTTGCTGTTAATTCATAAATATCTACATTGACATAATGCTCTTTTACTTCGAGTGGAAAGGGATTTTCTCTTTGTGGAAGATTATGAATTATAATAAATCCATCAGAAAAAAGAAAATTTAATACGAAAATAAAGTATATAAATATGCATCCTCTTTTCATAACTTACCTTCTTTTAGAATTGATAATTCTTTTTAATCGCCTGATCCTTTATTATTTTTATAATAGCAGAATCAAGAGACTCATTCTTACTATCCTGCTTCTTTCTCTCTATTAGATAATTATTCCTTTTATCATTTAATTCTAAAATTTTTTTCTGAATCTCTTCTCTCTTTTTTATCATGTTTTCAATATATTTTTTTCTATCTTCTTTGCTCATTTTTCTCATCTCTTCTGGAAGATCCTTTTCATCTATGTTATTTATATCAATCTCTTTCTCTTTAACAGCATCCACAAGATCCCATTCTGAATTTGCATATTGCTTTTGAGATTTTGTAATTGTCCTCTGAATTTCACTCTCTCTATTCATTGTTTTTGCATTCTGATCCTGTCTCTCCTGCATAATCTTTTTCTCTTTTCCCTGACTCCCATAAGCAATATAGGTCTTATTTAGCTCTTCATTAAGAGATGCTATCTCATTATCATAAGGAGTCTCAACATATTCATATTTTTTAGATTGATCTATATTTACATATTTACCATCTGCAAGATCTGCCCCTCTTTTCCAGAATGTTGCAACCCCTTCCTGATATGAACCACAAAATATAGTATTTACAATTATACCTTTTGAAATTGCATTCTTGCAGGACTCTTGATATTTTACATCTCCCTGATCAAAAGGCTCATTGCCAGCTATAAAAATTAATTTTAATACATTATTACTCTTATGCCATTTTAACTTTTCTGTAGATTCTTGTATTACCCAGCCACAATATTCAAGTCCACCATTTGTCTTTAGTTTAAAGAGTTGGTCTGATATTAGATCCAGATCAGTGGTAAGGGGTGAGACCATTCTTATATATCCCTCTTCTGGTTTTAAATAGTTATTCCCATATTCAAATAAAGCCACTTCTATCCTTGGGCTCTTGCCATTCTTTTTAGAAATAGCAAGTTCATTTACTATTTTCCATAATTGAGACTTTGCCTGATCTATTAAGCCATCCATACTATTGCTTGTATCAAGCAAAATCGCAATCTGGATTATATTTTCATCTTCCTGTGCAGTAGCATTAAAAATAGATAACAAGAAGATAATTAAAAAAACAATAAAAGTTTTCTTTTTCATAAGACTCTCCTTTAAAATATATAATAAATTATACTCTTATCTTATGAAAAAGTCTAAATATAGCTAAAAATTTACATAAAATTTAATAATAAAGTTAATCATTGAATGCGGGTGTGGGAATTATGCGGATGAGAATTTTTTTTAGCGGTAATGGAGAGTTTTTTTATAGAATTATCAAAAGAATAATCTAATTCAAAATCCCCCTCATAAAAAATTCTATATAAACCCATTTGACTTTTGCCATGACTCTTTCTATCTATTATCTCTTTAATTCTTTTTAGGTAAAGGTTATCATTTTTATTGACTGACTTTATCTTTTCTATTATATTTATAAGATTATTAATATGGCTTTTCCTTGAAACATAATTAGAGACAGAAATTTTTATATGATCATTATACTCAATAGAGATTTCTATATTTTTATCAAGGCTTTTATCAGAATATTTTACCGCGTTTTCTACTAGTTCAGAAAAAGCCATCTCTATTTGATGTAATAAATTCGTATCACTAATTTTAATTTCTTTTATAAGAGTACTTTTAATTACTTCTATCTCAACAACATCTGGTTTAATAGAAATATTATAATTCATAACTTATGATAATTTCCATTTTAAATGAGCCTTTTCTAACTCAAATAGACCATTATTATTATTTGTAAAGATTTCAAGAGTTGAAAAGTTTAAATCCTGCCATTTAAGATCTCTATTGTAAACAACCTTTGTCTTTATCTTTTGTTCCAATAATTTTTTTATAAAAAATATGATTGAATTCATTGTAGATGAGTTCATGTATACTAATGGGAAAAAGTTAATTACAATAGAATAATTTTTTGATTTTAATTCTTCTATTATTTCATCAAAAAAAGGCTGAAATATATTGTCTGGATTTAAATCAATACTCTTACCATTCCATATAACTTCCAATGTTTTTTTGTCTTCATGTTCTTTAACTTCAATATTTAAGGTGTTTGTTGTAAGATTTTTTGCCATTTTTAAATTCCTCCATAATTTTTATATTATAATAAAAAAGTTTAATTTTGTCAAAAAAATAAAAAAATCTAAAAATAATTATTATAAGCTTAAATTATAATCTAAAAATAAATTTTTAAAACAATTTTATATTTTTTTTATTACTAAAAGTGTAACATCATCATCGTTATTAAATTCTGAAAAGTTTGAATTTCTAAACTCTTCAAACTCTCTTAATATTGCATCTAATATTTCATTAGAGTCCTTATCACAATTTTCAATCAATAACTCTTTTAATCTTTTTTCAAACATATTGCCATCAGAGTCAGAGATTTCACTTAGTCCATCAGTATACAAAAGCATCACATCATCAACATTTAGATCAAATTTATATTCTTGAATATAATTTTCTATACCATATTCTGAAATGCCAAGCCATATTCCCTTTGTCTCTATCAATTCTATCTCTCTTTTATCTTTTCTATAAATAATTATATCATTATGCTTACCGCAGCCAATAAATTCTCCCTCAGATACCTCTTCCAGTATTGAAATTGTTGCAAACATTCTTACATCCAATTTTTTTATACTCTTAATTAAAAGCTTATTAAGATAAGAATATAATTCTTTGAGAGATATATTTTTATTTTCTGTCATAATGGAAGAGATAATAGTCTGAATTATCATTGTTATTAAGCCCGGAGTAACACCATGGCCAGAAACATCACCAATAGTTATAATATTTCTATTGTTATAAGTTGCTATATCATAAAAATCCCCACCCACCTCTTTTGCTGCTATCATTTTTGCTGAAATATCATATCCAGAAATAGAAGGAGATATGGGTAATAATGAAATCTGAATCTTTTTTGCTAATTCCATTTCACCCCATAGTGCCTGATGTGCCAATTTTAATCTTTCATGAGCATCTTTTAATTCATTTGTTCTCTGTTCTACCATTTTTTCAAGATTTTCAGTATAATCTTTGATCTCTCTAACCATTTTATTGAATGCTTCTGATAATATATTTATCTCTTTATTCCCATTTATATTAATTGAAAAATTGTAATCTCCTTTAGCAATTTTTAATGAGGCTTCTGATAGTTTCATTATAGGATTTGTGAAAGTTTTACTTAGTATTAAACTTATTATTATTACTATTATTACTATAAAAATTGTAATTACTATTATTATTGAGATGATATTATAAATAGGTCTCTGAATCTGAATTACCGGGTGAAAATATACAAATTTACATTTAGTAGCATTTTCAAATCCAGTTACTATTAAATATTTTATTCCATTATGAATAATATAATTTTGTTGTTTTGATAAAGCATCTATTTCTTCGTTATCCAATTTATCAAGAATCTCTTTTACCTTTTCTGTTTTTAAAATATTTTCATCAGTATTTAAGACTAAATAATCATTAAAAGACATATCCCCATAAGACTTTTGATCTCCGGGTTCAAGATAATATCTTTTCTTTTGAGAATCATAAGAATAAAGATCATCCTCTCCCGGATGATTCTGTGAAAGAATATTATTGAATCTATCAAGGATATAAAGTGTTCCATAATTTAAAGTTGTTATACTGCTATAAAATTTTGGGATAAAATCTGGAAATAGAGTTATTAAAATAAATTTAGTAAAATCCTCTTCATTATTTTTGTAATATGGAAAAATTATAACTGCTCTCTGTTTACCATCCGGGAAAATATAGTCTTTAAATCTACCAAAGATTAATTTCTCTTTATTTTCTTTTAATTTTTGAAAGAGAGGATCATTTATAATTTCTTTTAATCCTGGACCAATATTTGCAGAAGATACATAATGAATCTTATAATCTGTTTCGTTAATTAATGATTTTCTATCCATTTCATAAATAAATACAGCCCCCTCTATTTTTTCTTCTACTGTATTTCTTAATCCACCTCTTGTGTTTACATCACCAATAATATTGTTTGATACAAGTCTTTCCTCTTCTTTTGATCTATAAGGGGGATGGGTCAACCCCTGAACAACCTCTGGAATCTCTATCATGTTTGATAGTGTTCGAGCATATTGATTGTAAACAAAATTAAGATTATTTGCGACTTGCTCCAATATTGTATAATAATAGTCTCTACTCTGCTTTTCAAGATGGACAAATATTCTATTTATAACCAGGTTTACTATGATTATTAATGGAATTATTGCTATTGGAATAATTATAATTAAAAGTTGAGTTCTTATATTTAATAGATTCTTTCCACTTTCTATTTTTTGTATACTCATTAATTTTTTTATATCCTGATTTTAAATTTCAAAAAATATTATATTCTATAATAGTTAAAAAGTCAATAAAATAAATAAATATTTTAAAAATAAAAAAAATCAACTTATAAATATTATAAAATTTTATTTATTCTGTCAAAGGTATTTTAAAAATTAAAAAGACAAAGGGTGTGATTTTATTTTTAGGCAAAAATTTTTAATTTTTTTCTTAAATTTTGTAAAGGATTTTCTTAAAAATTTTGTGATTAATATATAGAAATATTTTTTTGTAAGGAGGGTTTTATGAATA
>Ga0116167_1001983_pt1 | contig 17874 bp, 17 predicted proteins | sample AD_JPNMR3_MetaG_FD_89794 | JGI IMG/M metagenome (GOLD analysis project Ga0116167, IMG submission 89794) | Active sludge microbial communities of municipal wastewater-treating anaerobic digesters from Japan - AD_JPNMR3_MetaG | ecosystem: Engineered > Bioreactor > Anaerobic > Digestate | place...
AGGACGCTCGGGGCGCTGGTGTACCCGACCGAGACCATCGCCTTCATGCTCCTGGAAAGGGCGGGGACCGACGAGTTCAAGGACCTGGCGCCGCTGTTCAGGTAAGTACAGCATGTGGGTCTTGAAACTCGCGGATGTGTGTGGTAAAGCGCTCAACCAGCACGCACGTCCCGGTGCATGCCGGGTTCACCGGTGTCCCCTTGACGAAAGGGGATGTGGCCCGGCGGGACGGAGGAAAAACCAAGGAGGTAACCCATGTCGATCGTCACCATGAAGCAGCTCCTCGAGGCCGGCGTTCATTTCGGCCACCAGACGCCGCGGTGGAACCCCAAAATGAAACCCTACATCTTCGGTTCGCGCAACGGCATGCACATCATCGATCTCCAGAAGACGGAGAAGCTCTTTGAGAAGGCCTGCGAGGTCATCAGGAAGACCGTGGCCAACGGCGGGAAGGTCCTGTTCGTGGGCACGAAGAAACAGGCCCAGGACGCCATCGAGGAAGAGGCGGGAAGGGTGGGCGCCTTCTACGTCAACTACCGGTGGCTGGGCGGCACCCTCACGAACTTCTCCACGATCCGCAAGAGCGTGGACAAGCTCAAGTGGCTCGAGTCGATCATCGACAACGGCACCATCGAGAACTACCCGAAGAAGGAACAGATCAGCATGAAGCGCCACAAGATGAAGCTCGAGCGCTCCCTGCACGGCATCAAGGAGATGAACACCCTGCCCGACCTGCTCTACATCGTCGACCCGTCGCGGGAGTACATCGCGGTCCAGGAGGCGAGGAAGCTCAAGATCCCCATCGTGGCCATCGTCGACACCAACTGCGACCCCACGCTCATCGACTACGTGATCCCGGGCAACGACGACGCCATCAGGGCCATACGGCTCTTCACCTCCAAGGTGGCGGACGCCGTCGACCAGGGCAACCAGATCTGGCAGGAGAAGCTCTCCTCCGAGGCCAGGGAGGAAGCCCTCCCCGAGCCCGCCGCCGGGAAGGCCCCGAAGGAGGAGCAGCTCGGCAAGGGGCTCGAGGGTGAGATCGAGATCATCGTGAAGGACGCGGGTGACGAGCCGCCCGCACGCGGGAGAAGGGCCAGGGCCGCGTCCCAGGCCGAGGAAGCGACAGACGAGGAATAGTTCACCACAGCGGAGGTACGTGTGCAGATAACATCCGAAGCGGTCAAGAAGCTGAGGGACAAGACGGGCGTCGGCATGATGGACTGCAAGAAGGCCCTCGAAGAGACGGGCGGGGATTTCGACAAGGCGGTGGAGATCCTCAGGAAGAAGGGCATAGAGGTCGCGAGCAAGCGCTCCGGGAGAACGGCGAGCCAGGGGGCGGTGGCCTCGTACATCCACATGGGCGGCAAGATCGGCGTGCTCGTGGAGGTGAATTGCGAGAGCGATTTCGTGGCCAAGTCCGAGCAGTTCAACGCCTTCGTCAAGGACATAGCGATGCAGATAGCGGCGGCGAGCCCCGACTGGGTCACCCGCGAGGAAGTGCCGGCGGAGGCCCTCGAGAAGGAGAGGGAGATCCTCAGGGAGCAGGCCCTCAAGACGGGCAAGCCCGCCAACGTCGTCGAAAAGATCGTCGAGGGCAAGCTCTCCAAGTTCTATTCCGAGCGGTGCCTCCTGGACCAGCCCTTCGTGAAGGACCAGGGCAAGACCGTCCGGCAGCTTCTGGACGAGCTCATGGCCAAGACCGGCGAGAAGTGTGTCGTCAGGCGCTTCGTCAGGTTCCAGCTGGGAGAAGAGATCTAGGGGTCTTGCTTGCACTACCGGCGCATTCTTCTCAAGCTGAGCGGTGAGGCTCTGGCCGGGGAGAAGGGTTTCGGCATCGACACTCGCATCCTCGATGAGATCGTCTCCCGGGTGAAGGAAGCGACGGAATCAGGGGTAAGCGTCGCCCTCGTCATAGGCGGGGGGAACTTCTTCCGCGGGACGCAGGCCGACGAGGCGCTCGACAGGGTGACCGCGGACTCCATCGGCATGCTCGCCACGGTCATGAACGCGCTCGCGTTCAGGGCAGCGCTTGCGGGCTCGGGGGTCACCTGTTGTCTCATGAGCGCGCTCGCCATACCCGGGGTGGCCGCCCCGGTCGATATCCAGGAGGCGCGAAGGCGCCTGGGGGGGGGGGAGGTGGTGATCTTCGCGGGGGGGACGGGAAACCCGTTCTTCTCCACGGACACCAACGCCGCGCTCAGGGCGCTCGAGGTGGGGGCTGACGTCCTGGTCAAGGCGACCAAGGTGGACGGCATCTATGACAGGGACCCGGTCAAGGACCCCGGCGCGGTGTTCTTCCGCGAGCTCGACTACGACGAGGTCCTCGCGGGAAGGCTGGCGGTCATGGACGCGACCGCCGTCTCGCTGTGCCGTGAAAACGGTCTGGAACTCAGGGTCATCAATATCTTCGACCCGCTCTCCTTGAAACGGCTCGTCGCCGGAGAGGAGGTGGGGACGACGGTGAGGGGGAGGAGGAAGGACCGTGGTGGATGAGATCATCAATGAGATGAAGAAAGACATGGCCAAGACCCTTGACGCCATGAAGGGCCAGCTCCAGAAGGTGAGGACCGGCAGGGCCTCCATCGGCATCCTCGACGGCATCATGGTGGACTACTACGGGACGCCGACGCCGCTCAACCAGCTCGCGACCCTGTCGGTCCCCGAGCCGAGGCTCATAACCATCCAGCCGTGGGACAAGGGTGCGCTGGGCCCCATCGAGAAGGCCATACTCAAGTCGGAGCTCGGGCTCACCCCCAACAACGACGGCAGGATCATCCGCGTCCCGATCCCTCCCCTGAACGAGGAGCGGAGGCGGGAACTCGTCAAGACGATCAAGAAGAGCGCGGAAGACTTCCGCATAGAGATCCGCAACCACAGGAGGGATGCGAACGCCCTCCTGAAGGACCTCGAGAAGGAAAAACAGATCAACAAGGACGAGCTCAAGGCGGCCCAGGACAAGGTGCAGGAGCTGACCGACGACTACATCGAGAAGATCGACGAGCTCCTTGCGGCGAAGGAAAAGGAGATCATGGAGATCTGAGCCTGCAGGAACCCGAGGGCGGACCAACCCTGCAGGCTGCACGAAGGAACGGGCGCGGCGTGAATCCGGCTTGAGCGAGGAGGACACCAGTGAACAGCGGGAACAACGGCAAGGAGACATCGCGTTTCATGATGTATTTCAGGCCGGGCAACCTGAGCGAGCTCAGGGTGATTTCGCGCATGCTCAACATAGCGATGGTCGATTTCGTGTGCGCCGCCATGGAGGCGTACATCCACAAGAGGGAAGGGGAGCTCGGCTCCCCCATACCCCAGAGGAACAAGAAGAGATACGTGGGGCCCCGCAACGACACCTCGGAAAGGCGCATCCGCTACGTCATGCGCCTCGAGAAGGATCTCGTGGAGAAGATCAGGGACATAGCCTGCCACGACAACCGGAGGTTCACCCACGTGTGCGACGAGGCGATCGCGAACTTCATCTCGTTCACCAAGGCCGCGAAGAACTTCACCAACATCTGGACCAACCGGCCGGACGTGGAGGCGGTCCGGGGAAGGAAGAGCTTCAGGTCCATCGAGGAGATAGACGCACTCCTGGATCTCTACAAGAAGACACCCGTCTCCTCCCGCTGAGCGAGGGGCATCCGGTGGCCTGTCCTGCGGTACCCTCCACCCAGGAAAGCGCGGCCCCGGCCCCCGGGCCATGGAAGGAAAGGCTGACCCTCAGCCTGGGAAGCCGGGGCTTCCCGCTCGGCTCGGGTGCGTGGCATGCCGCTTCCGCAGCCGGGCTCGTCTCTGCGGCCTGTGTGTATACCCTCTACGGGCTGTACTTCGTGCACCTGCACGCCGGCTTCCTGTCCAGGGAGGCGGCCTTCATCGCGGTCTCGGGCATGACGCCCTTGGTCCCGCCCTTCGACGCACACCTCGCGGCGTTTCCCCACCTGCTCGGAAGCGCCCTGTTCTTCGGGCTCACCCTCGGTCTTCTGTGCGGGGCGGTGTGCATGGTCCTGACCCTGCCCGCCTGGTTCTCCGGGCGCCTGGGCCCGGGCGACCTGCCGCTCTTTCTCGCCGCCTCGGGAATATGCACCTACCTCGGCTTCAGCCTCGAGAACGCGGCCGTCTCCGTCGCCGCAGGCATCCTGTGCCCGGCGGCATTTACCGCCGCCTGGGCGTTCGTTCTCGCGAAGAGATGCCACGGGCCCTCCCGCACGCGGATGTGGCCGCTGTTCCTTGCGGTTCTCTGCGCCCCCAGCTCGTTGTCCTGGCCTCCGGCGCCTCCATGACGCACATCCGTGACGCGCTGGTCTCGAGCCCGGTGCTCTCGCGGGTGAGCGACTTCTACTACCGGCACACCCTCCTCGCAGCGGACGTCATAAAGCCTGTGGCCGCGAGGGCCCAGAACATCATCGCCGTCTCGGCGGACCTCGGGCCGATCGGGCCGATGCCGCACGGTACCCTCTGGGTGAGGACCGCCGATCCGTGCGGGGTAAGGGCCGCAAGGCTCGTGGTCGCACCCGGGCCCTTGCCGTGCCCCTCGGTTGTCGCAAAGGGTGACGGAAGGCCCCTGAATGCGGGCGACAGGGTGCTGAGGGTGCTCGCGAGGGATGCGGACCCGAACAGGATCATGAGGGGATCGATCGGTTTCTTCCTGTTCTCCGGGCCGCTCGTCGCCCTGTTCGCGTTCGTGCTCTCCCTGGCCGCCCTGTGTCTCTCGCGGCTGGCTGCACGGGCTCCGGCGACCGCCGCGGCGCTCCTCGCTCTCTACCTCTTCGCCTGCATGCCGGCCGCGAGGTGCGCCGCGCTCAAGGTCGTGCTCGAGAACAGGCCGGAAAAGGTCTCCGAGTATGCAACGTCCGGGAGCGAAACGAGGCGTTACCTCGCGGTGACGACGTTTCCCGGGGCCGTGGCGGAAGAGACGCTGAGACGGATGCTCACGGACCCCAGCCCCCGCGTCAGGATCAACGCCCTCGTGGAAGCAGGCCGCAGGCGGGCCCGGGGCCTCCTCGACGAGGTCGTCGCCCTGACGCGCGACCCGGAGCTCAACGTGAGGACCAAGGCGTGCTGGGCGCTCGGCAGGATCGGTGCCGGGAAGGCCCTCGACGAGCTCGAGAGGATCGCGAGGGAAGACCCGAGTGGTACGTGCGCGACTACGCGTACGCGGCGATAGGCCTCCTGAAGCCCGAGGCGAGGGAGATCCTGCTTACAGGCGGGATGGAGATCGGCCGCCGGTGAACGGGGGGATGGGGCGGTCACGGTCACTGGGCCGATGCGTGGGGGTATGCCTCGATGTTGAGATCGTTCACGTTCTGTGGTAGCAACAGGGGGTCACCCACCTCCAAAGACTCGTGAGGCTCGAGATGAAGATCAGGGAGAAGACACCGCAGAAACAGCACGCGCAGGAGATCGAGGCGCTCTCGAGGCGGCTTGAGGGTATCAGGCACATCGTCATGGTCATGAGCGGCAAGGGGGGCGTCGGCAAGACCACGGTCGCGGCGAACCTCTCGGCCGCCCTCGCGCGGGAGGGCTACTCCGTGGGGATCCTCGACGGCGACATCCACGGGCCGAACATACCCAAGATCCTCGGCGTGGAGGGCAGAACCCTCTCCGGCAACGCCGAGGGGGACATCGTGCCCGTCGAGGTCGCCAAGAACCTCAGGCTCGCGTCGGTGGGCAACCTCCTGGAAAACCAGGACCAGCCGGTCGTCTGGCGAGGACCCATGAAGCACTCCATGCTGAGGCACTTCCTGGGAGGCGTGGCCTGGGGCGAGCTCGACTTTCTCGTGGTTGACCTCCCACCCGGGACAGGGGACGAGCCGCTCTCCATAGCGCAGCTCATACGGGAGGCGAGCGTGGACAAGGTGCCGTACGCCATCGTTGTCACGACCCCCCAGGACATCGCGCTCCTCGACTCCCGCAAGAGCGTCGAGTTCGCGCGCACGCTCGACCTGAGGCTTCTCGGCATCATCGAGAACATGAGCACCTTCTCATGCCCGCACTGCGGACACGCCATCGACCTCTTCAAGGTCGGGGGGGGCGAGCGTGCGGCCAGGGATCTCGGGGTCCCCTTCCTCGGGGCGATCCCCATCGACCCGACAGTGGTCAGGGACACGGACGACGGGAGGCCGTTCATGTTCCACAACATGAGCAGCGCCGCCGGCATGGCCTTCGGGCGCATCGTGGAGAAGGTCCTCGCTGCTGTGTGAGGCTGTCCGCCCATGCACCTGAGGCTCGAATGCATACCCTGCCTCGTCCGTCACGCCTACGACATCTCGGTTCACGCAGCCTCGGACGCGGGCCGCGAGGGCTTCATCAGGGAGGTCCTTGCCCTGGTCTCGAGGATGGACTTCGCCCGGGTGCCGCCGCTGGCGGCCAGGGACATCTACGACCTGCTCGAGAAGACCACCGGCGTGCGCGACCCCTTCAAGGACGTCAAGGATGCATCCAACAGGAAGGCGCTCGAACTCTACCCCTGGCTCGAGGGTATCGTCGCGTCCTCTCCTGACCCGATCGACACCGCCCTGAGGGTGGCCCTGGCAGGCAACATGGTGGACTACGGCAGGTCGAGCGCGGATGGTATCGACATGCGCGCGTCGGTACTCAGGTATCTCGAGGCCGACTTCGCCGTGGACCACAGGCGCCGTCTCAGGGAGGCGCTTGAAGGCGCGCGTACCGTTTTGTACGTCCTGGACAACGCGGGCGAGATCGTCCTCGACAGGCTGCTAGTGGAAGTGCTCGGTGCCCGAAGGGTGGTGTGCGCCGTAAGGTCTTCCCCGATCATCAACGACGCGACCATGGATGACGCCAGGGCAGCCGGGCTTGCCGACATGTGCAGGGTCATCCCGAGCGGCTCGGGTGCATCGGGCACACCGCTGGAATCTTGTTCCGACGAGTTCAGGGAGGTCTTCTCCAAGGCGGACGTCGTGATATCCAAGGGGCAGGGCAACTTCGAGACCCTGTTCGAGGAGGACAGGGACATCTTTCACCTCTTCGTGGCCAAGTGCCCGGTGATCTCGAGAGAGATCGGGGTGGCCGAGGGGAGCGCCCTCGCCTTCTTCAACTCTGCGCTGAAACGTGAGAGGAAAGGGGATTGAGGCGTTGAGGCCTTTTGTTTCGTGATCCAAGGAGGGTTGAGATGAAGAAGATCCTGATCGTTGCCTCTCTCGTGGCGGCCCTTGTCGTGGGGATCCTCGCGGCGCTGCCTTTCGCGATAGACCTGAACAGGCACAAGGCCTCCCTCATCGCGCTCATCGCCAAGTACACGGACAGGCGCGTGGACTTCGAGCGGATCGACCTCACGGTGCTCACGGGCCTCGGCGCCCGCATAAAGGGACTGCGGGTCTCGGACGACCCGCGCTTTTCCGCAGGCGACTTTCTCTCCCTGGACGAGGTGCGCGTGAAGGTGGCGCTGCTGCCCCTTCTGAGGAAGGAGATCAGGGTCAGGGAGCTCTCGTTCGTCAGGCCCTCGGTCATGCTCGTGAGGGGCGAGGACGCCAAGCTCAACGTCTCCACCTTGGTGAAGCCGGGCCCGGGAAAGAAGGAAGAAGGGAAAGAGAGCGTGCTCGGAGGGGTCATGGCGGCGGGGCTCAAGGTGAAGGACGGAAAGCTCGTCTTCGTCGACAAGAGGCCCGGGAAGGCCGGTGGAGCAATCACCCTTTCCGACGTGGACCTGGATGTCGACACGATGGACCCGGCAAGGCCCACGGGGTTCACCCTGTCGGCGTCGCTCATGGGGACCGCCGCCCAGAATCTCAATGTCATGGGGAGCGTCGGTCCGCTTCCCGGGCGCACCGGAGCGGGACCTCTGCCGATCGACATGCAGGTCGTGATCGACCCGCTCATGCTCGGCTCGCTGCCGATCGGGAAGAACCCGCTCGCCGGCGGGGCGAAGGTCAAGGCATCGGCCAAGGGTGACCTTGCGGGCGTGGTCGATGCCCGGGTGGAAGCGGACTTCACGGGGCTCTCGTTGGCCGGTCGGAAGGGGGGGGTCGATGCCTCGTGCTCGTTCAGGGCGGCCTACGACGGGGCGCGGGGGGGGCTCCTCGTGAAGGAGGGCGCCTTCACGACGCCAGGCGGCAAGGGGAACTTCACGATCCAGCTTAAGGACATGAAGACCGACCCGTCACTGAGCCTGAACGTGTCGTCGGCCTCGTTCGCCCCGGCGCCCCTGCTCGAGGGCCTCGGCCTGGGGCGGGCCCAGGCCCTCGGAAAGGTCAAGGTGTCGGGCCCCATGGCCTTCAGGATCGAAGCCCACAGGTCAAAGGGCTCGATCAGGGTGAGGGCTTCGGTGGACATGCGCCAGGCCGCCCTTGCCTACGGGACGTTCTTCGACAAGCCGGCATCGGTCCCCATGGCCGCATCCCTGCGCATGGCAGGCACGCCGGAGACGATCTCCATCGAGTCTTTCGAGGTTGCGATCGAACGGGTCGGGATCCACGGATCGGGCAGGCTTTCCAAGGAGCAGGGGGGCAGGAGGCTCAAAATGGCGATAGCCACCGAGTCTCTCAGGCTCGCGGATGCACGGGCGCTGGTCCCCGTCCTCAAGAAGTACAGCCCCGAAGGTGTCGTCGTGGCCAAGGCCGAGATGGAGTCCGGGGCGAAGAGGCCGTTTACGCTCGGCCTCAAGGCGAGGTCCGACCGCGTGGCCCTGGTGCTCGGCGCCAAGGGGGACCGGCCCGCCCAGGGCGCGAAAGTCCTCGAGGCCCCGGCCAGGGCCGAGCTCGACTCGGTGGACCTCTCCCTGGACGCCGTCGGGCAGAAGGGCGGTCCTTCCGTAAAGGGCACGGTCCTCTCGAGGGGAGGGGTGTTTATGAAGATCCCCTACTCGAGGCTGAGCGCCGACTTCGTCATGAGGGACCAGGCGTTCACGGTGACGTCGTTCGACATGAAGACCCTTAAGGGGTCGCTCAAGGGCGGCGCGACCTATGATCTCAAGACGAGGGAGTACACGGTCAACCCCGTGTTCACGAACCTCCAGGCCTCCGACCTCATGGACTCGCTGACCGCCTTCAAGGGCGTGTTCTCAGGCGCCATGACGGGGGCGCTCGAGTTGTCCGGCAACGCCTCGAGACCCGCCATGGAGACGCTCGGCGCGAGGGGGAAGATCCAGATCGCGAACGGGCAGTGGAAGAACTTCGACCTGGCGGGCCAGGTACTCTCGAGCGTGCTCGGTGTCCCGGGCGCGGGCGAGATACTGGGTCTTGTGCGCTCCGAGGTCCAGCGCTACGAGACCACCCAGTTCGAGTCCATGGAGACGAACGTGGATCTCGATCGCAAAGTGGTCAGGATCGGCTCCATGAGACTCATGAACATCGCGAGCGGCAGGGACACGGACACCGAGTCGAACCTCAGGGGGACGATATCCATGGAGACCCAGGCCGTGGACCTCAAGGGGGTCGTGGTGCTGCCGAAGCGTTTCTCGCAGAAGGCAACGGCGCGCGCCGAGGCCTTCAGGGAGGTCATGAACGATCAGGGAAGGCTCGTGCTCCCCGTCTCCATCGGCGGGACCATCAAGAGGCCGATTCCTACCGTGGATGTCAGGAAGCTCTCCGGCGCCCTCGCGAGGTACTACACGACCAAGGCCCTGGAAAAGGGCGTGCAGAGACTCAGGGAACGAGCGCCCGTGCCGCCGGGCGCCCAGGAAGAGACGCGCAGGGCGATCGAGGAGACCATCGAGGGGCTCTTCAAGAAGAAGAAATGAAAGGCTAAGACGGCCCTCTCGCAGGGGAGAGGACCCCGCCCCATCCCGTCATGGGGCCCTTCACCGTTGGGCTCTCATGAGGGGCGGGTGGGAAAGAAAGAGGGAAAATGACCTGCAGGTTGCAACCTTGTGGGCCGGCCGCCGACATGGAGGGTGCGTTTCGCGTGGACGGGGGATCGAGGAACGGCTGTGCCTGTCGCGGGAAACGGACGTCTTGAAAGGGAGAGGCCGGGGAGCGGTCCGGGCCGGGTCGTCGCGATCGAGCCCGGCGCATGCGGGCCTTCGCCCGCGATCAGTCCGTCGGAAGGGAAAGAGGGTCATGCGTCCTTGAACAGGAAGCGGCACCCGGGCCTTCGTGGTCATGCCCGGGTGCCGCTTTCAGAACGTGTCCCGATAAGGTGCGCCTTCTGAAGGAAGCCTGTTTACCTGTGAGCAGGGGCCTTTTCGACGGTCTTTGCGTGCCTTGCGAACCTGACCGTGATGGCCACGAACGCCGCGACCCCGATGGTGATGAAGAATGTCGTCATTGGGCACCTCCCTTTCCCGTCTCCCGACGGCCCTTGTCTCGAACGTTTCCCCGTCTCAGCCGAGCAGGTTCATGATGAGCTGCCTGGCAGGGCCCGTGTTGATGCCGACCAGGGTGACGATCAGGATGAACACGGCGGTGGCCTCAACCGGGGTGAGCCCGAGTACCCGATAGGTGAACCTGATGCCTATACCGGTCATGAACAGGCAACCGAGAACTATCCACAGTGTCATCATCGTCGTACCCTCCTTGGGTTCGTTCACTTGCACCCATGGTACAGCAAGGTGCATGCCAGGGCTGGCTGGCTCATAACTCATTGATATCAGGGGCTTCGTGAACCCCTCGAGAGGGGAGTCGTGACATTTTGTCACGCGGGGGGCGTTGCGCACCGATGATGTGTACATTTTGTCACGGGACGCCTCCGCTGGTTTATGACCCGTGACAGGATGTCACAGATCGAGCCAAGGGCGGCGAAGAGGCCTCTTCTCACCGAGGCCGCACCGGGGTCAAGCCTCGGAGATCCTCACCCCGAGGTCGTGATATGCGCACATGCGGGAGTGGAAGCTGTTTCTCAGCATGGCGTTGTGGTCGAGGTAGTCGAAGATCAAGGCCTCGCGCTTGCCCTCGTGCACGCGGAGGATCCTGCCTATGTACTGCTTGACCCTGCCGGTGAACTTGATGGGCGTGGCCAAGAAGATCGACGAAAGCTGCCTGAGGTCGAAACCCTCCCCTATGAGCTGGGAGGTGGCCACCAGGACCTGCGCCTTCTCGTCGTTGAGCTCCTCCACGATCCTGGCGCGTTCCCTCACGGGCACCCCGCCGGTCAGCAGCCTCGCCTCGATGCCCCGGGAGCTGATGGCCCTGAAGAGCGTCTCGCAGTGGGAGACCCTGTCGGATATGACGAGGGATATGCCCATGCCTAGAGACGCGCGCCGATGCACGTCCTCCACGATGAGCCTGTTCCTCCTCTCGTCCGTCACGAGTGCGGCGATCATGCGCTGGTACTCGTCGGCGCTGAAGGAGAAGGCACACCCGGTCTGCCTCACGATGAGCCGTGCGCGCATGATTCTCTTGAGCGCCTGGAGCTCTTGGGGCTGGATCGTGTGGGTGTTGTCGCCGAGGTAGAAGTGGATGAGGCTCGTGAGCTTGTCCCTGCGGTACGGGGTCGCGGACAGCCCCAGCATGTAGGTCGTGTCGAAGAGGCTCACCGCGTCCGTGAAGGTGCGGGCCGGCACGTGGTGGCACTCGTCCACCACGAGGTGTCCCACCCGCTGCCGCACCTCGCTTATGACCTTGGAGAGGGAGTTGATGAGCGCCACGGTGAGCCTCCCTCCCACCCGCCTGTGGCCGTCGCCGATGAGCCCCACCTCGTCCGGGTCGATGTCGAGGTGCTCGCAGGCCCTCTTCTGCCACTGGTACATGAGTTCCTTGGTGTGCACGATCACGAGAGCGGGCTGCCTCCTTCGCGCGATTGCAGCCAGCGCGATCACCGTCTTGCCGGCCCCCGGCGGGGCCTCGAGCACCCCGAACCGTCGCGAAAGGATGTCCTTCAGGGCCTTGGCCTGGAAGGGGTGCAGGCTGCTCGTGAAGGTGAAGTCCACCTCGTCGAGGGCCCGCGTCCGGTCGACGAGCACGTGGGGTGTGCCCGAGAGCCGTTTCCTGAGGGTGTGGATGTACCCTCTCGGCATGATGAGGACGCCGTTCTTCCTCGTGTAGAACCTCAAGAACTCGCTCTGGAAATTCGGCCTCCTGCCCCTGCCGTAGGTCTGTACCTGTTCCCACTTGGGGTTCGGCAGGGTGAGGTCCGCCTCGATCGACATGATCGTCGGTTCGTCGAGGTCCGCCTCGAAGATCCGTACCGCGTTGTCGATATGGACGAGGACGTTCATCTCCCCCGGTGGGTCAGGCCAGGGCCTTGTCCAGTTCTTCCAAGAGTGAACGGGCCTCTCCTGCATTGAGGAAGGCCTTCGCGGTACCGCCGCCGGGGTGCCTGAGCGTCAGGGTCACGCCGTCTCTCTCGCGCGCGACCGAGACCTTGCCCGTGCCCGGCATCCTCACCGAGGGGGCGAGCCAGTCGTCGGCGTTGAACTCGGCGATCTGGACGAGCACGCCGAAGGCGTCCTTCGGGTGGATGAAGAGCTCTTTCCAGAGGTCCCCGTACTCGGCGTACCCGAAGTACGGGACGCCTTTTTCCTCGAGGAACCGCCTCGCCGCAGCGATGTCCGGCGTCTGCAGGGTGATGTGGTGGATCCCTCCGTTGCGTCCTTTCAGGAAGTTCTCGAGGAAGGACTGTCGGCCCGTTGGGGCGATGATCTCGAACCGGCTCAAATCCCCGAGGGAAAAGATCCGCCAGGAGTAGCCGAGCCGGTCGTCCGCCGCGGACGCGCCGGGGACGGCGCCCAGGATGTCAGTGAAGAAGCGGGATGCGCCGTCGATATCCCTGACCGCGAGAGATACATGGTCGATCCTTTCTATCATGCGTGACCCCTTGGCTGCTGGTAGTCGAGAAGAGCCTAAGCGATGAGGCCGAGACAGTCAACGGCAAACAACCCCCTGTGCAGGTGTGCATGAAGACGGCAAGGGGTGCCGGCATCGAGACCCCATCAGGAAAGCGGGAAGGTCTCGTGCGGGAAGGCGGCCTCTCGCCGGCAGCGGCCCCAGTGGATCCAGCGGCGACTGTCTCAGGCGTGTTTCCCCTTCCCGGGAAAGGCATCCATGGGTGCGGGGCGCGAGAACAAAGCGAAGGCCGGCCCTCCTTGAACGCATGAGACGGTCGGCGCACGAGCCGGTCTCCCGCCCCGGCGCACTTGGAGCACGCAAGCCGCGGCGCACGGCCGAGCCCGCAGGCTCACGCCCCGGTCTCAGGGCATGGAGACCACGCAAACGGCGTGGAGGCGCTTTGACCTTTGGGCACGGCTTGGGCCATAGGCGCCTTGGACCAGGAAAGGCGGCGACGTCAGAGCTCGATGACCATGCCGTCGAAGGCGGGCTCGAACGCGAGGCTGCCCGTACGGGCGAGCATGGTCTCGTCCATGTGCACGATCACGATCCTCTTCGCATCGATGAGGCCCTTTTTCGAGACGAGGGTGGAGTGGTCGAGGTGGTTGGCCTTCGGGCCGTGGTAGGAGAAACACTCACAGATGAAGAGGTCCGCCCCGCGTGATGCCTCGATGAGGCCGTCGTGCCACTCGGTGTCGCCCGAGTACGCGATGACCCGCGATCCTGTCTCCACCCTCAGCGAGAGGGGGTTGCTGGCGGCCGAGTGGATCGCGGGAAAGGGGAGGATCCCCACGCCGCAGAGTTCGACCGTGACGAGCGGCCTCAGTTCGACGAAGGACAGGGGAAACGTGACGATGGAGGTGCTGAACCCGGGAAAGAGCGTCTCCGCGAGCGTCGAGACGACCCTGCCGACACCTTCGGGGCCGGCTATGACGAGAGGGGCCTGGCGGGCCGAGGCGAGCTGTTCCTCGAGGAGGAAGAAGGGCACGCCCCCCAGGTGGTCGCCGTGGAGGTGGCTTATGAGGATGAGTTCGACCGTGGACGGCTCGACGCCCGATCGTCTCATGGCAGGCAGCACCGCTGGGCCGCAGTCGACGAGGAAGCCCCGTTCGCCGTCTCCCACGTGCACCGCGCTCGGCAGTCTCCCCCCGCTCCCGAAGGCATCGCCGCTACCGAGAAAGGTCACCCTCGTGGGGGATCCCGTCGTTTTCTCGAGACGCGTTCTCTCCATGGAGATCGCCTCCTCCTCTCTCATGTATTCCCCCGTCCGGCCAAGGCCGCGCACCGCTCTTTTGAAGAAGGCGTCTTGAGCACGCCGATGGCGCCCCGTCACCTAAGCCATGCGGCGGCAACCGCAGGGACGCGCGGTGTGCGGGGCCGCCCCGGCCTGTCCTGCTCGCCCCCGCGCGGGTGCGTAGGGGCCATAGGCCGCCTCTCATGCAATGCGCCGTAGGACCTCTTCACCGGGATACCCTGACCCCCACCCGGTCGCACAGGGGGAAGATGCGGCATCTCGAGCACAACGGGCTCGTGGGACGGCATATGTACTGGCCGTAGGGGACGAGGAACGAGTTGATGTCTTTCCAGTACCGCACCGGCAGGATTTCCCTGAGCCTCATCTCGGTCTGTTCCGGGGTCTTCGTCGAGACGTAACCCCACCTGTTCGTTATCCGGTGGACGTGGGTGTCCACGCATATGCCCGGTTTGTCGTAGCCGAGGGTGACCACGAGGTTGGCGGTCTTCCTCCCCACGCCCGGGAGTCGCAGGAGATCCTCGAGGGTGGAGGGGACACGCCCGCCGTGATCCCGCACGATGATCCTCGAGGTCTCCACGATGTTCTTGGCCTTGGTCTTGTAGAACCCCACGGGATAGATCGCATCTTCGATGGCGGCCACGGGGAGGGCGATCATCTCCCCAGGGGTCTTCGCCAGCGAGAAGAGCCTGGTGCACGCCTTCTCGGTGGTCTCGTCCTTGGTCCTGAGCGAGAGCATGGTGGAGACGAGGACCTTGAAGGGGTCATTATCCCTGGCCACCCTTCCCACGATCGGCTCTTTGAGGTCGTTGACCACGCTCGAGAGGATCTCGAACACGTGATCGATCTCGTGGTTCGTCATGGCATCCTTTCATCACAGCGCGGCCTGCAAGGCAAGCACGAAGGGCGCCTCCCCGGCCGCCACCCAGGCCCGCAGGCCATGGTCCCGTATGTGCTTGCACCGTCGGCCCGCCTGTGGTTGAATCGAGGACGCAAGCGGCAGGGTTCTTGCAAGATGTTCTCTCGAACGAGCGTGTTCGGACGGTTGCGCACGTGGTTGTTTCCAGAACCGTGGACAGGAGGAGGTCATGATCCGGAAGGTGTTCCTTGCGTTCGCTGTCCTGGCGGCGCTTGCCTGTGCAGGGTGCAGCGACTCGGAAGAGACTGAAGGGCTCGGTTTCATACCCAAGATCAAGCTCGCCGGCGTTTTCAACGCGAACGACCCCGAGAACGTCTATGCCACGGTCCAGTTCGCACCCGGCGACACCATGACGTTCACGGTCCGCGCCGACGACGGAGATTTCGACATGCAGACGCTCGTGTGGACCGAGTACAACGCCGACACGGACCAGATCCTGAACGGCCCGGGGGAGGTGGACCTTCCTGAACAAGAAGGCCAGATCATGACGTACAGGTACGCGTTGACCAGGACCGTGACGGGGCCAGCCGGGAACAGGAGGATGGAGCTGCAGGTCAAGGACGCGCGGGGGAACCTGAGCAACGCATACCCCATCGAGTACCTGGTGACCGATTGACCGTCCCCGCCTCGTCGGCGATTCAGTGGAAACCCACGGCACCTGCAGGGTGGTGCGAGTCGGCGTGCGCACCGTAACCGCCTCGAAGGCCCTTGCAGAAAGACCGTGCCGCCCGCCATGAGGATGTAGGAAACCGCAAAGACGCCCATCGCTCCCTAGGCGACGTCGGGCCCCCATAATGCGGCGCCCGGTCTCTCGGGAGTGCCTGCCGGGGAAGATGCAGGGCGCACGTGGGGAAGCGGCCGGGCCGGGATGGGCCCGGATCAGGGGGGCTCGGCGGTCGTGAGAGGGTGACGAAGGTGCACCCTCTCCAGGGTGCGCGCAGGCGAAGCCCGGCAGCCTGGTGCGTTGCCCTCGGGATGTGCCTGCAGGGTTCGTGTGAACGGCCCAAGAAAGGATTGCCCCGCTTCGCGAGTGCCAAAGGTCGGTTTTCCTCGCATCCCGGATGCGCGTCGAGGGAACGTGGCAGCCCGGCGGCGGCTCGAGGGGGTGGGCCCGTGGGCGAGGCAGGGCTCGACACCTGCGTTCCTCATCATGCGGCCTGAGGCTCGTGCCGGGCCACGTGGGCGTATCGGGGTGCGAGCCTCGGGACCGGCCTCCGGCGTCTGTGCGTCCCGTTCAGGGACGGCGGACCCGGCCGGGACGGGTCGAGGTGTCAGAGGGAGAACCCGAGCCTGATGATGTATCGCCTGTCGTGCTCCTGGCCGGCATAGGTGCCCCTCTCCTCTGCGTAGGTCGCCAGGTCGAGCTTCACCTTCCCGGTCGAGAGACCCACGCCGAACGTGGGGTAGCCCTGGTTGAGCCCGAGCCTGAGCTTGAGCCCGGTCTTCGGCGTGTACTCGACGCCCAGGTGTATCCGCTTGCCCACGCTGTCGTCTTCGCCTACCTCGCCGAGGATGTCCACGTAATCGAGTGCGATGACGGTGTCGTCGCCGATGCGGGATGCGAAGCCGACGTCGAGGTGTTCATCTATGTCGGCTGCGTCTCCCAGGTCATTGCCGACGAGGTTGTTCATGCTCAAGCCGGCCTGGAGTGTGCCCTGCCTGCCCGACACCTGGAATGACCCGACCTTGTAGATGAGACCGACGTCCACGAGCGCGCCCGAGCCCTCTTCCATCTCATCCTCGAGCCTGTTCTCGAAGTCGCCGGAGGTGATGTCCGACACGGTGTATTCCCGGTCGAGGCTCCTCCGAAAGAGGTACTTCACCCCCACGCCCAGGAGGAGATCCTCGCCCACGGCTGGAAGGGCATACCCTGCGCATACCGCCGCGTCCTGGACGGTCTCGACCTCGAGCACGGGGTAGACGGGGTTCTTCGATGTCAGGTCCGCCCTCGCGGAGCCAAGGATGCCGAAGGCGAAACGCGGCCTCAGGTAGGAGGGGAAGAACGACACCGCCGCGTGGCCCGTGTCCCCGAGGTTCTTGCGGAGGAAGGAACCGGTCTCCGAGGTGCTGTCGAAGTCGGTGTCGTTGAAGTCTGTGAACATGTCGAACGCCTTGTTGTTGAACTCGGCCTGGGGCAGGGGGAGGTTCACTGTTGATGACTTCACGTCGGCGAGACCGGCCGGGTTGTAGAAGAGGGCGCAGGCGTCGTCCGACAGCGCGACGAAGGCCCCGCCCATGGCCATGACCCTCGCGTCGCTGTAGAGGCGGGGCAGCTCGCCTGCCCGTGTCTCGAACGAAACGACCGTCAGTACGGCGATCGCGGCAAAGACCATTCTCCTCATCGTCTCATCCCCCGTCCTTCTCATCTGTCACCGCCCCTCGCCGAGCCGGTTCGCGAACGAGTACACTCCGCTCGAGCTGTACTCAAGGATCAGGTCTTCGGTGATGTCTTCCCCTGGTTCCACACCCAGGGCCGATCTCAGGAAGGCCTCCATGGTGTTCCTCAGGTCCGACGCGCCTGGGTAGGCCTGGGAGACGGCCCTGACCGCAAGGCGCACGTTCTCGAGGTCTTCCTGGAAGGAGGACCGCGAGCCTGCGGCCGTGTCGTCCTTGAAGTGGGAAGGGCTCACGAAGGCCCAGTTGTACTTCCAGTCGGTCGTCATGGAGGTCTTGTAGTAGCGGTATGCCTTCGTGTTGATGGGGACCGGCACGATGCCGTATTGCCAGGTGTCCGGTGAGCCGAACCGCATGGTCGGGTTGAGGGCGATGGCGGTCTGGTTGCCGATATGCAGGATGAAGTGGGCCGCTGATGCGAAGCCGAGCTGCACGAGGTCGTCCGCAGTGGCGAGGCCCGACTCGTCGAGCACGGTAAGGATGTGCTTGGCGGTCGACAGGTCCTCGAGGAGGTCCGCCTCGAAGGTGTCCTCACCCTTCTCGGTCTTCCCGTCCACGGCGTTCCCGAGGAGGTAAAGCTCGCCGTCGTC
>Ga0116167_1001986_pt1 | contig 17854 bp, 16 predicted proteins | sample AD_JPNMR3_MetaG_FD_89794 | JGI IMG/M metagenome (GOLD analysis project Ga0116167, IMG submission 89794) | Active sludge microbial communities of municipal wastewater-treating anaerobic digesters from Japan - AD_JPNMR3_MetaG | ecosystem: Engineered > Bioreactor > Anaerobic > Digestate | place...
CGAAGGCTGCAAACACGCTGCGAGCCATGTCAGGACCGAGCTCTTTAATGATACCGGCAACGGTGTAAAGCTCATCGTTTGTTACCGTCTCTGTTTTTGCGTTCAATGCATCAGTAATTTCCTGAGCTGTACCGGTCAGGTTGTGCTGATGAATCAGGTCCTTTACGAGTTGGAGTGACATAACGAAATCTCCTTATAAACCAAACACTTGCTTTAACGCTGGACAAATCGTCTTGATTCCGAAAGAGGCAATAACCTGTGCTTGTGTTGGATCACTCTCGCAAAAGTAACGTAGACTGTACTCGTGTTGTAGCTCTTTAAATGTTTCAGCCTTCCAGCGGGCTGCTGTGTGGTTGTGCCACCGGTCCTCAGGTTTACCGCTCCATAATTCTAGTCTTCTAACACGAACACCGTGTTTGTTTAACCACTCTGTTGTTTGCTCGCGGTATCGCTCTAAACGTGCCGAGATGAGGACAACCCCTTGTTGCGTTTGCGGCAGCCATTTTGCTGGTGTGGTAATGAGCCACTCTTCATATTGCGACCCCTCGCTCCAGCAATCTGGGGGAGGATCTTCACACAGTATTCCATCGATGTCGAAGGCAATTTCGCGCGTGAAGAAGCAGCTAAAAATGTTCCACTCAAAAAAGTGGGGAAGTTGGTAGTGCGCATAAACGAATGTCGGCTGAAGCTCTGCTGTAGGATTGCAATACAAGCATGCAGCCAGCAGCTTATTGGGAGGTACACGTAGGCTAATAGTTCTCAAGCAGGCTGCTAGTTGTTTACCACTTGCAACGCTGTCATCTAGGACGAGGTACTTATACTTGTAGTCTTTATCCTCGTAGCGGAGCCGATTACCACAACCAACTTCAACCAATTCGCCCTCTTTCCTATAGGCGTAAAGTGGTTTAGCGTATTGCGTTGCGATAATAGTGGCGGGCAGTAGTCCACTGCGTGCGATCCCAACCACGGCTTCTATCTCATTCATTGGTAGATGTCCGGCCAGCTCCAGTGTGTGTGCTACAAGCTGTTTTGTTTCGATAAAACAGCTTTGTGCTAGCTTGTGCAGGACAGTCCGCTTAGGTCGTTGATAACGGCATCCGTTCTTAATAGCTGCTAGCCTGCGTGCACGATCATCACAATGGTAGTAGATTGCGCAGCTGAAGTCTCGCTTTAAAAAGGAGCACCCAACACACTCAAGAAAACCACTGTTGGAGATTTTAATTTCAGAATTAAAGTCCGGCTTTTTTTCGCTAGTGGCTGGTGGTTGTGTTCTTGCGTGCGCGCAGCACACCAGCTCCCCCTGAACGGGGAATGTGCGTTTATGTGTTGCACAGTACCAACCGCTATGCGTAAGGCCACACTTAACCATGGGTCAGCTCTGTGTTTGCACTAGCTTGAAGCTCGCAGAACCCGCGAACGTTTGCTTGTATTTCGTTTGACCGATGATCTCTGAAAAGTCGCACTCGGAGAGTACCGGTCCGAGAGTTGCGGACAGCACCACCTTACCTCGATGCGTGCCTTTGCCGGATGTGCCCTCTCCTGGTTCATTTGGATTCCCCTCTGCTGAGGTGGATTCCGTTGTTGTTTCTGAGGCAAACATCTCAAACTCTTCTGAGCAGTAAAGTAATGAGAATTCGCTCCCTGGGTTTCGATCGACAGCGTAAATACCACCAGGAACCAGTATCGCAACCGCAAAGTTGCTAGGTGAAGAACCTTCTAGTTGGTAGTCTATACAGTTGATCCTATCATCTCTTACCAGCGGGCAGCCGGTGTAACAGATTGTCAATTCTGCTACTAGCTCGCAGTTGCGATTGATGTAAAAGCGTGGTGTTAGTCTGAAAGCAGCTGGTATCTCACTGTCGAATGTTTCCTGAATCTCCCCTTCTGGAATAGGCCATTGAACCCCGTGACCACAGCCCGTGCTACTTACTAGGTTAATGGGTGGTGCTCGCCACTCAACTGGGTTGGCTAGGGTCGCGACGGTGGACCAATTTTTATAAATCGATGTGGTGGTACCATAACTGAACTTGCATATACCACCACCCAGAAACACCCTCAGCGACTGAATCTGGAATGAAAGACCCAGATCAGCAATCAAGTAGGTGGGCCAAGTGTGGCACAGGCACTGGACGGCTCCTTCAGAATAAGGCCAACCCATGCAAGGTGCTAGGACAAGCGAGTTATTGGCGGCCTTGTTAGAAACAAGGAGCCGAAGAAACCCCGCTGCATCGCGAACGTATTCCTGTGGAAGATAGGCGGCTGAGACGAAAGAACCAGACGGGGCTGTCCCCAAATAACCGAACGTCGCTGCCTCAAGATAGCTAATATAGTCAGTTTTGTAAAGCGGCTTAGTGTAGAGGACGTTATTGTAAGCCAGCGCCGTCTGCCCCCAGGCCACTCTACCACTATCGTGTTGCCACCACGAGACCAGTTCCCAGGGAAGCTCACTCAATCCGAGCACGAAGTAGGTACCAAATGGTACTGTTACAATCGGTGTACCGCTGTAGGAAAATTGATAGCCATCCGTCTGCTTTGTCGCGTTTACGTTCACAGTCCAGTCCGTGCTTCCTGTGCAATAGGTATACACTGAAAACTGGTCAGGTCCGTCCGCATCACAGTAAGCATGCACACGGATTTCACGATAAAGCTTAGTTATCTCGGCTCCACGGGCCTCGGGGGTTGCCTGAGACCAGAGAGAATCGCTCTCTTGCATCGCATTAAACGCAGACCTGTCCCCGTTGATGTCTGTCGCAGTTCGAAACCAGTTATCATTTGGGCCTTTGCTAACGAAGATGAGGCATCCTCGCCTTCTACATCGTTCTTCCCGCCTTTGGGTTTCGCTTTCGATTTCGTAATACGTGATGTTGTGTTCAGAAAGGAAGCTATTGATGGAGTCTACAGTCCACAACTGTTGCGAGAACACAAGCGCCGCCTCGTCGCTAACAGTTTGCATCGACCACGAATTCGTCTGGGAGTCGTATACTTTGTGCTTCAACCTAAACAGGAACACCCCAGGAGGCAGCCGGTCACTGGAACCTGGAATATTGTTAGCAGGATTGTACTCAAAGATGATCTTGATGCTACTGGTAGGTGTTCTCTGTGTTCCTGTCACCAGCCACGCTATTGTATAATCACCACCTTCAACTAGGCTTCGCTGGGCAACGCGCTTTAGGTCGTAAATTTTTACAGAACCGTTCCCCCAGATTCGTTTCGGCAGGCACCAGTCTGTTACTTGGCGAAGACCACAGCTTGCACGAAAAGGAACCCCGCGAATACTAACATCTCCGCTGGGGGTGTCTGTGATGGTGTCGGTGTTTAGTAATTTTTCGGCTATTATCGAACTCCAAAGAGAGTAGTACGGTGGCGTTGGGGCTGGGATGGTAGGGATTTCGTCGTGGTGGAAGACCGTTAAGCCGACAGCTTCATAATTGGTAGCGGCAGCAACACCCCACTGCGGTCCGCCAGGATACCACTCTTGTAAAATACCCTGGCAAAGCAAACCGCCGCTACCATGCACGGTAGGTTTCTCAAGCGAGTACCAGGTGTGTGTTAATGTTGCGATGAGGTTATTGCCATCGTTTTCGTTGTAGTGAGTCGAGGCTTTCACGTAGTTCAAGCCGCTTGAGCGGTTAATCTTAATGTAAAACCCACCAGGATGAATACCACGAAAAGGCCACCATATTCTCCACGTATCTTTTATCACTACTTCCCAGTCTCCGGTGCACTGGATGTAGGGAACTCCATTAGAGTCTGTTTGGACGGAAGCGTTGATTAATGATTCGATTTTATCTGTAAGCTGTGGGAATGGATTTCCCTCATCCCACAGAGAATCAAGAAAGCACTCTCCTGGACAGTCGCAGCGGCGCTTCAGCCAAGCGGATGCTGGGGTGCTGGGGTCGCCCGACGCGATATTAGCGTGTGCGTGACTGTAATAGGCTGTTGATGGCGAGTAGATATTAAACATCAGCACATCAGCAATCAATATCTACAAGGCTTGCAACTGTATGTGGGTTCGGATCGTAATTTTTGGGCAGAAAGCCAAAATAACTAGTTCTCGAAAACACAAAACGACATCCAGCCGGTAACGTTGCATAGCTGAGCTTCTTAAGGAAATTAGAATAACCAGGCGGGGGGATAGCCGGTATTCGCAACGACGAATCCCCGCCAGCGCTACCATCTGGGGAATCAACAATGTGATAACCGCCACCGGGCGCGGGTTCAAGAACACCGTGGTGGATAACACTGCGAGCGAATGTTCCAAGGGCAAAGTATCCTGTACGGTAAACAGGTGTGTCAGATAGAGAGTTCGTGATAACCTGAACTGGTCTTTCGTAATCAACTCCAAGCAATTCGACTGGTCCGAATGTGCACCGCTGCCACAGACCGTCTGGTCTCGGAAATAAATAACCGCCGAACGAAGCGGTACCTGGTTGCCCAACCATCAAGAACCACGCAGTCCCGCTCATTGTAATGTTGAAAAACGGAAATTGACCGCTAGCGATAACACCGATTGAGTGCACCCATCGACAACAATATCCCTGCCATACGCTGTCGTATTCGTAGTTATCCGTTCCTCGTTCCACAAATGCCTCAATCGAGGTGTGCCAACCCCCGGCGTACCAACCATTATCGGAGAGCCTAACATCGAAAAGGTTTACCGCAGTTCCGAAGTGGAAGTTTTCTTGATAGGGTGCTCCGTCAAATATCGGGTTGTCGGTAGTCCAGGCTGGTTTCGTTATCATGCAATTGACCGTATCGCCAGTCTGGCCTCTCTCCAGAGAATCCAGCAGAGCGTTCCAGTCGTTTGCCGGAATATTGAGCGGGTCTCCGGGGTTAACGCGCTTACGAAGTTGCATAGCTCTCAGATACCCAGTGTTGTGCTAAAGTTGGCTTCTGGATAGACCTTGATAACGTTAACTTGCTTCATGATTTTCTTCAGGGGACCAGCGCCATCAACGAATTCAATCCAAAGGAACTCCCAACCCTTTTTGCTTTCGATCTCAAAAACCCCAGTGATAACTTGCCGCTGGGGGTCGAAGACTGGTGCTGTGATTTGCAAGTTGGATACATTCGGGATTGCCGAAAAATCGTAGGTAATGGACCAGCGATCGTCGTTAAAAGAAGCATCGACGCCCTTGTAAAGTAATTCCCCAGGCGCAAATCCCAAAAAAGCATCTTCGTTCACAGTACCTGTTAACGAGTAGAGCAGCCGGACGAAGCCCACTGTTACAGCATCAGCAGCGAATTCTTTTGTTATCGTGAAATCCAGGGTGGGGATGATGACATCGACCCCTTCGACACCTTCCTCTGTAACGTTAACTAAAGCTCCATGGTTGACAGGCTGATAGAGCAGCGTTTTCGATTCGTCTCCCTGCTTATAGGGGGTTACGCTGGTGTTGTTAGACAGCCCTACAATCCGCCTGGTGGTAAGCCCTTTGGTTGTGAAATTAACCGTAATTTTGTAGAACGGAAATTCAGGAGGGGGGTTGTGTTCTGGTTCCTTAAGGTCCCGCTGCTCATAAGTGATTTCTGCGATGTAGAAACCAGGCTTTCCAGCTATCTCTTCGACGTTGTAGTCTGTGCGGATCAACCCATCGTAATATTTAGGGCACAGCGACGGGTCGCCAGTTAGGTTGATTACAACAACCTTCGCGGCTTCGAGCGTTTCCGGTCCTACGACAAGATATCGCTTTGTTGCCGAGTTCCGGCTGCGACTGGCACCTTCTGCTAGTTCGAATACCTGTATGCTCATGGTGACACCTTATTTAAATCTTGGTGGTGATATTTTTTTGCGGATAGAACGCAGCTCAGAAACTGTGAGCTTCCCTTGTTTCGCGATCGTCGCCAGGTGGTCGGAGGCTGACCACGACTGCGCTTGAAACGGAGAAAAGAACCCTACCGTAGAAATCGTTCCTTTGCCGGTATCCACCGCCCTGCGAATGCGTTCGAGCAGATCCTCACGCCGCCGCACAGCATCCTCGTACTCTGCGATGAGATCTGCTCGCACGCCCTTTTCGCGGAGTTCCCGGATACGCCTCTGGAGGTCATATTCCTGCTCAGCCTTCCGCATTGCTTCCTCTGCAGACCTACCTTCCAACCCTCTGGCAGCTTGCAGGGCAGCCTTAATCCTTTCCGTCTCCTCCACGAGCAGCTGGGCTTCACGGGCAATTTCTTCTTGACGCCGAGCCTCTTCCTCGGCCTTCTGTTTAGCTTGCTGTTGCTCGTAAAGCTGCTTTGCGAGCGCAATTTCTTGCGTCCTTGCTGCATTAAGTTGTTGGACAACTCCAGCCAAGTCCTTGTTCTTCTCAATAAGCTCATCATAGTGCTTATTGATTTCGCGTATCCTTCTATCAAGTTCTGTTGGGTTACCAAGCTCAAACTGAAGCTCTGCAATCCGCTCGTTGGCCTGCTGGATAAGGGCGTTCTGCTGCTCGCGGAGCTGTGCATTCCAAGCCTCGTGCTTGGCTTTGATTTCCTCCTCAAGCTTGCGAAGCTCATCAAGCCGGGAGCTTCGCTCTCGCAGAATTTCCTGCATCTTGTCGTGGAGCTTGTTCAAGTCTTCCTGGTTGCGTTCGATGTAATAGCCCGCGCCTTCGAAGAACCAGCCAGCAAGCGCTCTCCCGAGCCGTCCCATATTACCGGAGATCTCATTTGCTGTTGCAAGCACCGCGTTATAGGCGGTCGTTGTCTCAGCAATAATCTGGCGTCGCTGCTGCTCGATAGCCTGCTGGGCTGCCTGCATGTCCACGCGGATTTGCCGGTTCTGATTATCTATTTCAAGAATCGCACCACGCAGATTCTCATTCAACCGCCTAGCCTGATTCGCCGCCTCAATAAACTGCGACTCGTCGAGATATCGACCAACAATACCGGGCAGTTGTGACAAGGAGGACAGAAACGTATCTACTGCCGACAGAGCGCCGCTTATATCGACGCTCAGGGCCTCGTTAACGAGCTTTTCCTGTGCCTGCTTGTAGGGTTCCCAGATTAAATCCTGGAGAAAGCCAACTATCATCTGGACGAACGAACCAATGATTGCGGCAGCAGATAGCGCACGCAGGGCTAACCCGAAACCCTGCTTAATCACACCGCCGATCAGCGACATTATCGTTTTAGATGTCGCCCGTGTCAGGCTAGCCGCTCCGGTGAGGGAGGCACTAAGCGTTGAAATCTTTTCGTTAGGTACACCCGCTTTGATTGCGCCTAACGTAAAAGCCGCGTCTAGGTTGTAGGATCTTTTCAAATGTGCTCGGGACCTGAACGCTGCACCGAGAGCGTAGGACGTTTGCCCGACTCTGCTCATCGATCGGGATATTGAAGAAATGGAGTCCTTAAATGCATCGCCTAAAAATTTTTGACTCCATTTGCGTATGTTCAGACCGAATTTTCTAAAATAAGCGCCAATATTTTCGGCGCCCCATGCAAGAAATTTGTCGAACGCAATTGACAAGTTACTGCCGCTAAACTTCTTTAGTCTACGTATGTAATCCTCTTGAAGCTTCGGGACTTGCTTTACAGCAAACGCTTCATCGTCACTTATAAAAAGCTGCTGTGCTATGTTTTTGAGTACACCATAATGCAGGAACTCCATTACAAAGTTTTTCTGTGTTAGTTCCTTATCACGTGGAAAAAATGTAGGCAGCAAAGATGCAGTATAACGTCTGGAAGATGGCGAGGTTCGTCTTCCTTTAGAAGAAAACCAAGTTTTCCCGCGTTCATCTTGTTGTCCAAACGGGAGCTCTTCAAAACGCCCCGCAAGCGCTTCCACTGGTTTCTTGAATACGTATTTGTACGCCAGAACCGTACCCGCCATCACCATAAACGAGTACAGCGTGTTTTTGAACCTGGTTAATATCTCTGTTGTGGCGTTGAGCGCTGCCGCAAAGACGGGCAGCCACCTGTTTCCAAGCTGCTGGAGCGATGCTTGGACGGCAGTTAGGAAGCGCGTAAGAGCCACAGAAAACGTAGTACTAGCTTGTGCTGCTGCCCCCGGTACGCGAGCTTTTTCGATCTCAAGCGATTGAAGCCGAGCACGCAGGTCAATCTCCACGACTCGCTTTACCGCAAGTGCGGCCTTATCCCCGAAAACCTCTTTGAGCCTACCTGCTGGAAGAGCATCGATTTTCCTGCGAATTTCATCTAAGACATCTGCCACACCATCCAGGCCTCTTTGTGCGAGAAGACCGTGTATTTCGAGCTCTTCGAGCTTGCCCGTCTCCATCGCAAGAAGGACCCGGCGAATGAACTGTACCGTCTGGCTTGCCTCGACGCCAGCATCGTTGAAGGCAAGCAGAATGGCCACAAGCTCCTTGAGCGACAACCCAGCACCATAAGCAGTTGGAGCTAGTTCTCGCAGGGCGTTAATAAATTCCGGAGCGTTCCCGCCTATAGCCATAAGGGCTGCCGTTACTACGTCCGCGTCCTGTGCCATCTGTTCGGCGGTTAATTCCCAGACGCGGCCAAGCTCAACAAAGGTTTCGGCAAGTTCCCTCTGGCTGACGCCAGTAAGAACAGACCCACGCTCAACAGCCTCGGCCAGCTGCTTAACGCTGCCACTAACTCTTTGAGCGAGATATGCGAATGCATCGGCTGCGACATTCACCCCCCGCGACCGCAGGTCAAGAAAGGTCTGTGTGAGAGAAGCAACAGCAACTGCGGCGTTTTTGGCTGTCCCCACAGCACCAATCAACTTAAGCCTTACGTCGTCGATGGAAAGTGCTGCTGTTTTGAGTGCACCGATAAGCTGGCCAGAAATCTGCCCCGCAACGAAGCCAAGGGCCGTCCCAAAGGAGACGCGCCACACGCTTGCAGCCTTTTCGGTTGTCGAATTGAGCGTATCAAGCTTCTTAGAGACGCCGTCCACCGCGTTAACTACGCGGCTAACCCCTTCTGCTGTAAAGTTTATCTTTACATCGGCTAATTGCGCCATCGTTTTTTAAACTCCGCGTGCTCGGTCAGCAGTGAGTACAGTTCCTTTGCCGACACAGCTATTCTCGGTTCCATAAGCCCATATGCCTCGCTAAATGGATTTAGCTCATTTAGATCGGCGTTAGTGCCGCCGAAGGCACACATTGCGCTTAAAATCTGGGCTGTCCGTGCCCACTCCCAATATTGCCTAGCTATGAACATTTCTTCTAGCTCGTAAAATGTGAATGGCCGCGGATCAACCCCAACAGCACCAGCTAGGCGAAAGCACGTCGTTAGGATGCCTAAAGATTTAAAGGAAGAGGAAGTTGCTGGGATTGTGTTTCGATCTCCGTCAGGCTCTTCTCCAGCTCGTGCTGCGCATTCTGTACCGCGCTCATGATTGCTGATATGTCCGGACGGCCCGCGACCTTGAAAAAAACCACAAGCTCCGCTATGAGCTGATCTCGAAGGTCGGCAATCTGCTCTGGGGTTACCTCGTCAACGAACTCATCTTTTGTTATGTTCTTCAAATCACGCTTAAAGACGGCATATGCTATGGTAGCGATACCCGATATGGATAAGAGGTTTGTTACAAGGCTTGTTGCCTGCTCAGGAGAGCTAATTTCTTCGAGATCGATGCCCGCCTCCTGAATGGCAATCAGCGCCCCGACAGTAAGCCGTCTGGAGTACTCTTTGCCTCGGAATTCGAGCTTCATGTTTCACCTCATTTCAGTTTTTTCTCAAGATTGTTCTTAAAAGCATCAAAGAACAGACGATTAACTGTGTCCCCATATTTCTCAACCGCCGTAGACAAATACGGTCTCGGCGGATACCGTGCAGGTTTTACGAACTTGTTAGCTAGCGCTGCTTGCCGTGTTGTTTGTATGCGTACAATGACTGGGCGACTATTTCTTTCAGCAATTTGTGCTTTTTGCCCAGGCTTAACTCTTCTCCTTCTCGCTACACCACCAAGTTCGTGCAGAACTGGTACGAACCCAGCCCCCAGCTTTTTGTGGCCTATTACAACATTATGCCGGGCACGATCTACAACATAGACGACGAAGCGACGCAACTGCCCCCTTCCACGAATAGCCTTCGGCGGCTGACCAGGCGGAGACGGCTTATATTGCCGCCCAAGTGCTGTCCATCGCATTGAACGCTGGATGGTGCTCCGATAGTAAGCACCGGCTTTGTTAAGTGCTGTAATAACGGAAGCATCGAAAGCTTTTGCAGCCTTTTTATAAAGACCGCGTATGTTGATGCGTACCATTATAGTTCAACCTCAGTCTCGAAGGTGAACAGAAGCCCAGTGTCTCCAGCATCCGCGAGTTCAGTATCAAGCGTAAACTGTGCGTTGTTAACGGCCTTATCAGCTGCAAACATGTCTGCACATATGCGTTTTATTGCTGAGAGGCACGTATTTAAGAAGTCCTCGTAGGCTTTTCGTGATTTAACATAGAAATACACGCTTATACTTTGTGAGCTTATGAACCTGTCTCTTGTAAACGCAGAAACTGTTCCGCCAGTAATTGCTACCACAACATAGAACTGGTCGCTCACCACGTTTTCTCGCTGAAGCGTGGTAGGGCCTTGAAGCACGTCGAATTGTACCCCAGCGTCTTGCAGAGCACTCGCAACGGAGGTTGTTATATCAGTAAGCAGGCTCATGATTAAGCGATAACACCATTGATGTTAACACACCGGAATTACCAGCAACGGAGAAATAACGTCCGTCACTAGCAACCGGCGTAAACTGACGACCAGTTGCGTTTTCTATGAAAAGATAGGGATCAAGATTACCAGTTAAAAGCTGTGGCGAAATGTCGCTTTTTCGCAGAATCAGCCTGAAGTGGATAGCGCCGGAAGTCTCCGCCGCGTCGATAAAATCCGCCGGTTTATACAGAACACCTTTTACAGTAAAGCTCCAATTGCTTTGTGTGTTGAGGACCGTTAGCGTGGTGCCAACAGTTCTCAACAGCGTTTCAAACAACGCACTTTCGACGCGGCGGAGTTCCATTACACACCTTCAGATGCTAGTTAGCAAATCAGGTGCCATCAACCCACTCTGGTGGGGCATAATCACCAGCAACGGTGTGGTACGTCGGTACGAGCGTAATACGCACTGTCTGAGCCTCTCCCAGAGGCTGATTGAGCGAGAAATCAGCCACGGAGGCTGGGAATTTCACGCCACTGCCGGTTTTCGAATCAAGGGCTTTGACCCAAACAACATCGTTGTTGAAATAGGCCGACTTCACGATACCCAGGGCGGTGTCTTCCGAATCCCAGATGGATTCGAATTCAACCGACAACGACGCGAGCGTTGCGACCTCAATCTTATAACCCTGAGCGGCACGAGTTGTAACGTCGGCACGATCTCGGCTCAGGTTGATCGTGACGTCTTTAACGTTCTTGAGAACGCTATACGTCGTTGGCTCGGCACCGTTGGTTCCAGTCGCACCGACTTCAAGCGAACCCTGAAAACCAAGTTTCATCGCCATGTTTATCTCCTTTCACTAGTTATGTTATGTTATCACTTCGTCGTTGCGAATACCTGTTATCCCCCCGCCTGGTTAGGGGCAGTGCTAGGTATTGCTTCGTTGTTACGAATGACCTCGCTCACAACAATCGGGATACCTTCCCACTCAGCAGGCACAGCTGCCGGGGCACCAAGCGGATTGTAAGCGGTCCGGCTCTTTTGAAGCTGTGCCCGTGACCGACGGCTCATAACGAAAACCGTCGGTTTTGAGCTTTCCGGAAACTTGTTGTAAAGATCAGACATCAAGTCGTCATTCAACTGAGCGCCGCTATCTTCAGTAATGTTTTTAATGCGACCGATTTGGTACTTATGGCCAGGTTGAAGGCCAACCCATGCCGTGAACTCACTCACCAAGGCCGGGAAGTAGGTTCCGCTGGTGGTTCCAGGAATGAGCTGCTCAATCGGATCCGGAAATTCGATGGGATTGATGTTCATGTCGGCCTTAAAGGCAAGACAGACTCCCTTCGGATCGTTCAAATGCAACGCCCAAACGCTCGAACCGGTGTTTGCGGTCGTGCCACCAGCATCCACCACCATGCTGGAGTCAACGACATCCGCAAGACCAAGGAATCCGTTTGCGTCATTCTGCGTACCATAATAAAACTGATTCAACAGCTTCGACAGGAACGCAGAAGCCGATCCAACCGCCTCGGTCATGAGATAGGATTCAGGCCCATCAACATATGCGAGTGCGACGCCCTTATCCACAACTAAAATCTCGCTCAGGAGCTTGAGCGTGACGATAACTTCGTCGTAAGTTGAGCTACTCGGCGTAACACCATCGTTCACCGAGCGGAAACCGCCGCCAGTCGGCAGCGAGGTCCGCTTAACATAGGTGTAGATCTCTTTATCGACCGTACGTGCTGGAATATACCGCAGCTCCGAAAAGTCTTGAATCGCCTCTTCGAGAACACCAACCAAACGATCAGCGTTTCGCGCTTTCGCCACAAGATCAGCAATCGTCGGCAATGCCATGTTTTTAACCTCCTATTTTCTTTTCTCTAGCTCAACCACCATTTACGAACAACACCTTTAAAGAACTCCATGGTTTTTTCTTTAGGCGGCTTGTCTTGTGCCACCTCAGTCGGCATAAAGCTCGGAATTTGGCTCCGCTTCATCTCCTCTCGAATCGTTTCAACCTGTGTCGTGGTCGCGTTTATTTGATTCGCGACGGCATCCACGGTAGCCGCAAGCTCATCAAGCTTGGCTGCGAATGCTTGCATTCTCACCTCCAGGTCAGCAAGGCGGGAGTCTAAGTCGATCATCTTCTGTTCGAGCTGCTCCAGGTCAGCAAGGCGTGAGTCTAAGTCGATCATCTTCTGTTTGAGCCGCTCCATTTCAGCGAGAACATCTGGTTGTTCGGCTGGCTGGTCAGGAGCTTGTGCTTCAGGCTCCTGCCGAGCAACCTCATCAACCTGTGTGGGGGGTGGGGTTTGGGAGGCTTCTCTCTTGCTCATAGAGGCTTCAACTCCTTCTTCTATTAGGGTTTTAGCGATAACTTTTGTCTGCGCGTCTGCACCGTAAGTGCAGATAGCGACGCCACGCAAAACATAATTTTCATAAACACGACACGGTGTCTGGTGCACGCCATCAGGTTCGTGAATTTCTCGAACAACCGATTTACCATCAGCTGTGCTGAATATTGAAAGCTGGTACGGTCGTCCTGCAAGCAGTCCATCGATGATTTCATCAGCCTGGTCGCCTGGGCGCGAAGAGATGATTTCGCCTCTTACATACAGATTACCTCCACGTTTACGTACCGTTATGACACGACCAACAACAATGTCGAAATTGTGAGAGTAATCCAGGGGCAGCGTGAGCGACGGTACGCGAAGCGTAGCAACGTCGTCATATTCCAAAACGCTGTCAGCTCCCATAACCGGCTCAGCGGTTCTTGCTATTCCGGAAAAAGTTAGCTTTCTAGCACGGCCACCCCCGCGTATCCTACAAAACCTGTCTTGCTGTGCGACAGTTGAAATGCGAGCACAAAGAATTCTGGTCGAGCGTATCGCTTCGCTGTTGCTTGCCGGTACCACCTCGATGTACGGCAGCTCGGCATCCTTAAGGAAGGCCACTACCTCATCGACCGTGTACTTGTCGGCGGGGAAGCCGATACTGAATGGCAGCTCCTCTTTGCGTTCTCTGTGATAAGCATAACGAACGAAAACGTCTTCAGGCATCTGCACGCCGAAGACAAGCCCTCCATACTCAGTACGGACTGTTGTTGGGACGAACTCATCAAACGGTTTAAGATGGACTATGTGAAAGTTAGGCATCGGCATGATTACTCGTCCCCGTCTGCTTGCGCTTTACCAAATGCATGGATATCAATACCAGCCTGCTCTGCAATTGTCATCGTTGCGAGTGGGTCTTCAATCATTTCCTCAAGAATGGTCGCGTAGTCCTTTCCGTGGCGTCTAGCTATTTCTTGTCTTGAAATAAGCCCATTTTGCAGGGCTAGAACGTCCGCCTGGACTTCCTTTAAAGGATCGATCCACGGTTGACCAACTGGCACCCATTCAATCGAAGCCAGATACGCTTCTTCAGGCAATTCGCCGTTTTCTATCGAGCTGCGGAGCCACTTATTGGTCAACCAGTGCAAGAAGCTAAGCAAAGATTGCTGCTTCTGCTTAACCGTAGCAAGGTATTGTAACCACGCGAGCCTAGAGCTGCTGTAGTTGGTTGCAGATTCGTCGTAGAACGAGTATGGCAAATCGAGAGCTTTTAAAGCTAACGTGATTAAGTGTTTATAAAAGTCCGTGCTAGTGGCTGCTGGGTGATTGGACTCGATAACTTGTATGTCGTCACCAGGTCGAAGGTCAACTACGTAAGGGCCTCGACCGAAGTCGATTGGGTAGTCCTCTTCCTGGGTGTCATCCGCTGCAGCGAAGAGCGGAGTGTTCTCATGGATGATCTTGATGCCAAACAACTGAGCAATTTTATGCTTAGTGACCTCATAATCTAATGTTTCATAGAGGTCTTGAAAAACAGCCGCAGCAGAAGCCAGAGGGCTGATGCCTCGAATTTGGTCGTGCCTACTCCAGTAGGCAAGATGATAAGTGTTGACAGCCGAAGCGATAAGATTGAATTCAAGACCCTCTCTGGAAGCTGCCCGGCGTCCGATCGAATAAGCGACAGGGGCACCGAGGGTGTCGATTAGGACACCTTCTACATAATTCAACTGCCCGCTTTCAAGCTGCTTGCTGTACTGGTCTTCAACCTCCTTGAAATTTGTAACACGATCCCCCTCCACAAGGAAAACGGACTTACCATCAAGGCTAATGAGAAAGACATCGCCATCGACAACACGACACCACTCGGCCTGGAACAGAATCTCAGAAAGTGACCGTCGCCTCGTTATGTCGAAATTGTAGGGCTGCTGCCACTGTTGCAGGCGTCTAGCTATGTCTTGCTTAAGAGCCTGCGGTACCCCACGAATGGCAGGCGTGAAGCTGGAGACGTAGGTGCAGTGCTGCCGCACAGCCCAGGCTACCACACTGAAGTTTCTAACAAGGTCACGTGTGAGCGCAATGAGCTTCGACCGCTCATGGTGTGGTAACACACGGTCCTCGCTCTTAAGAGTAGGTTTAAGGAAAGTCTGGGAGCGTCTCGGCGTGGAAACAACCGCCTGGTAACCCAGTAAGCGGTTAGCAGCTGCTACTAAGCGTTTTACGATGGAGTTTCTAGAAGGCATTTTTTACACTAAGCCCTTTCACAATTGTGGTGCGGTTATCCAGCCGTGCAAGCAGGTTCTCATAGTAGTCGATAAGCCGTGTGATTTCTCTCACGTCGTATGCTATCTCTGTGTCTCCTACCTTGATTCGGCTGGCACCGGCTTTTTCGGTGTATTGTGCCAGGGTTTGTCTGAGTGTGTCTAAGATTGCTACAACTTCGTCTCTAGTAATAGGCATACAGAACTCCACGCAATTTTCTCGCCTCATATATTACGATAGAAAGGCACCTTAAGGTACTATTTTTCATAGACCGCCCGGACTAAAGTCCGGCGGCTTGACCCTAGCGTCCGCTCCACAGCCCACTTAAGAAAAGAGGGGACGGACGCGGTGCTTTTTTCTCTTCTCGTTGGTGGTTGTTGATTCTGGGATTGTGCTCTCATTCTTTTCGCTTGTATGTGGCTGTTCCCCTTCGGTGCGGTTTTGTGGAATCGCGATAACGGCTTGAGGATATCTAACACGACTCGATGCCCAAGCGCAAACAACACAGTCAAATAAGTGGTTCTGCACTCCTTCTCGAATAATCCACTCCACAAACTGACGACCATTGAAGGTCGTAACAACAGGCACTTCACTTCGTAGATGGGAGAAGAGCAGCGCGTGTTGCTCTTCAGAACCTTCATAAATGGTTAGCTTTTGTGAGTGCACAAGCGAAGCTATTTCACACTTAAAAAAGTTAGTATCATATGTAAATCTGGGACCGTACTGGTCACGGCCAAACCGAAAGCCTGGACCGTGTAGCTCTCCAGGGCGGACCTTCCAGTCTGAAATCTGCGTCTGTGTTGGGCGACGAGCAATGCCGTTCGCAGCGAAGGCGAAGCCAGCATACTTCGCGGCAGCAAGCATCTGCCGCAACATTACGGAGGTGCTTCCCCACGCCGTATCAACAGTTATTGCATCGACGTGCCGCCCATTAAATGTTCGTGCACGCAGCTCTTCAATGAGCGCCGCTACCGCCCTTGCTATTGCTGCCGGTTGCGTGCCGAACACGTGTTTAATTGAGATTGTTGGTTCGCGGTGAACCACCGTACCGTGCTGCTCAGGAAATGTGCCATAATCAACGATGTGTGCTGATTCCCTGTCTACCGACAACACGACGTAGTATAAAAGCGTCTCGTGCACGTCGATATGAGCATGAATGAATTGATGATGTGCTGGAGGTATGCCTCGCTCAATGGGAATAATGCAATTTAACAAATGCCTCGTCTCAAGCTCCTGAGCATACCGGTCCTTAAGCTGCTTGCGGAGAAGCTCTGGGTCGTTCTGAATTTCACACGCGAATGCTGTCGGATCATCTAGAAAGATGTTAACAGCTGTCTGTATCGCACTAACATCGTTCGCTCGCCTATAAGCAGGCCATATACACTCAATATCACGCTCCAGTTCCTCACGATGCGCCTGCCACCACTCGTTGCATAGCTGAGGATTGCCTTCTCTGAGCGCCTGCGCTCTAACAGTCCGGTACTCCTCAATAAGCTCGTTGGGCGGTAGCTTGTTTAAGAGAGAAAACCTAATTGGAGTAAACTGCACAGATACCGAACCGTTTATAATTCGCTCGGCCAGGTCGTCAGGTGCAATCACTGTCGCGGAAAGGATTACAGTCAGTGAAGAACCAGGGCCTGCTAGACCAGCGATGGACTGCAACAGAAGCGACGTGAGCTTCGACACCTGGCTTGGGCTATGGGCGAGTTCGTCTGTTTGTGGGTCGTCGATAAGCACAAGGTCAGGGCGAATGACAACGCCGTTCGCGAGCACGTGTCTAGCACCGCGAATCGCAGCACCTAGCCCAGCAGCACGCACAATGGAGTTCGCAAACGGCAGAGGATTACCTGATTTAGATTTAACCCAGGGCAAGATAAAACGCTCTTTGCTGGCCTCGATGCGGGTAAGCACGCCTTCTATGTTCTGATTTAGCGCTCGCTGCCGTGAGCCTTGTATCTCACGAATGGGAATGCAGAGATGAGGAAAATCAGCCTCTAGCTCATCGTTTGATGACAGCTCGATAACAATGCCCCGCAGAAGGTCCTCGGCACGACTCTGGTTAGCTCCAAGTATGAATACGAATTTACGATGCCCATAAATAAGCGCCCACAAAGCCGCAGCCTGCATGAGCGATGTTTTACCGAAGCCGCGAGGCAGAAAAAGCGCTGGCCACTGCGCACCACCCAGGATGGCCCGCTCCATAATGCGGAGCGCCTCAATGTGAGCATGCGAAAACGGCGCACTAAAGATGTGCTTGAGATACGTCTCACAAAACCTTACAAGATTGCGTTTGCACGCACTGACACGGCGAGGATGCTTAGGCGCGTGCAATAAAGGAGCGATATCGCGTGCTTTTAGCGAACGCTCTTTATTGCGACGAACCTTTTCGGCGTATGCCTCTACGCTATGCGGCATAATAATTCTGGAATTAATTTTCTGGTGTGGTTTGTCGATAATACCTTCTCTAATGTGAAGGCTCCCCTGACTAAAGTCAGAGGCTTCTAGGGATTAATACCCAGGGCTTGCCTTCCCAAACCCAAAATATTTAGTGCCGCATTAACGTCACGGTCTAACCCCAGACCGCAACACGGGCATTTGAAAACTCTTTCCGACAGCGGCATTTTCTGCCGATGCCCACAACTTGAGCAAGTCTGACTGGTATAGGCGGGATTAACAGCCACAAACTGACGACCGGCCC
>Ga0116167_1001988_pt1 | contig 17852 bp, 16 predicted proteins | sample AD_JPNMR3_MetaG_FD_89794 | JGI IMG/M metagenome (GOLD analysis project Ga0116167, IMG submission 89794) | Active sludge microbial communities of municipal wastewater-treating anaerobic digesters from Japan - AD_JPNMR3_MetaG | ecosystem: Engineered > Bioreactor > Anaerobic > Digestate | place...
GGCCGCGCCGGGCGTCTCCCCCCGCCCCCGTCCCCGCGGGCCACGGGCCCCGGGGGGGGACGCCGCCGGGGGGGGGGGGAAGCGGCGTCCCACCTCGCCCAACGCCCGGTGTCCCTACTGCTGGCGCTGCCCACTGAAAGGAAGCCCCTCTCGTTGCAGCGAACAATGCCGATGATTATGGCTGGAAGCACCTGTGCGAGGAGGTCACACACGTCTTGGTACCCTTGGTCCGGCAGATATTGCTCCTACCCGCTCTCCTTTTACTTCTCAGCACATCTGGCTTCGCTCAACAGACCCCGGATCACGAACGGACGCTGCTCTTCCTGAGTCCATCCGGCACCCTCTACATGGCGAACATCTCGACCCAGGGAGTGCGCATTCCGCAGGCGTCACTCGCGCCGGGAAAGCAGGTGCGCCGCTTCCGCGTCAGCCCTGATGGACGCATCGTGCTCCTGGAAACGGCCAACACGAAGGGAGTGCTTTCGGTCTGGATGCTGGAGCTCTCCAGCCGGCGGTCGAGACTGCTGGGCCAGGGCTTGCTCGTCTCCGACGACGGCTCCAGCCCCTTCGCGCCGGATGGAAGGCGGGTGGCACTCCGCCATCAGAACCGTGACGAAGTCATGATCTTCTCCGCGAACACCGGTCAGGTGTTGCGCACCCTCTCGATCCCGGGGATCCGCGAGGCGCCGGCGTGGTTTGGCGACGCCCGGCACATCGCGGTTCCCACTCAGTTGCCCACCGGGCGCAGCGCCATTGCCGTTTGGGACGCCGTCTCCGGTTCTTTGCGCCGCGAGGCGGCAAAGGACGTGGCGCAGGTGCGCTTCCGCTACGAGACGCGCCTTGATGGCCGGCTCATCTACCGTGAAACCCGCGAGGGCGTCGACCGCTGGCTGGCCCTCACTACCACGGGCGAGACCGCGGTAGACGAGCCCCCTGCTCCGCGCCTGCCGCAGGATCTTCCTGACGGCGCAAGCGCGGCGGCCTGCCCGGAGGGTCCGTGGCTCGCCTACATCCATGAGAAATCGCTCTATGTGCGCTACAGCGAGGAAGGCGCGGAGCCGGTGATGGTCGCCCCTGCGGTAGAATGCCACTGGAAGCCGGGGAAGCCGCTCCCGGAGCAGCCCCTCACCGCTCCAGCCACGGCGCCAGCGGGAAGTGCCGCGCCGGCGGTGCTCCCAAACGTGCTCGCGCTGAAGACGGAGACGGACGAGGCGGTCGAGGGCACCCGCCTGGAGATCACCTGGGAGTCCGAGGCACAGGTGGCATGGGTTCGGCTGAGCGCCGTCGCAGAGCGCGCTCGCGTGGGCGGAGCGAGGCGCGGTGTTCAGACTGTACCCATCGCGCGAGTTCCGGCAGCGTCGAAGAGATACGCCTGGAAGGTGCCCTGGATCGACAACATCACCTTTGTCTTGCGCGCAGAGCCGATGGATGCTTCCCTCAATGTGCTCGGCAGGGTGGAGAGAACGCTCGCCTTCCGACCCCGAGAGCTGGCCCAGGAGAGGCGAGACGGCATCTTCATCCACCTCTCGGAGCGAACGCGTCAGCGCCTCTACACACAGGCTGGTGGCCGGCTGACAGCGGTCTACCTCTGCTCGGGCGCCAGCTCCCACCAGCGCCTGCCGCTGAATCAGCACCCGGATGCCCCTCACGATCACTATGGCACCTTTCGTATCCGGGTGAAGGATATCGACCACGTCTCGAACATCGACCCGGAGTGGAAGATGCCCTACGCGATGGGCTACCTCAATGGACACTACATCCACCAGACATCGACCAATCAGTACCGCAAGCTGGGCCGGCCGGCCTCGCATGGCTGCATCCGCCTGCATGGAAAGGATGCCGCGCCCCTCTTTCGGAAGACGTCGATCGGCGATCTGGTCGTCATCTATTAAGCGAGTTCTGGGCCTCCGAGCGCCGGCGTGGATACCACGGACGAAGGGAACAGACGGGGATAGGGGAGTGCGCGTCTCGCAGCCTATCTACCACCCGCCCCCCTCCCTGCCATCCGACCCCGCACCGGCCCCGGGCTACCACGAGGCTGTGGCGGAGGAGTCCGAGGGGGGCCGGCATTTCGGTCTCGGTTTCCCATCGCGTCATGCCTCCAGGTGGCCATCAGCCTGTCGGGGAGTGGGGCTCAGATGGTGGCGCACTCCAGTAGCTGGCACGTGGCAGCCCACGCATCCTGAATCGCCCGGGCGGCCGGGCCCTCATCGACCTCGATCAGGGGACGGCCGGCCGCGATCGCGCGCGTCACGGCGTCGTCGAAGGGAACCTGGGCGATCACGGTCGCGCCCATCGCTTCGCACATCTGGAGGATGCTCTGGCGATTCGCGTCATCGAGGTCTGCCTTGTTCAGGATCACCGCCGCCGGGATGCCGAAGTGCTTCAGCAGGAGCAGCAGGCGCAGCATGTCGTGCTGTGCGGCCGGCGTCGGCTCCGTCACCACCACGGCCAGATCCACGTCTACCAGCGCAGCCGTTGCAGAGCAGCCGATACCAGGCGGGCCATCGATGAGAATCAGGCGCAGATTGGCGCCCATCGCCATCACCTCGGCATGCCGGCGTACTTCGGTGACCAGGCGCCCGGAGCTTTCGCCTCCGGGGTAGAGGCGAGCGTGCGCCATCGGACCGTAACGGCTGTCGGAGAGGAAGAACTCACCGCAGGCCACCGTCTCCAGGGCGAGCGCATGGTTTGGGCACGCCAGAACACACAGCCCGCAGCCCTGGCAGGCATGCACATCCACCTTTTCCCGAGTGATCGCCGCGAAGCGACAGCGTCGCTCGCATTCGCCGCAGGCGCGGCACGCACTCGCATCACGGAAAGCAACCTTGGCCCCGTGAAACTCCTGCCGCTGGCGCACCTCGGGGTGCAGCAGCAGGTGAAGGTTGGCAGCATCCACGTCACAATCCGCCAGAACCTTCTCCGTGGCCAGGGCGGCAAAGGAGGCGGCGATGGAGGTCTTCCCGGTACCGCCCTTCCCGCTGACGATGGCCACCTGCTTCAATTCAGCCCGGCTCAGTGCCGGCGCCGCGTTCGATTCCGCCGCCGGGGATGCCCCGGCCCGCATCCACTCACTCACGCGTCTCGCCCCCATTCCGTTCTTACCACTGCCGGCCGCGTCCACCGCCTCTGCCACCACCGCCGGCACCGGGCCGAACACCTGCCAGATAGGCGATGACCGCCTGCGCCGCGATGAGGGCAACAGTGCCCCAAACCGGGTTGATCGTCGTCTGTTTCTCCTCTTGGGGAGGGCATGCGGGAAAGGAGATCAGCATGCGCCCGCCTCCGGCACGGCGTCCCCGGCCGCGCGCCCGTGTTCCATCATTCGCAGGCATCCTCTTCCTCCTTCTGGCGCTGCGAGAAGCGGGATGCGGGACGCGCGTCGCCCGTCCCGCATTCCGCGTTCTTCTTTCAGCCTATCCGAAAAACCGCACGGAGAGACGAGTCTCTCCTGGAGAAGGGGCTCTCGGAGAGGCCCTCACTCTGCCTTCTCGATCTCGGCGATACGGGCCTGGATCGCCGAGAGGCGCTGCTGCAATGCATCCGCCTGGGCACGCAGGGCGCTCAGCTCATCGACCGGGGCCGCCTCGGTCACGGGCGCGCCAGCGGTACCGCCGATGCGCATCCAGCCGGGAAGGCCGGTGGCGAAGTACATCCGCCGGTTGCCACGCCCGCCGCGACGCGCGAATCCGCCGCCGAAGCCGGCCGGCCGGCCGGTTCCCCCGGGTGCGCACCAACCGCGCATCCCCCCGGTCATCGGTCCCATGCCCCGCGGGCCTGTTCCATCGAGTCCGGGCATCTTGCTCATCTCCTTTCCGCTATCTGTATCACGCGCTCGCAGAGCGAGCGCAGGGCAGCACTCCATCCTGAGCCGGCATCGACCAGCGTGCTTCCCCCCGCATAGGCCTCGGCGATGGAGCGCCGCCAGGGGATCTCCATCAGCAGCGGCAAGCCCTCTGCCTCACAGTAGTCGTAGACACTGCGGTCACCGACGCCAGCGCGGTTCACGACGACACCACACGGAACGTCCAGGGCGCGGCACGTCTCCACCGCCGCCCCCAGGTCACTGCGTCCAAAGGGCGTCGGCTCCGTCACCAGCAGGCAGTAGTCGGAGCCGGCAATCGTCTCCTGCATCGGGCAGGCGGTGCCCGGGGGAGCATCCAGAATGCGGATCCCCTCGGGCGCCAGGTGCCGGCGCAGCGCCTGCAACACGGGCGTGACCCGCTGCTCGCCGACATGGACCCGCCCCTGCACGAAGCTGAGGCGCTCTCCCACTTTTCCGACCGCGATGCTGCCCACTTCGCGCGCTTCCTCGGCGATCGCCTCGGCCGGGCAGATGAATGCACACGTGCCGCAGCCGATGCAGAGCGCTGGGAAAAACGCAACCTTGCAGCGGATCAACGCCAGCGCACCAAACTCACAGCTCTGCGCGCACCGCCCGCAGGCGATGCACGCCTCTTGATCGATGCGCGGCACTTGCACATGCACCGGAACCTGCCGCACGACCTCCGGTTGAAGGAGCAGGTCGGCGTTCGGCTCCTCCACATCACAATCCGCGATCTGGACTGGCCCATGGTCAGCCCGCGCGAGCGCCAACGCCAGACTGGTGGCGAGGAGCGTCTTGCCGGTGCCCCCCTTCCCGGCGGCAACCGCGAGGGTGAAACTCCGGCGCGCAGGGCGGCTCACCAGCGACCGCCCCTTCCGCCCCCACGCCCCATGCCGCCGCCCTGGCCCATGCCAAAGTGTGCTGGCACGCTGGCGGCAGTGACGCGCTTCAACTCGCCTCGCTGGAGGGCATCCACGGCGTCGCGCACGCTGCCACCACTCGCGCTATAGAGGGCCATCTCGCCCGCCGCCAGCGCCTGGTGGGCGTTGGGCCCGAAGTTTGTGGCGATCACAGCATCGACGTCGGCGTTCGCCACGCTCTGTGCGGCCTGGATCCCCGCACCCTGCGCGGTGGATGCCCCTGGATTCGGAATCGTGGTCGCCTTCATCGTCTCCGTATCCACGACCACAAAGCAAGCACACCGGCCAAATCGCGGGTCAATCGCCGCGTCCAACCCCTCGCCTGTCGAGGCAACCGCAACTCGCATCACTCTCCCCTTTCATTCGTGGCATTTATCGGATGGCGACTCGCACGCGGTCTCCTCATGCCCGCAGGTGCTCGCGCCCCCGGCAAGCGTTCCATTCGCAAACGCCGCGATGGCATCGTCCAGCCTCCCCTGGACCCCCATCACCACCTGGATACCAAGCTGCTCGAACAGCTCCACCGCCCGCGGGCCCATGCCCCCGGCGACCACGCATCCGGCTCCGTGCCGGTGGAGGAAGGGTGGTAGAATGCCCGGCTGGTGCGGCGGCGCCGGCACCCGCATCTGACTGACCACCTTGCCCCCCTCAATGTCGACCAGGGCGTACTCCGCGCAATGACCGAAGTGGGCAGACACGTCTCCCCCATCCACAGCGAATGCAACTCTCATAGCTGTTGTCTCCCTCTAGATGTGATTCACATATATTGAGGCAGAAAAAAAGAGGCCCGAGACGCGCGCCTTTCACGAGGCGGCTGCGTCCTGCCCCACCGAGGAGGCGCGGTAGCGCTCGACGAACTCCTGCATCTGTCGGGCGCGGCGCTCGATGATCTGAACCCACATCGCCAGCCGCTGTCGGCCGACATCAGTGATCTGGTAGACCCGTCGCGCGGGCCCGGAGCCCTCGGTGCTCCAGGAAGAGACCACGCAGCCCTGCTCCTCCAGATCGCGCAGCACGCGGTAGACCGCCGCGGCATCGATAACGGCATCCGTCAGATAGAGCTCGTTCGCCGCCGTGATGATCTCGTAGCCATGCGTCGCCTGCCCCGTCGCCAACAGGAAGAGCACCGCCGGCTCCACCAGCCGGTTCATTCTCCCAAACCCGGCTGCCCAGGGCGGGCATCCCGCTCCATGCTTTCGGCAATGGCCTCTCGGCATCCCAACCTCCACTATATGTGTCTTGCAGATATCATACCACCGATTATACCTGATGTCAAGCGCCGGCCGCCTTGACAGCCGAACGCGAGGCGCCTATAATGACGGTAGATGCACGCGGGTATCGGAGGTGCATAGTGCGGAGAGCGTTCAGCGAAAGGAAGGGCTTCACGCGGCGCCTGATGGCGCTGGCGGTGATCCACGCCCTCCTGCTCGCGGGCGCGCTCGCCAGTTATCATCAGCATGGAGGGCCTCTAGCACCCGCGGGCCCTTCCTGCCATGTGGGCGCGCCCGGCATGCATCCGGACGAGTCGGATCACCGGGATTCGATGGATGGATGCCTCTCCTGCCTCTGGACGCGCGCAGCGGTTGGCAGCCAGGTGGCAGCCGGCCCCGCCGTCGTCTCCTTACGGGCAGCGCAGCGGGTGGTATCCCCCGATGAGAGCGGCTATCGCCACATCGCCACCCTGAACCTTTTCTCCCGCGGCCCCCCTCCTCTTCTCTCTAAGCGCGTGGATGGATAGAGACGGGATGCAGACCGTCTCCGTGCGCCCATCCTAACGCGCTCCACTCAGCATCGTTCCCGGCATCCTGCCGGTTTCCACGCCTCGCAGCGGCTCGGCGCCTGAAACGTGAGAACACAGGCTCTTTGCCTCAGCCGGTCCCGTCCCTTGGGCCGCAGGCTCCTGGCACGGAGCGATCCTCCTGGCCGGGCGGCATCGCGCGGGGCCGTGGAGAGAACCCGGCATGCCATGCTGGCGGTTTGTCAACCGCGCACAGGCAAGAAACCCACGGCACAGCGCCCCGGCCTAGGCGGCTGCCGTGAGGCTCGCTGGCGTGGCGCAACAGAGAGAAGAGGAGTTTGGCATGTCTCAAGCACGGATGATCGCATCCCTGGCGTTCGCTGCATTCCTGACAGCAGGATCCTGGCAGCTTGCTCAGGCCGAGACCGCGCCTCCGCCTCCACCGGCCGAGGCAGAGGCGGAAGCGGAGACCGCGGGGGAAACCTCGGCGCCGGCTCAGCGCGGCGGGCGCTATCTGCAGCTTCCCGATATCAGCTTTGTTGGCAGCGCCATCGGCAAGCTATCCGATGATGACCGCGACCCCGACCGCAATCGCCTCCGGCTCGACGAGGCGGAGATTGGGATCCAGAGTTATGTCTATCCGCATGTCCGCGCTGATGCCTTCCTTGTCGCCCCCGGACACGAGGAGTTCAAGCTAGAGCTGGAGGAGGGCTATCTCACCTTCGAGCAGCTTCCTCTCCGCCTCACGGGGCACCTGGGCAAGTTTTTCGTTCCCTTCGGGCGCGACAATCAGAAGCACCCCCACTCGTGGCTCTATGTCCGGCGGCCCCTCGTCTGGCGCAACCTGGTCACCCACGAGTCGCTGACCGGAAATGGCGTGGTGCTCTCGTGGCTGGCGCCCACGCGCAGCCGCCTCTTCCTCCAGCTGGATGCCGGCGCCTACACCGAGGCGGGGCATTCGCACTCGCACGGGGAGGACGCCCACGGTGAGGGCGAGGCGCATGCACACCACGCGCACTCCGAAATCCCCGAGGGAGCCGGCGCCAACTTCAGCGACAAGTTCTATACCGGGCGCCTCTGGAGCGGCCTTCCGATCGGCGCGCGGGGCGAGCTCGAGTTCGGGGGAAGCTGGGCGCACGGCACGACCGAGCAGATCCCTCTTCCGTCCGGCGCTCTTGGCAGCCGAAGCCTCCAACTCACCGGCCTGGACGTCAGCTATCGCGCCTATGGCAAGGAGGCGCGACGCCTCCTCCTGCGCGCGGAGCACCTCTGGCACCGCTATCGGTCCGATCTGGGCCGAGAGATGACGACCGGCTATTATGCCCTCGCGAACTACCGCTGGAACAAATACAACGATTTCGGCGTGCTCTACGACTGGACCGAGATACCTGGCCTGCACGGGCATCACGAGTCCGCGCTCTCCGCGATCTTCACGCGGCAGTTCACGGAGCAGACGTACGCGCGTCTCCAGCTGACCCGAGGCGACCGCCCCGGCATGCGCAACTACACCGAGGCGTGGCTGCAAATGGTCTGGGGGATTGGCCCGCACACCCACCAGTTAGAGTAGCCCCGGTTTGCCAGGTGAGCGGACGTATCAGAAGGAGTGCGTCGGGAGCGCGCTCGGCATCAGATCTGCAATGCAGCGCGTGACGGTTCGCCGCCGGATCAAGCGGGCGAGCCTGCTTCCGACCTCTTCGACACAGCCCATGTGAAAGGAAGAGAGAAGATGCGTATTCCGATAGCATCTGTGATCATAGCCCTCATCGCCGCCAGCCTCCTGGCGCCGGCGTCCCGAGCAGACGCCGCGGTCGAGGTCGTCGCCGCCATTCCGGAGTTGGCGGCCATCGCCCGAGAAGTGGGCAGCAGCAAGGTGCGCGTCTCCAGCATCGCGCAGCCAAACCAGGATTACCATAAGGTGGATGCTCGCCCGAGCGACGTGGCGCGCCTGAGCCGGGCAGACGTTCTCGTGCGCGTTGGCATGGATTTCGACCTCTGGGCGGATGCCCTGATCGCCGCCGCGCGCAACAAGAAGGTGGCCGTCGGCGGGCCCGGCTATGTCGATGCCTCGCAACGCATCAAGCGCCTGGAAGTGCCCACCGAGAAGATCACCGGGGCCTCGGGCGACATTCACGCCCTGGGAAACCCGCACTATTACTATGACCCAGGGTGCGCGAAGGTGATCGCCCACAACATCCTGTTGGGGTTGCGCCGCGTCTCTCCTGGCGATGCCGGCGTCTTCGATGCCAACTACAAGAAGTTCATCGCGGCGATTGATGCCGCCATGCCCCGGTGGCAGCGGCAGATGGCGGTCTGCAAGGGCAAGCCGGTGGTCACCTACCACAAAAACTGGTGCTACTTCATGAACCGTTTCGGGGTGCGCGAGTTCCAGACACTGGAGCCGAAGCCTGGGATTCCACCCTCACCAGGCCACATCAATCGCCTCATCCAGAGGATGAAGCGCGAGAGCGTGAAGGCGATGGTGGTGGAGAGCATCTACCCCAAGCGCTTCCCCGAGTTCGTGGCCCGAGAGACCGGCGCTCGCCTGGAATGGGCACCCTACTCCATCGGAGTCATGGGCACTCGCGACTATATCGGGTTTGTGGATAAGATCGTGGAGGCGTTCCACAATGCCTGCCGCTAGAGAGACACAGCGCGCGCCTGGAGCACCCCTCATCTCCTTTGAGGGCGTCTGCCTCGGGTATGGCTCGAAGGAGGTCCTCACCGACCTCCGCTTCACGATTCACCAGGGCGATTACATCGGCATCGTCGGCCCCAACGGCGCCGGCAAGACGACGCTTCTGAAAGCAGTCCTTGGCGTGACGCGGCCCCTGAGGGGCCGCGTCGTCCGGCATGGCGAGCGCGGGGCACACCGCTTCGGCTACGTGCCCCAGCTCAACACCATCGATGACTCCTATCCCCTCACCGTCCTCGAGGTGGTGCTGATGGGCCGCTATCCGCTCCTCGGGCTGATGCGTCGCCCACGCAAGGCCGACCGCGAGCGCGCCTTCACGCGCTGGAGCAGGTCGGAATCGCCGATCTAGCCCCTCGCCTCTTCCGTGACCTCTCCGGCGGGCAGCGCCAGCGCGCGTTGATGGCGCGCGCGCTCGCCTCTGACCCCTGCATCCTGGTCCTGGACGAGCCGACTAACGACATGGATATCGTCGGCGAGCGCGCCACCATGGAGCTGATCGACCGCCTGCACCATGAGAACGGCCTCACAGTTCTGGTGGTCAGCCACTTGCTCAACGTGTTGGTGCCCCATGTCTGCCGCATCGCCTTCCTGGGCGTGGGTGATTTCCGCCTCCTTCCGATACAGGAGGCCATTACGGAGGAGCACCTCGAACGGGTTTACCGAACGCCGATCACCGTCACGGAAGTGGATGGTCGGCGCGTGGTCCTTTGGTGACAGGGGGAGTGGATGCTGGCTTCGATACAAGAAACGTTCGCCGCCGACTTCATGCAGCGGGCGCTGCTGGCTGGGATGCTGGTAGGTGCCCTCTGCGGCTACCTCGGCGTGTATGTGGTGCTGAAGCGGATCGTCTTCGTTGGCGTGGCCCTGGCGGAGATGAGCTCCGCAGGCGTCGCCCTCGCCTTCTGGGCCGCCACCATTCTCGGATTCGCCATGGAGGAGCATAGTCCCCTCACCATGATCGGCGCTCTCGCGCTGATGCTCGTCGGAGTCCTCCTCTTCTCTCTCCGCTGGACGAAGACGGTGCCTCACGAGAGCACGATTGGCGTGGGCTATGCCGTCGCCGCCGCCGCCGGCCTCATGCTGATGTCGCACAGCGCCAAGGGCGAGGCGCACGTGATGCAGCTCATGTTTGGCAACATCCTCTACGTCTCCTCGCGCGAGATCTGGGAGTTTGCCGCCGCGGCCGCGCTCGTTGCCCTGGTCCACACCCTCTTCGCCAAGGAGTTCCTCTTCGTCTCCTTCGATCCAGAGACGGCCAACGCGCTCGGCTACCGCACTCGGTTCTGGGAGATGCTCTTCTACCTGACGCTGGGTCTCACCATCGCCTTCGCGATCCGCGTCGCGGGGGTGCTCCTCGTCTTCTCCCTGCTGGTCCTGCCCGGGGTGACGGCGCTGCTCCTGACGCGGCACCTGCGCCGGGCGTTTCCCGTCGCCATCCTCGCCGGAGTGCTCCCCATCGGCATCGGCCTCACCCTCTCCTACGCGCTGGACTTCCCATCCGCCGCGTCCATCATCATGGTCTCCTTCGTGTTCATGTTGCTCGCCGGCGGTGCTCGTCTTGTGAGAGGGTGAGGCGGCCACGGTTCTGGGCCTTGTCAAACGGCGGCAAGTCTGCTAGACTGACGTGAGGGGTCACCCGGGAGCGCGCGGGGCAGCCACGCACGAGCATGCAGTGCGAGCGGACTCACCAAACCTGCGCCCGCTGCGTTCCTGGAGATGGGGCTATGGATTTCCGCACTCTCTTTCGGGCCGATAAGCCGGTCATCGGGATGGTACACCTGCTCCCCTTGCCGGGCAGCCCCGGCTGGGGCGGCAGCATGGAGGCGGTCCTCGAGCGCGCCCTCGCCGAGTACATCGCCTGTCCTGCGTTCAGCATCCATCCTTTGCCGGAGAACGTCTCCGATATCGAGGGCGCCCTGACAGAGCCGCTCGGGGTCGCGCTACACGCCGTGCGCCTGGCTCGCATCGACCCCAACGAGCAGGTCGTACTCCTGGGCGCGGGGGCAATAGGCATCTGCACGCTCCTTGTGCTCCTCGCTCGCGGCGTAGGCCGGGTGGCAGTCGTCGAGCCGGTCGCCGGGCGCCAGGAGTGGCCACGCCGCTTGGGTGCCACGCCCGTAGCGGCATCCGCGCGCGAGCTGTTGGATGCGGGCTTCGAAGCCGATCTCGTCTTTGAATGCGCGGGCGATAATACGGCCTTCGAGCAGGCGCTTCGCCTTGCGCGCCCCGGAGGCCGGGTGGTGGTCGTGGGCATCCCCAAGCCCGAGCGCGTCTCCTTCGATATGTCGATTGCGCGCCGGCGCGAACTGGCGGTGCTCTTCACACGCCGCTCGTGCAATACACTTAGCGAAGCGGTCGAAATGGTTGCATGCGGAAAGGTGGATCTGTCGCCGGTCACCGTGCGCACCTTTCCGCTGGAGCAAGCAGCTGCCGCGATGGAGATGACCGGCGCCAGGCATGGAGACGCCTTGCGCGCGGTCGTGCTACCCTAGCCCGGGTCTCGGCACCGGGCGGCTATGGGCCAGACCGTTCCTGGACAGCCCATCCGCCAATTGGCGATGGGGCCTCCGCAGCCCAATGGTGTTAGGATCCTCTCTCACTTGGGCACGATACGTACAACATGAGTCTAAGGGAGCATGACCTACTGTTGCCTTGCTCCCTAGTGGGATGCGGAGCCCTTTCCACGTGAAAGGAACGACCCAATGCAGGCGCCGACGTTGAGAGCGCTGCCCGAACTGCGGACGAAGGCACCAAGACCCAAGGTGCTCGTTGCCGACGACAATGTCGGTCTCGCGGAGATCTGGTCCTTCGTCCTGGAGGATGCCGGGTGCGACGTCACCATCGCGGACAGCGGAGGCGCCGCGCTGGCAGCTGTTGCGCGCGAGGCGTTCGACATCGCCGTCCTCGATCTTCAGATGCCGGACCTCTCGGGGCTGGAGGTGTTCACCGCCATCCAGGCCGATAACGCCGATGTGCAGGGGATCATTATTACCGGGCATGCCTCGATGGAGTCGGCGATGGATGCCGTGAACCGGGGCGTGTTTGGCTACCTGGTCAAGCCGGTCACACCTGACGCGCTCCGAGTGATGGTCGAGCGCGCGCTGGAACGGCGACGCCTCACGGTGGAGAACCGGGCCATGCTCTCCCACCTGAGCGCGCTCCAGCAGGTGCTCGATACCGCCCTCAGGGCCGTGGGCGTCGCGGATGCCTTCCAGAGTATCTCGCAGGTCATGGTCGATGCCATGGGGGTGGATCAGGTAACGCTCATCCTCCTGGATGAGGGGGGCAACCTGGTGGCGACGGCGGCCTATCCGGTGGAAACAGAGATCTATGAGGGACCGCGCCTTCGACCTGGCGAGGACTTTTCCGGGCGTGTTTTCGCGGAATGCCAGCCGCTGCAGATCCGAGATATCCGCGATTCTTCGGTTCGCAGCGAGATACTCAAGACGATGGGAATACGCTCGTTGGTGGGCGTGCCCCTTCTCTCGGGGGGCAAGCCAATCGGCGTGCTACACGTGGGCACTCGCCGCGAGCGTGTCTTCGACGATTCGGAGATTCGCCTGCTCCTCTCCATCTCCGAGCGAATCGGTCTGGCTGTCGAGAAGGAGCGCCTTCTCATGGAGCGGGAAGCGCATCGACGCGAACTGGAGGTGGCCTACCAGCGCGAGCGGCGCATCGCCGAGACTCTGCAGCGCTCCTTCCTTCCCAACGTTGATGTGGGCGTTCCCGGGATCGCTGTTGCCCATCTCTATCAGCCCGCGCTTTCCGAGGCCGAGGTTGGCGGTGACTTCTATGACATCATCGAGCTCAACGGCGGGGTTCTTGGCCTGGTGATGGGCGACATCTCGGGCAAGGGCCTTGATGCCGCCGTCTACACCGCGCTCACCAAATACACGATCCGAAGCTATGCCCTGGAGGACCCCGACCCTGGCCGTGTGATGAGCCTCCTGAGCGAGGCGTTCATGCGCCAGGCGAACCCCGAGATCTTCACCACCCTCTTCTATGGCGTCCTCGATATCCGCAGACAGTGTATCGCCTACGTTAACGCCGGGCACGAGCCACCTATCCTTTACCGCGCCGGCACCGGGAAGATAGAGCGGATCTGCTCTTCCGGACCGCTGGCCGGGGTCATCTCCGATCCCGGCTATGAGACGCAAGAGATCCCCTTCCACTGTGGCGACCTGATGCTTCTCTACACCGACGGCGCGACTGATGCTTCCCACGATGGGGCCTGGCTGGGCATTGAGGGTCTGGAGGATCTTCTGCGAACGCACATCGAGGATGAGGTACAGAATACACTCAACGCCATTTGGAACGGCATCGGCGAGTTCGCGCATGGAAAGCTGCGCGATGACGTTGCTCTGATGCTGGTACGCGCCTGCGGGTAGCCGTCCGAGGAGGGTTCGAGAAAGCGGTGGTCTCCGAGGGCCGCGCCTATGGCAGGCAGCCGGCCCTGCTGGCCCCGCGCTGGTGTCGACACCACGAGTGAAGGGACCTGGTCATCCAGCGACTGAGATTCCGACATAAGGAATCCGAAGCCTCGGAGGCAGCGTGCAACCCGGCGCGCGGCGATAAATCACCGCGCTGCTTGCGAGCGAAGCCCTGCCGGGCTGGATTGGGGATACTCCCAGATATCTCAAAACGGCGCTGGCTAGGAGGAGAAGCCCCGAGGGGGCTTTGCCGGAAAGCAGCGCGGAGCTTCGAGCTCCGCGCGTGCGGACGGCCTTCTCCTTATGTCGGAATCCTAGATCCAGCGAGAATACGAGAATAGGTATTTACAACCTCACTCCGATATGCTAGAATAAATTGGGTCCTACCTCCGCTGCCCGATTGAGCATCGGGCTTTCGTGCCCGGAGCGTCAGGATTCCGAGAGTGTATGGACGATTCACAACATATCCTCAGCGTCAGTGCTATTCTGGTGCGATTGGCGGCAGTAGCAGCGCTGGTCGCCATGAACGCGTTCTTCGTTGCCGCCGAGTTCGCTCTCGTCAGCGTGCGCCACAGCCGCATGGAGGAGCTTGCCTCTCGCGGCAACATCCTCGCACGCGTTGTTCTGAAGGCCGTTAGCAACCTGGACCGCTACATCGCGGGTACCCAACTCGGGATCACGCTCGCGAGTTTGGGCCTAGGTTGGGTCGGCGAATCCACGCTGGCGGCGATCCTCACCCCAGTGCTACACCGCGCGGGCTTCGCGCAGGCGGAAAGCGCCGCCCATCAAATCTCCATCACGATTGCCTTTATCACCATCACCTTTCTTCACGTGGTGCTGGGAGAGCTCGTGCCGAAATCCGTCGCGCTGCTCTATCCTGAGACGACGGCGCTTTGGGTCGGCAAGCCGATGCAGGTGATCGTTGGCTTGATGTCTCCCTTCATCTGGGCGCTCAACGGCACTGGCAACCTCTTTGTGCGTCTCCTCGGCATGAAGGAACCGCCGGCGCACCATCACCTGCACACTGTCGATGAGCTCAAGATCCTGGTCGACGCCAGCCACAAGGGAGGCATGCTGGATGAAACGGAGCGAGAGCTTCTGCAACGGGTGTTCCGCTTTAGCGACGTGACAACCCGGCAGGTCATGGTCCACCGCACTCAGGTGAAGGGCGTGCCGGTGGATATCAGCTTTGATGAGCTGGCGCAAGTCATCGAGGAAAGCCCGTTCACCCGCATCCCGGTCTATGAGGGCAGCATCGACAACATCATCGGCGTGCTCCACTTGAAGGATCTTTTCCGATATGCACGCAAAGCCGGGCCCGATTTCTGCCCCCGGAGCGTGATGCACAAGCCGCTCTTCGTGCCGGAGACGCTCTCGGTAGAGTTGCTCCTGAACGAGTTCAAGCAGAACCGCACTCAGATGGCGGTGGTGCTCGATGAGTTCGGCGGCACCGCGGGCGTCGTCACGCTCAAGGATGTCCTCGACGAGATTGTCGGCCATGTCCACGAAGAATACGAAGAAGACGAGCCGGAGATCGTCGAAGGCGAAGATGGCACGATCTGGCTCCAGGGCCACGTCCGCATCGATGACCTGAACGCCAAGTTCGATCTGGCGCTTGAGGAGCCGGACGCGGACACCGTGGGCGGCCTGGTCATGACGCGGCTGGGACGCATGCCTCTCGTGGGCGACGTGGTGGAGGAGAATGGCGCGCGCTTCCGCGTGGAAGCCGTGCATGGCCTGCGTATCAGCCGGGTGGCGATGCAACTTGCGCAGCCCGCTGCCCGCCGCAACGGCGAGCTCTGAGAACGCCTCCGGCATCGCGATGCTAGCCCGCGCAGGCCCTCCGGCCGCGCTGTTTTCGGGCAGGGCCCGACCGGGCCGGTGGGGCCGCGCGATCAGCTCGCAGGGGCTTGCCAGAATGCACAGAGTGTGGTAGAATCAGGCTACCCGGAGAGGTGTCCGAGTGGTTTAAGGTGCAGCTCTCGAAAAGCTGTGTGGCGCAAGTCACCGTGGGTTCGAATCCCACCCTCTCCGCCAGAAGGGGCTCTGCAGTCCGCAGAGCCCCTTTTTTGCGTACGCTCCGCCAGGCTTCGCCGCGCCGATCCATCTCCCTACGGCGTCCAGGCGCCCAGCCGCCATACTTGCGCGACTCCGCGACACCTCGCTCTGCGCGACGGCTTCCTCGCCTTTCTGCCTGGAGCGAGGGCATGGAAACCACGCGTTGAGTCCATCAACAAAGAGTGGGAACTCCGCGCGCGGAGGCGGTGTTTATGGAAGCGAAGGACCTCATGGGCGTTGCCGGGGCAGCACAACGCTTGGGTCCGCTCCCCGGCCGGCGCGTATCGGGTGCGGCCGGCCGGGGTCGTTTTTCTCTGAGGCTTACCCTTCGCTCTCCTCGGCAGCCAACTCTTCCTGAAGCTTCTCGTGGCAACGCTCGCGGATGAACAGCTCTACCAGCCGGCCATCCAGCTTGCCCGCCGCCGCGTCCTTGCGCAGGATGTCGAAGGCCACCTCCGGGCTGAACGCCTTCTTGTAAGGCCGGTCAGACGAAGTGAGCGCGTCGTAGACATCGGCGATGGCAAGAATACGTGACTGGAGCGCCAGTTCGTCACCCTGCTTGCCATGCGGGTAGCCGCTGCCGTTGAGGGCTTCGTGATGGTCGCCGGCAAAGATCGGCACATTTCTGAGCTTCCGCGAGAAGGGAATCTGCGAGAGGAGGCGCGCCGACACCGACGCGTGCCCGCGGATGATCTGAAACTCCTCGGGCAACAGGGTTCCTCTCGGAATGGAGAGGTTTCGCACTTCGTTCTCGGTCAGATACGGTTGCGTGTGACCCTGATCATCCACGTAGGTACGCGCGGCGATCGCCTGCAGGCGCTCGATCCGATCCGGCGCCATGAACTCGCCCCCGAGATTGATCGCCTCGAGGAAGGCCAGGTCATCCGCCAGCTGCTCGCTCTCAGCGCGCAACTCCGCATCCACCGCTTCCAGCTCCGCGGCCGGCGCTCCCGCCAGCGTCAACTCCAGCTTGCGGCGTAGCGCGGCGTTCTCCATCCCACGCCGGATCACGGACCAACGGGTGCGAATCTCGCCGATGCGATCGTATACTGTCTGCAGCTTCGTCGCCTTATCGACGATGTGCTCTGGCACGACGATCTTGCCGATGTCGTGAAGCAGGCCGGCGATCTTGAGCTCCCTCAGCTCGTCTTCGGTGAACTTGCGGCCTCCGAAAAGCTCCTCTTCGGCTTCATTCACCGCGCGCGCCAGGATGCCGGCGAGATGGGTGACGCGGTTGATGTGGCCCGCGGTGTAGTGGGACTTCTCGTCCACGGCCGCCGCCATCACCTGGATCAAGCCATCGAGAAACGCCTCCAAGTCCTGGATCAGGCGCGCGTTCGTTAACGAGATGCCTGCCTGCGACGCCAGCGAGCGCGTCCGCTCCACATTTGCGACATGGAAGGGGATCACCTCACCCGTCGCCGGATCCTGGGCATTGATCAGCTGGAGCACGCCGATGATCTCATCCTCGTAGTTGCGCATCGGCACGACGAGCATGGAGCGAGAGCGGTAGCCGGTCATCGCGTCGAAGCGGCGCGGCCCGCTGAAATCGAAGCCTTCCGCCTCATACACATCCGGGATATTCAAGACATCCCCGGTCAGGGCAACATAACCGGAGACGTGCGCCCGGTCGAGCTTGACGGGAGGAAGGGCAATCCGATCGCCGCGGACCCCACCCAGGCGCGTGCCCAGGCTCTCGGTTTGCATGATCTCGATCTTCAGCACGCCGACATCCCGGTCGACGGTATAGAGCGTGCCCGCATCAGCGTGGTTGATGGCGCGTGCCTCGTCCACGATGCGCTCCAGCAAGCGGTTTGTATCCCGCTCCGCAGAAAGCGCGATGCCGATGTCGGTCAGGCGCTGAATCTCCGAGGCCATCCCGTCATGAAGCATCTTCACGCGCAGAAGCGAGCGCACTCGTGCCAGCAGCTCGGCCCGGTCGACCGGCTTAGTGAGGAAATCATCCGCGCCAGCGTCCATCGCGCGAATCCGATCCACCCACTGGGAGTCCGGGGTGATCAGGATCACCGGAATAGAGAGCGTGGCCGGATTCTGTTTGACCTCAGTGCAGACCTCCAAGCTACCAACGCCCGGCAACTCCGCATCGAGGATCAGGATATCCGGGCGCTTCGCCTCGTTGAGCGCACTGATAACCGCTCCCCCTTCTCGCACACCTACCACACGATAA
>Ga0116167_1001995_pt1 | contig 17826 bp, 16 predicted proteins | sample AD_JPNMR3_MetaG_FD_89794 | JGI IMG/M metagenome (GOLD analysis project Ga0116167, IMG submission 89794) | Active sludge microbial communities of municipal wastewater-treating anaerobic digesters from Japan - AD_JPNMR3_MetaG | ecosystem: Engineered > Bioreactor > Anaerobic > Digestate | place...
CAACTTCACGCTCGTGGGCCTTGTCGCGGGCGTCTGCCTCGGCTTCAAGGGGTTCGTGGAAGAGGTCATCATCGAACGCAAGGCCAAGAGGGCCTGAGGGAAAGGGCCACCACGGCGCACGGATGGGCGTGTGCAGGGGTGACCCTCTCTCCCCATCGTCGGACCATCCTCCATCCATCTTCCATGCTTCGGACATTTTTCTATTGACTCCAAAAGGAACCATCGACTCTCCCTGCCGCTGGACAATCCTTTTTCCATCTTCCTCTCCCACACTCGATACCCAGGACACCTGCGGACTTCCCGTCAAGGGACTCAAACAGACGCCGTTCGACCCGACACCCGGCAGGAACCCTCGGTATCACCTTCTTTATCAAGGGTTCACCCCGAGACCAGTCTCCTTCAGGCCGCATCCGGGGTCCAGGCATCCCCGACTGTTCATGGACATGCACCGTTACGCTCCACCTGCGCAGCATGCAGGCTAGAGCCCTGTGCCTATCCTCAGGGGACGAGCTGCACGCGCTGAGGACTGCCCTGTGTGCTCGGAAAACGGGCTCGTCCGTTCCGGCCCCTGTCGCCCCCCTCGATGGAGAAGCGCCGTGAGGCGGCGCATGTCCATACGATGTGTTCGGATCGACACCCCTTCTTCGTGTCCGACTGAAGAGACCCCCCCCCGGCAGGCTGAGCCCTCGTAAACACCCCGGTGTCCGGCTCTCCATACGGATCACGGGGTGCACGTGTGACAGGAAGCACGGCGCCGAGCATGGCCTAGGCAGACGAGATCCTCCCCTTGAAGCATGTGACCAGGCAGGTATACGACAGGGCTTGACACGCTCAGGCGTCTCCTGTAACTTGAACAAATGATCATATTGTTCTATAATTCGAGAATCACATGAAACGGTTGACAAAGCGGGAACTCAGGGTCGAGGCGATCTACAAGGCGGCGCTCAAGGTGTTCGCCGCCTACGGGTTCAGGAAGGCCACCATAGAGGACATCGCCAACGAGCTCGGCGTGGGGAAGAGCTCGTTATACTTCTACGTGCGCGACAAGCGCGAGCTCTACGAGAAGGCGGTCGCCTACGGGCTCACGAGGTGGCAGGACAAGGTCCGCAAGGCGGTCGCGGACGAGCCCGACCCCGAGCGCAAGTTCGTGGTCATGGCGAAAAAGGCCTACGAACACCTCGTCGAGGACCAGGACCTCCGCCGCATCCTCGAGCGTGACCCGTCGTTGTTCCCGCTCGACGAGTCCCGTGACCCGTATGCCCACATCAACCGCGCATCAATGAACATGATCCGCGAGGTCCTTGCAAACGCCATCGACGCGGGCAGGTTCAGGAGCGTCGATTTGGATGCCGTTCCCCAGCTCCTCTTCGCTGTCTACGTCATGCTCGTGCAGAAGGCCTACATGTTCGGCCAGGGGCCTCTTGCCGGCATCATGTTCGAGGACGGGCTCGACATCGTGCTGGACGGCCTGAGGAAGCCCGGCCGATGATCCCTCTTCGTCATGGATACCAGCGAGGTCAGGGTCGCACCTTGCGGAAAGGCGGGCAGGCATCCCATGCAGAAGGCAGCCGTGCCCGGCTGCCTCATGAAGTACCGGGCGCCCGGATGGAGCTGCGGGCAACGTGCGGATGGATGAAGGAGGGTGCAGCGCCCGCTGTGAACCTCACCGCAGGGGGCACCAGGAGCTGCCTTCCCGTGTGCCTCGCCGCGCGCGCAGGAAAAGGGGGAAGACGTAAGGGTTTTGCTTGAGGCACCAGGGGTTTCCTTTCCCTTGTGTCCCATCGCACCCTCCAACGAGAAAGAGGGGGTCGACGGAACAGGCCGAACGGGATACTGGGGGGTTCCTGGGGCAGAGATCTCGTTCTCGAGGCCCGAGGACATGAACGGAGCTGACTGCACAGGATACAGCGGTCACTGCCCGCCCAGCGGCGGATACGGGAAGGTATCGGCGCAACAGGGTATGGACGTGGGATGGAGGCGACACCCGAGACCCGGGGCGTGCGCCTGCAGGCAAGAGACCTCGTCGGGTCGAGCGTCGCCCTCGGGTATCCGGCGCATGGCAACACGACGGCTCCCGGCCGGCCAGGCCGAGATCCGCTTTCCTTACACCAGGTGAAGGGAGGTTCACATGGAAAAGAAGGTCGTCTACCTGAGCGAGGAGTGGGCCGCAGAGGCCCTGAGGCGCATCAACGAGGAGCTCTCGCCCGAGCGAATGAACAACGTCACGACGTCCATGTCCAACATCTACAAGAACTGCCCCGACGGCAAGGAGCGCTATCTCTTCATACAGGCCGAAGACGGGAGGGTGACACGCCTCGTGGTGGGCCAGGGCGAACCACCCAAGGCGGAATTCACCATCACGGGAGACTACGAGGTCTTCGCGAGCATCTCCAGGGCCGAGCTCGGCTCGCAGCGCGCGCTCATGACAGGCAAGCTCAAGGTGCGCGGCAACCTGACCAAGGCGCTCAGGCTCGCGGCGCTTGCAGACAGGCTCAACAAGGTGCTCTCGACGATCCCTGCCGTCTACTGACAAGGAAAGGAGGCTTGCCGTGCCGAGAATCCTCGATCCCGCCGATCCTTACTACATTGACAACCCCGGCCGCGTCAGGGCCATGCAGGAGGTCATGCACGAGCAGGACATCGACGTGTACCTCGGTAGCCGCATAAGGACGCTGAGCTGGATCACGGACGCCTTCTGCCCGTGGCGGAGCTTCATCGTCGTGCCTGCCGAGGGCATGCCGACACTCTTCACCTTCATCATAGACGCCCTGCGCGTCTCGGACGAGACCTGGCTCGACGAGGACCACGTCCGGGCCTATGCACCCATGGGAGGGATGGACCAGATAGGCGCGTTGGCGGACTTCATAACCACCGAGCTTGGCCTGACGAAGGGCCGCATCGGCTACGAGACCGGGATGTCAACCTACACCGCCGAGGGCAACCTGACCCACTACGAGTACGAGCGCCTCACCGAGGCCCTCCCCGGCTTCACCTTCGTGAACGCCCACGAGATCGTCGACGGGCTCTCCATCATCAAGGACCAGGGGACCATCAACCGCTTCCGCAAGGCTTCGGCCATCGTGGACGAGGGTCACCGAGCGGCCAGGGAGGCCCTCGAAAACGGCGGCTACAAGGGCATGACCGAGACGGTGATCGCCGGCATCGCGGCCTTGGCCATGCGCAGGGCGGGCAGCGTGTCCGAGTGGAACTTCGCCGGCCTCAACGAGATATCGAGCGGCTACCGCACCGGGCTCGGGGCGTGCACGCCGCCGACCGAGAAGGTCATCCAGGGGGGCGAGCCCCTCATGCTCGACTTCCACGCCATGTTCAGGCTCGCCCTGGGCGACCACTCGCACAACTACCTCATCGCGCCGGCAACCAGGCGGCAGCGCTGGCACGCGGACAACTTCGTGGAACTGGTCAGGCTCGTCCTCGACAACTACCGTGCGGGAGCCACGCCCTCGGGCCTTGCCCAGATCATGATGGACCGGGCCGAGTCGTTGGGCTGCGCGGACTTCGTCGTTCCCGGCTGCGAGCACGGTATCGGCCTCTTCGGCGACGAGTGGCGCATCGGCGCCAAGAACGACGGCCCGGTGCCTTACTGGACGAACCCTGACCACGTCTACCGGGAGAACGAGCTCGTGATCTGCGCCATGCAGTACGCCTGCCCGGCCGAGGGCATCGGGTTCCGCTACGAGAACCCCGTGCTCATCCTCGAGGACGGCTGCGAGTGTCTCTCGCGGTACCCGCTCGCCATAGAGGAGATCGAGTAGGCCGGCAGCAGTTGAGCAGCTCCTAGCCCAAAGCCGTCTCAGGCGCCGGTGGCCCCTCGACATCGCACAGGCGCGCTCCGCCTGCGCAGTGCTGCGGGCCCGGCACACAAGACGGTCGCGCATCCCTTGGTTGCACAGCCTCACTCAACCGGTCAGTGCGATCACCTGAGCACCCAGGACTCTGTGCTCCCCCAGCAGCAATATGGGCAAGCCAATGAGCGATGACCTGAGCGCCCATGGACTCTGCGCACGAGGCTTCCATGATCCCTCGACATCGAACGGGCGCGCCCCACCTGGCGGATCGATGGCCTGAGCGCAGGCCTTGGTTTCATCACCGCGCTCCCTCGCAGGAAGCCGGTGGCCGTAGAGAACCTTCGGCGCAGGTTCTCCCCTGCGGCAGGATGCCCGGCCCGGTCGCCTCCCTGGCCCAGGGGGCGTGCATCACCTGCAGCTCAGGTAGCAGATGCCGTCTTCCGTCTCGACGGCCTTCGGGAAGTATTTCTTCCTCAGCCTGATGGACACGTTCACGAGGCTTATGAGCACCGGCACCTCGAGGAGCGGCCCGATGACCGTGGCGAAGGCCTGGTTCGAGTGGATGCCGAAGATGGCGACCGCCACGGCGATGGCGAGCTCGAAGTCGTTGCTCGCGGCCGTGAAGGCCACGGTGGCGGTCTGGGCGTAGTTCGCCCGGATCCTGTAGGCGATGAAGAAGGTGAAAAACCACATGAAGAAGAAGTAGACGGTCAAGGGTATGGCCACCCTGACCACGTCGAGCGGCAGCTCGACGATGTACTGGCCCTTGAGCGAGAACATGACCACGATGGTGAAGAGCAGCGCCACCAGCGTGACCGGGCTGATCCGGGGGACGAAGACCTCGTCGTACCACTTCCTGCCCTTTGCCCTGAGCAGCGTCAGGCGCGTCAGCACCCCTGCGATGAAGGGGATGCCCAGGTAGATGAACACGGTCTTTGCCGCGTCCGCGATCGAGATCCTCACGTCGAGGCCCGAGACGAGACCCAGCCAGTTGAGCCCCACGGTTATGAACACGAAGATGTACACCGCGTAGAAGAGCACCTGGAAGACCGCGTTGAACGCCACCAGGCCCACCGCCAGCTCCCGGTCGCCCTCTGCCAGCTCGTTCCACACGATGACCATGGCTATGCACCGGGCCAGCCCCACGAGGATGACGCCGATCATGTACTCGGGGTAGTCGTGGAGGAAGACGACGGCGAGCGCGAACATGACGATGGGCCCCACGACCCAGTTCTGCACGAGCGAGACGCCGAGCAGGCGCTTGTGCCTGAACACCTTTCCCATCTCCTCGTACTTCACCTTCGCCAGGGGAGGGTACATCATGAGGATGAGCCCGATGGCGATGGGTATCGACGTGGTGCCCACCTGGAGCCCGGCAATGAACCTGGTGACCCCGGGCGAAAAGTACCCGAGGAGAATGCCCGCGCCCATGGCCAGGAAGATCCACAGGGTGAGGAACCGGTCGAGCCAGGAAAGCTTCTTACCCTTCGTGTCCGTCATCGGGTGCCCCCCTTCCCTTGTCATGTTCTCCCCTACGCGCCTTTTTCGCGTGCCGGCCCGGTTCCCCGCACGAGGTCTTCGAAAGCCTCTCCAGGTCTTTTTTGAGCGTACGGTCATTCACCATGCCCTCGTACAGGAAGTCGTGGAGAGACTGCGCGAGTCTGGAGCGGGGCTTCACGAGCCTGTAGTAGATCCACGTGCCCTGTCTCCTCGCCCTGACCATGCCGGCCGACCGCATGACGCCGAGGTGACGCGATATCTTGAAATCCGGTTCGTTCAGGGCCTCAGCGAGCCTGCACACGCAGGTCTCCCCGTTGAACAGGAGGAGGCACGCGAGCCTCAGCCGTGTCTGGTCCGAGAGCACCTTGAAGAGGGCCGCCTCCTTCTGCATCGAATCATCCCCGGTTTTGCGATTATCTGCATATTTGCACTGATTTGCAAATATCAAACAGCGTTCTCACCGGTCAAGGGCTGTGTTTTTGTCCTGCACGCCGGTCTCTCTCGGCGACCCCGGTCCAGAGTATGGCGCGTGCGGTCTCGATGTCGACGCCCACGGCAGGCACGTGGGAGACGCCCTCTCGGCGTTTTTCGCCCTGGGCCCGTCTGAACGGCGAGATCTCGAGGGAGAATGGCACTCAAACCCACGATCCCAGGGATCGCGATGGACAAAGCGGAAGACAGGGTGAAATCTCCCCACCCCCATGACACCGGTGTCTCAACCTTGGCTGATTTGGCATGCCCGCACGCGGCCTTTATAATGGACGTGTACAGGTCACCTCATGCAGGAGGGGGTTTCGATGAAGTTCAAGTATCACGTCCCGTTGATCGGTTTCCTCGTCCCCACGTTCGTCATATCGAGCCTCATGTTCGCCTACAGGGGGTTTCCCCCCACGGACCAGCTGGTCGGGTTCTACGTATGCGTTGCAGGCGCCGTCGCGACCTACTACGCAGGCATTCACACGGTCCTGAAAGACAAGCCTTAGCGAGACGTTCGAGGCCGACGGCCGGGATGACCTCAGCTTGGCGCGGCCCGCCACTCCATAGGGGCACGGGGCGGCCGGCGACCCTCTGGGCGCGGTGAATGCGGCGCCCGAGTGACGGGGGCTTCCGCGGCCTCCTGACGAGGGGGATCGAGCGACCCCATGTGCACGGTGAACGCGGCTGTCAAAGGGTCGGCCGGGCGGGGCCTGCAGAAGCCCACTCGCGTATGGATCGTCAGCCATCCTCGCTAACGGCACAATCGTAGGCATTACGAAGCCCCCTCGCGTATGGGTCGTCAAGGTCCGCGGCCCTGACATGTGAGCGCGCTTGGTCTCCTGGCAGGTGCGTGATCGGCGGCACAGGGAGACCGCCCTTGTCGCTGCGGTCTCCGGGCTCCTGCCGCAGGAGCCTCCTGCATGGCTGTTCAACCGGGCGGAAAGACGGATTGAAAACATGACCAGCAGCGCCGTGTCGTGGCGGTGAAAGACGCCTGGGCGCACGGCGTTGTTTTTCGTGTCCCCAGTGAGGGGGATCGGACACCGGTCGGAAAAAGACCACACCGGTCTTTCGGGCGTGTCGTGTTTTGAGGAGAGGGGTGGTGGGCCGCATAGGATTTGAACCTATGACTTCTACCGTGTGAAGGTAGCGCTCTCCCCCTGAGCTAGCGGCCCTTCTCGATGCGGACCTGTATACAATCCGGCCGCCACTGTGTCAAGGGGGATGAACGGTTGAACAAACCCCGCGGCAGCCGGTGAGATGCTCGCCACCCGGCCTCGGGGCGACATGACGCATTCGCCTACCCGGGACATGCGGGCAAGCTTGTCGAAGGAGTCTCAGGTGGAGCCCAACCGGGACGACAGGACGCCTTCTTCGCGCACCCAGCCCCTGCCCCGTTACGCCGTCCATGGCCCCCGGCCGAGATGCGCACCTGCCACGGTGAACCGAGCCGGGAAGAGGAGCAACGCGAGCGGCCCCGGCAACCCCCGCCGAGAGTGGCGTTGGTGCCGGGCGCCCATAGACGCGCCCCTTCATTCCTTGGGGATGGTGAAGTAGAAGGTGGACCCCTTGCCCGGCTGAGACTTCACCCAGATGTCACCGCCCATGACGCTGAGCGCCTTCTTCACGATGGACAGCCCGATGCCCGTCCCCTCCACGTGGTTGTCCGAGGCCCTGTAGAAGATGTCGAAGATGCTCCTGTGATGTTCTTCGGGGATCCCTATGCCGTTGTCCTTGACCGAGAAGATGTGCTGGTTGCCCTGGAGCTGGTGCCCGACCTCCACCATGGGAGGCCTGTCGGGGTGGGCGTACTTCAGCGCGTTGGATATGAGGTTGGTGAAGACCTGGGTCACCCTGAGCCGGTCCGCCTTGATGGTGGGGAGGTCGCGCTCGACGATGACACGCCCCTGGGTCGCGTCGATCAGGGGGGAGAGGTCCTTGAGGAGGTCGTCCAGGACATCGCGCGTGGAGAACTCTTCCTTCTTGAGCTTGAGGTTTTCCACGGCCGACAGGGTGAGGAGGTTCGAGACGAACTCCTCCATGTGCCTGCCGCTCTCCCGGATCGCCTCCACGTACTGGAGTTCCTTGGGCGAGAGCTTGTTCGCCGCGGTCTTCATGAAGCGCTCGCAGAAACCGTTGATGGCCACGATGGGGTTCTTCAGGTCGTGCGAGACGGTCGAGACGAGCTGCCTGAGCTCCTCGTTGCGCTGGCGGATGAGGTCGAGGGCGTCCCTGAGTTCCTCGGTCGTCCTCGAGACTTCCTGGAACAGCTCTATGTTCTCGATCACGGCGCCCATGTGCACGCCTATGGTGATGAGCAGGCGTTCGTCCTCGGGAGAGATGCGACGCTGGCCGAAGGACCCGATGTTCATGACCCCCATGAGCCTCGTACGGGACTGGATGGGTATCGAGGCGTACGACTGGAGACCCTTCTGCCTGAGCGTGATGGAATGGAGCCTGGGGTCCATCGATGCGTTCTCGATGATGATCGGCTTGCCGCCGGCCGCGACCCTGCCCGCGATGCCGTCGCCAACCCGTATCTCCCTGAGGCTCTCGAGGATGTCGTCGGTGATCCCGTGGGACACGACGCACCTGAGCACGTTTTTCCTCTCGTCCAGCAGGTGGATGAAGCCCATCTCGATGTTCATGATCTGGAGGACCTGCTCGAGGGTCTTCTGGAGCACCTCCACCAGGTCCACCGACGAGGAGAGGGTCTTCGAGATGGTGTTGATCGCGGCCAGGTCCTGGTTCTGGCGCATGAGCCTCTTCTGGAGGAGCACCTTCTCGGTCACGTCCCTGAGCATGGCCAGCGATGTGCCGGGCCTGTCCTCGATGAACTGGAAACTCCCCTCCACCACCCTCTGGCCGGTCTTCGTGTTCACGGTGACCTGCGTGAAGAACTTCCTGGCCGTCTTTCGCCTGAGCGGGGACAGGGCCTCCCTGCCCTGCTCGTCCACGAAATCGAACAGGGAACGGCCCAGGATCTCGGTGATCGGAACCTGCATGATGTCGACGAAGGCCTGGTTCGCGAACGTGATGAACCCGTGGTTCATGATGAGGATCGCATCGGGCGCATCCTCGATGAGGGTCCGGTACCGGCTTTCCCGCGCGACGCCCCCGCTCATGAAGTCGCCGATGAGCACGTAGAGGGAATCGACCTTGTAGCCCGTGATGTTGATGAACCCCGAGGCCTTCACCTTGGGCGAGCTGAGGGTCTCCACGACGATGTTGAAGGGCTTGTTCGTCTCTATGAGGCGCTTGAGGTTCTTCTCGAGCCTGTCGTCGACCAGGAAGGTGTGAATGAGCTCGTAGAGGGATTTCCCCACGAAGGGCATCGTGGAGGGGTCCATGTTGGACTCGAGGACCTTGTTGATGTAGACGACCGTGCCGCTCCTGTCGAACGCGCACACGGCGAACGGCGCCTTCTCGAAGACGGTCCGTACGTTTTCGGTATGGTCCTTCATGGAGCGCTCAGCCGATGGTGACCGACTGGCCGGGCTCCAGCACGTGCACCGTGCAGGAGCACAGTCTCTCGAGCTCCCTGGCATTCCTCTCCGTACCCACGATGTCGCCGAAGTGTATGGGTATGGCGTGGCCCGCCCGGACGTCGCCCACGGCCCCGGAGGCCTCCTTCGCGTCCATGGTGTAGGTCCCACCCACGGGCACGAACATGACGTCCACCGAGAGGGTCTTCATCTCGGGGATCCGGTCCGTGTCGCCCGGGTGATAGAAGGTCTTGCCGTCCATCTCGATCACGTACCCCACCCATCCGTTCGCCTTGGGGTGAAAGGCCTTGTTCAGGTTGTAGGCGGGCACCGCCTTGACGTTCACGGCCCCGATCCTGAGCGAACCACCGGGGGACACGGTGTCCGTGACCACACGTGCGGCCATGGGCGCGACGACCCTCGTGGATGCCGAGGAAAGGGCCTTCACGTCTTGCTCGGAGTAGTGGTCGTAGTGGTCATGGGTGAGGAGGATGATGTCCGCCTTCGGGCCCTTTGGCGTCTTCCACGGATCTATGTACACCGTCCCCGATGGGCCTGTGATCCTGACGCTCGCATGGCCGAGCCAGGTGACGATCAACGCCATGGGCACCTCCTGTGGGAAATGGTCTCAGGCCCGTGATGGGGTCATTGTAAAATAATACAAAAGCACCGCAGTCGTTTCAACGGGAAACACCGAGGTTCGTGCCCGGCGCCGGCGCAAAAACCTCCCCACTCCCATGCCGGGTGGAGCTTTCACCCCCGCGTTGACTGCAGAGAAGCGCGGCACCGGCGCAAAAACCTCTCCACTCCCATGCCGGGGGCGCGCCGCGTTCGCCCGGGCCGGGACGGAACGACGCCCCGGGGTCGTGCGCCAGGGTTTTCGCCCGGCCTTGGGTATCGCGTACACCGCCCGCCCGTCTGCAGGCCCGCAGGGCGCGCCGCCCTCGGCCCCCCGCCGCCCTCACGGCCTGCTTCGATACACAGGCGGGAGCAACCCGCGGCCTTGCCCGCCCAGGTGCACGACACCTAAGCAGGGCACGCTCATCGGGCCGGCCCGGAGGGGCACCGCGGACCGGATCCTCCTCAGAACGCGCCCAGCTGGCACGGTGCTATCTTGATGCCGAGCGAGTCCGCGGCGTTGCCGACCTCCGCCCTGGCCAGGCCCATGGCGTCGGCGATCCTCCACAACTCGGCGCAGGCGACCCTGCCGCCTCGTGCTGCCGAGCGGATCGCGTCGAGGACCTCCTTTTCGACCTCCACCTTCCTGCCGAGGATCTTGTACGAGGATCTCCCCTTGCGGCCGTACCCGAACAGGCCGAGCTGGCACTGGTCGAGCTTGACGCCCATGTCCGTCGCCTCCCTGCCGACTTCCAAGGGGGCTACCCCGAGAGAGGCCGCTATGTAATGCGCGACAGCGCACTGCAGCTTGCCCCCGCCGGGGTTCCTCGCGATCATGTCCCTTATCCGTGCATCGCTCATGCCTCTCTCCTTCCACAGGGCCGCCCGGCCCATAGGCCACCGCACTCCCCGTTGGCCCACGCCGAGAACGGTCCTTCCCTCACCATCCGCACCCCCTTCACCGCGACCGCCTATCCCGGGCAACGACCATGTCCATCATCGGGCGTTTTCGATGCCCTTTTCTGTGTCCCCTTCACCGAGCACCACGAGGGCGTCCGCCACGATCGGGGAGCCGTCCACCACGATGATGGGGTTCAGGTCGACCTCCGCTATGTGGGGAAAGTGCAGCGCGAGCCTTCCCAGGGCGACGAGGATGTTTGACAGCGCCACCCTGTCCACCGCCTTCATGCCCCTGAACGGCCCGAGAAGCCTGGACGACCTGAGGCCGTCCATCATCCCGTGGGCGTCCGTGGCACTCAACGGGGCGAACCTCGACGAGATGTCCTCGAGCGCCTCCGCGAACACGCCGCCGAGCCCCAGGACCACGCACGGGGGAAAACCAGGGTGCCTGGTGACGCCGGCCATGAGCTCCCGTTCGCCGCGGAGCATCTCGGCGACGATGAAGCCTGGCACGCCCGCCCTCTCGCTCATGGAGCGATACGCCCTTTCCAGTTCGTCCTCGCTGGCGATCCCGAGCCTCACGAGCCCGAGTTCGGTCTTGTGCCTGATCTCGGGTGCGCACGCCTTGAGCGCCACGGGGAACCCGATCGAACGTGCGGCCTCCCTGGCGGCCGCAAGAGTCGAGACGCGCACCTCGACGGGCGTGGGTATCCCGTAGGACCGGAGCAACGCCTTTGCGTCGTACTCGTCGAGGCCGGCGCCGCCTGCCCGCTTCACGATGGCCGTCGCCTCTTCGGGGGGGCTCCCGATGCGGCCCTGCCTGTCCACGGGCCGGTTCCTGATCTCCAGGTGCCTGAGGAACGCGCCCATGGCGCGTGCAGCCTTCTCGGGCGCGTCGAAGGTCGGTATGCGTCTCTCGTGGAAGGTGCGGACGCAGTGGTCCTCGAGGCCGAAGAACGAGGATATGAGCAGGGGCTTGCCGTGGGTGGAAGGCATGGCCACGAGCCTGTCGAGCCCGATGCTCATCGCCTCGAAGAGCTGCTCCTTGGTCTCGTTCATGAATCTACTGACCGCCGGGTACAGGAGATCCAAGAACCCCGTGTCCATGATGCCGTGGATGATGACGCCGTCGACCTCTTCCGACTCGAAGAGGATGCTCGGGATCTCCTCAGAGAGCACCTTCATGTCCATGTGGAACGTGAGGTCGATGGGGTTTTTCGCGCTCGCGTGGCCGGGGATGAGCTCGGCGATCCGCTCCTTGAGCCCGGGCGAAAACTCGGGCACCTCGAGACCGAGCCTGTCGCACGTGTTCGCGATGGCCGTGCCCGGGCCGCCGGAGTTGGTGAGCACCGCGATGCGCCTGCCCTTCAGCCGGGGCTGGGTCGCGAGCGCGGAGCCGATCCTGTAGACGTCCTCTATGCTCTCCACCTGGATCACGCCGGCCTGCTCGAACAGGGCCTCGTAGAGGTGCGCCGGCCCCGCCATGGCGCCGGTGTGGCTCGCGCACGAGCGGGCCCCCGCCTCGGACCCTCCCACGTACTGCGCGACGATGGGCTTGTCGCGGCTCACCAAGGACGCGGTCTCGAGGAACCTCCCCACGTCCTTGATCCCCTCGATGTAGAGGCCTATCGCCTTCGTCCGCTCGTCCGCACCCAGGTACTCGATGCAGTCGACGATGTTGATGTCCGCCTCGTTCCCGACGCTGATCGCCTTGCTCAACGCCACGCCGTTCCTGTGGAGGTACGAGACCACCTGGGCCACGTACGTCCCGCTCTGGGAGGCGATGCCGAGCGCGCCGTCGAAGTCCTGGACAGGGCCCACCGTGATGTTCAGCCTGTTCGAGGTGTTCACGATGCCGAGGCAGTTCGGCCCGAGGAACCTGATCCCGTAGTGCCTCGCGCGCTCCACGAGGGTCTGCTCGAGCGACCGGCCGTCGTCACCCGTCTCGCGGAAACCCGCCGTCACGATGACCATCCGCTTCGTGCCGATCCTCCCGAAGGCCTCCACGAGCTCGAGGACGAGCCTGGTGGGAACGACGAGCACGGCGAGCTCCGGCGTCTTTGGGAGAGCGTCCACGCTCGGGTACGCCTTGAGCCCCAACACCTCGGGCTCGGTCGGGTGGACCGGCAGCACCTCTCCCGTGTACCCGCCCGTGACGAGGTTCAGGCACTGGATCGTGCCCATGGTGGTCAGGTTGTTGCTCGCGCCCACGAAGGCGATCGATGCCGGGTTCATCATCGTCTCGATGGGGTTGTCGTATGCACGGGTGGGAACGCTCATCGCCTGGATCCTCCTCTGAACGGCGTCATCGTAGCACATGGCGCCGGCTCGTCCCGGGGGCACCCCCTCGGTCGTTCACCGGTCTCCCCCCAAAAGTATAGAACATAACATATGGGAAATCCATCATGAAGAGAACCTGTTTCTCCTGCGTGTGCACGTTAGGCGAAGGCAGGGACACGAAGCGCACGGGCGAGGTTCTCCCTCAGGAGCTCGACGAAGCGGTCCGGGTCGAAGGAGCCCGATATCTCGAGGAGCCCTTTCGCCCCCTCGGGTGCCTGGGGGCCGAACACCCGGCGGCTCAGCGCCCTGTCCACCCTGAGGGGTATCACCCCCTGGAGGAGGACATGGGATCTCCGCAGAGCGAGGGCGAGCCCCATGACCTTGGAACCATCGACCGCGAGCTCCAAGGGCGTGGACCGTGCGAAGCACACGTCCGAGAACGTGCGGTTCTTTCCGTCCATGGTCGCGTGGATCCCGCACGCATTGAGCGCCGTTCGGACGGCCGATGTCACGAGCAGGCCGGCCGCCTCCACGCGGGCGGGCAGGACATCCCCCGCCCTGGCTGCGAGGGAAAACGTGACGTCGTCCACGTGCAGCACCGCCCCGCCTCCCGTGGGCCGCCTCAACACGGGCAGGTCGAGCGTTGGGTCGAACAGGGGGAAGTCCTTCTGGTGGTACCCGGTGGTCACCGCAGGGACAGCCCAGCCGTACACCCTCAGGAAACCCGGTATGGCCCCGGAGATGACCTCCTCGAAGAGGGCACGGTCCCTCTCCATGGTCGCTTGGGGGGGGACGCCTCCTTCACGGAAGAATGGCCACGGTCTCATAGCTCTTCGATGATGAAGAGCTGGTCTCCGTACCCCACCCTCTCGCCGTCCTGCTTGAGGATCGCGGCCACGATGCCGTCCACGTGGGACTCGATCTCGTTCATGAGCTTCATGGCCTCGATGACGCACAGGACCTGGTTCTTGGACACCCTGTCGCCCACCTTCACGTAAGGGGGTGTCTCCGGGGACGGCGAGCGGTAGAAGGTCCCCACGAGGGGCGAGGTCACGGTGACCGTGCGTTTCTCCTTTATGCTCGCCTTCGAGCGGTCGTTCTCGGCCGACTGCCTGGCCTGGGGCTCTGCCACGCCATGGCGCCGGACGATGTGGATCCTCTCGGGGCTCCATTCGATCTCGACGATGTCGGTGTCCTTGATGAGCTCGATGAGATCCTTGACGGTCTTCAGGTTCATTCAGCTCACCCGCTCGATGTACTCGCCGGTGCGCGTGTCGACCTTGACCACCTCGCCCACGCTGATGAAGAGCGGCACCTGGATCGTGACCCCCGTCTCCAGCTTGGCCGGCTTTGAACCGCCGGACGCCGTGTTGCCCTTGAGGCCGGGATCGGTCTCGACCACCTCGAGTTCCATGAACATGGGGAGCTCGATGCCGATGGGGGACCCGTTGTGGAAGAGGACCTCCACCTCCACGTTCTCCTTGAGGTAGCCGAGTGCGTCGCCGATCTGGTCGGCGCTCAGCGTCATCTGTTCGAAGGTCTCCGTGTCCATGAAGCAGTACCCGTTCTCGTCCTGGTAGAGGTACTGCATCTTCTTTTCCTCGAGGTCCGGGACGTCGACCTTCTCCCCCGACCTGAACGTGATGTCCAGGACCCTGCCAGTGAGGAGGCTCTTCACCTTCGTCCTGACGAAGGCCCCTCCCTTGCCGGGCTTGACGTGCTGGAAGTCCACGATGGTGAAGGGCTCGCCGTCGATCTCGATCTTGAGGTTTTTCCTGAACTGTGCTGTGGAATACTGCATCGAGCTCACTCCCGGTCGATTATTCTGACGATCCCCTTATCAATATTCGTGAGGAGCTTGCAAGAGCTATCTGAGACCACCGCCATGTCCTCGAGCCTCACGCCGAACCTGCCCGGCAGGTACACGCCGGGCTCGACGGTGAAGACCATGCCTTCCTCGAGGGTGTCCTCGGAAACCGACGAGATCGTCGGCGACTCGTGGACCTCCATGCCCACGCCGTGGCCAAGGCCGTGGCCGAAGAAGGTATCGAGCCCGCGCGAGCCGAGGTGGCCCCTGGCGATACGGTCCATGTCCGAGGCCCTCATCCCGGGGGTGACGGCCTTCAGGGCGCGAAGCCGCGCCTCGTCGACCGCCCGGTACACCTCCTCGAAGCCGTCCGGCGGCCTGCCGGTGAGCACGGTCACGGTCTGGTCCGAGCAGTAGCCGCGGTAGATGCACCCGAAATCGATGATGACCACCTCGTCCTTGCCTATGACACGGGACGACGCGGTGCCGTGGGGCATCGCGGAACGGGGGCCCGAGGCCACGATCAGTTCGAACGAGACGGCATCCGCCCCCCTCCTTCGCATGCCCACCTCGAGATCGAAGGCCACCTCCGCCTCCGTCCTCCCGACGAGCCCCTGCTGGAGAACGTGCTCGAGCGCCTCCTCGGAAATCCTCGCCGCCTCCTGTATGCAGGCCACCTCGCGCTCGTCCTTCAGGTCCCTCATGTGCTTGAGCTGCCCCCCGAGCGGCGTCATCTCTATGCCGCGGAAGAGGTCCTTCATCCTGATGAAGCTGTCCACGTCGAGGACGTTGGACTCGATGCCGAGCGACCTGACGTCCTCCTCCACGAGCACGTCCCGGATGTCTTCCCAGCGCCTCGAGACCTCAACCACGCAGGCCTTCGTCTCGTCTTTGGCCTGGAGGGTGTTCCTGGCGTCCACGAAGAGGTAGTCCTTGTCCTGCAGGCAGACATAGACCGCGTCAGTCCCCGTGTAACCGCTCAAGTACCTGACGTTGGAACGGGAGACGAGCAGGATGGCGTCAAGACCCTTGAGAAAGGACCGGGCGCGCTCAAGCCTCTTGTCCATGGAGTCTCCACAGCGCCTCGAGGGCGAGCTCGTATACCAGCGGGCCGAGCCCGGTGATGGTGCCCCGGGCGATGTCGGAGAAGTAGTTCACCTGCCTGAACTGCTCGCGCGAGGCGACCCTCGAGACGTGCACCTCGATGAAGGGCAGGTTCACCGCGAGCAGCGCGTCCCTGAGGGCGACCGAGGTGTGGGTGTAGCCTCCCGGGTTCAGGATGAGCGCGTCGACGCCCTGGCCGGGGGCGGCCTGGACCTTGTCCACGAGCGCGCCCTCGTGGTTCGACTGGAAGAACTCCAGCTCTATCCCGAGGCCGGCGGCCTTCTTCGCGAGAGCCTCCTCGATCCGCTCGAGGCTCGTCGTGCCGTAGACACCCGGTTCCCTGGCGCCCAGCATGTTGAGATTCGGGCCGTTCATGACGAGGACCTTCATTTGCGCAACCTCACGAGCCATTCCTCCAAGGTCTTCATGATATAGAGATTCTGGACGGCGCTCGCGTGCCTCCTGGCATCCTCGTCCAGCCCCCGGCTCTCGGCGAGCCTGGAATAGATGTCGAGCGCCTGCTCGTAGTGCCCCTGCTGGGCATAGATTCTCGCCAGCTCCACGGAGGGCTCGGTGACGAATTCCTCGCGCCTGAGCATGGTGTCGCCCTCGAGGAGGTCCCTGGCCTCGTCGTCGTCCGGGTGGTAGGCGAGGTAACGTTCGAGGCAGGCCCTGTACGCGTCGTCGTCGCCCTCCTTGCCGTGGATCAACGCCAGGTAGTACTCAGCCGTGGCGAGGCTCTTGGTGAGGGCGGACACCTTCTCGAGCACGTCCCTCGCCTCGGCGAACCGCGACAGCCTGTAGAGGGAGATCCCCGCCAGCAGCTTGTCTTCGGGGTTCTTCCTCGTCCTGGCGGCCTTTATGACGTCCAGGTACCTGCCTTCGTCAAAGGCCTTCTGCACTTTCTCCGACGAACCGGCCATACGCACCTAATATTTGAGAACGAGAGAGTTTTTTTACCGTAGCACCGCCGATGCCGCACGTCAACACAAAGTGGATGTCGTCGAGGGTGGATTTCTTGTCCGATGCCATGGCGCTTTCCACGAGGCCCGGTTCTGGGCAGTAGAGCGTACGCGGGTCGTAGGTCCACTTCTGGATCAGCCGCCTCATCCTGATGGCGGTCTTCTCGTCGATGAGTTCCAGCCTCTGCGAAAGCCACACGGCGAAGTGCATCCCGGTCGCGACCGCCTTGCCGTGGCTCGTGCTGTATCCCAGGGCGTGCTCCACGGCGTGGCCCAGGGTGTGCCCGAAGTTGAGCACCCTCCTCAAGCCGCCCTCCCTCTCGTCCCTCGCCACCACGGACGCCTTGTCGAGGGCGCACATCCTCACCACGCGTGCATAGTCCAGTTCGTGGGCCTCCTCCAGGTAGTGGAAGAGGGGCGCATCCAGGGTGATCGCGTACTTGACGACCTCCGCCATGGCGTCCCTCACGAGGTCCTCATCGAGGGTCTCGAGGAACTCCGTGTCCGCGATCACCAAGACGGGTTGGTGGAAGGTGCCTGCAAGGTTCTTGCCCTGCGCGAGGTCGACCGCCGTCTTCCCGCCTATGCTCGAGTCCACCTGGGCCAGGAGGGTGGTGGGCACGTGGATCACGGGGATGCCCCGCATGTAGACGCTGGAAGCGAACGCGGCGAGGTCGCCGGTCACCCCGCCGCCTATGGCGATGCATGCCCACTGGCGGTTCACCCCGGCATCCGCCATGGTCTCGAGCACCTGGCCGAGCACCTCCAGGGACTTCGTCCCCTCGCCGGGCGGCACGGTCATGAAGGTGCAGGGGATCTTTCCCAGGCACGACCTCAAAAACGGCCCGTGGAGATCCATGACCCGGGAGTCCACCACGGCGAAGAAC
>Ga0116167_1001998_pt1 | contig 17815 bp, 17 predicted proteins | sample AD_JPNMR3_MetaG_FD_89794 | JGI IMG/M metagenome (GOLD analysis project Ga0116167, IMG submission 89794) | Active sludge microbial communities of municipal wastewater-treating anaerobic digesters from Japan - AD_JPNMR3_MetaG | ecosystem: Engineered > Bioreactor > Anaerobic > Digestate | place...
GAACAATTACCCAAGGAGAATATTTGGTTATCGAACTGCGAATGAAATGGCAAAGATTGTGGTCGCTTAAAACAGGGTTCTGTAAGATTTTGTAAGGCAATTAAACTTGCAATTTAAATTTTGACTTAGAATTAAAATGTGCATTGAATATATGTAAAATTTATGCTATAATTTATAAAATTATATTTAAGCGATGATTGAGAGAGTAGACGGTCATGAAAGATATAAGAGAGAAGATACCGGAGGCTGAGAGTATCTTTATCGGTTCAAGCCGTTGAAGTTCCCTCAGGAGCTGCATTCAGAACACCGGCGAAATAATGGAGTTGTAAGAAGGGTCGGTAAGTAGGAAGTGCCGGGTTGCAGCCGTTATCTGCAAAAGAGTGCTTGTATATCCAAAGAGATATACAGGAATTTGGGTGGTACCGCGAAGCAAACCTTCGTCCCTTTGTGTTGGGATGAAGGTTTTTTTATTAATCTAAAGACAGCCAAATACTTTAAATGAATTATATATAAGGAGGAATACAAAGCATGAAGGAGCAGTTGAGCAGTATTAGAATGCAGGCCGAACAGGAGCTTTCTAATGTTGGAAGTATTACGGAGCTGGAAAACATCAGAGTAAAATACTTGGGAAAAAAGGGAGAACTCACCGCCGTATTGAGGGGAATGGGTTCACTTTCACCGGAGGAAAGGCCGGTAATAGGACAGTTGGCAAATGAGGTAAGGGCTTATATTGAGGGACGCCTTGAGGAAGCAAAGAGTGAGCTTATAAAGAAGGAAAGAAGCCAAAAGCTTGAGAAAGAAGTTATTGACATAACCATGCCGGGTAAAAGAAAGATGCTCGGAAAGAAGCATCCTTTGAGCATTGTAATAGACGAGATTAAAGATGTGTTTATAGGAATGGGCTATGAGATAGCCGAGGGCCCGGAAGTTGAGCTGGATTATTACAACTTTGAAGCTCTAAACATACCTAAAAATCATCCGGCAAGAGATGTTCAGGATACATTCTACATAAACAACAATATATTGCTCAGGACCCAGACATCTCCTGTTCAGATCAGAGTTATGGAGAATAAAAAACCGCCGATTAAAATAATTTGCCCCGGAAGGGTTTATCGTTCCGATGCTGTGGATGCCACCCATTCACCTATATTCCATCAAGTAGAAGGACTGGTTGTGGACAAGGGAGTTACAATGGGAGACCTTGTTGGCACATTGAGATTGTTTGCAAAAAGCTTGTTTGGAGAAAAGACGGAAATAAGGCTAAGACCTCACCATTTCCCATTTACGGAACCCAGTGCCGAAGTTGATGTTTCATGCTGGGCTTGCGGTGGAACAGGCTGCAGGGTTTGTAAAAATGAAGGCTGGATAGAAATTTTGGGAGCAGGAATGGTTCATCCGAAAGTTTTGGAAGTATGCGGCATAGACCCGGAAGTATATAGCGGATTTGCTTTCGGACTTGGAGTGGAAAGAACGGCTATGGGAAGATTCAATATTGATGACATGAGGCTTTTGTATGAAAACGATATCAGATTCTTAAAACAGTTTTAATATTTGATATAAAATTTGCGAAAGGAGTAATAGTATGAAAGCACCGATAGATTGGCTGAGAGATTATGTTGATATAAATGTAAGTGCCAAGGAATTTGCAGATGCGATGACAATGTCAGGTTCCAAGGTTGAAGGAATAGAGGTTCAAGGTGAGGAGATCACCAAAGTTGTAGTGGGAAAGATACTTTCTGTTGAAAAGCATCCCGATGCCGATAAGCTCCAGGTAACAAAGGTAGATGTCGGCAGCGAGGTAATACAGATAGTTACCGGAGCCCAGAACATCAGTGTTGGAGATTACATACCTGTAGCTCTTGTGGGTTCTACTCTGCCGGGGGACAAGAAAATATCAAAAGGAAAGCTAAGAGGCATAGAATCCTACGGTATGATGTGCTCAATTGAGGAACTGGGCCTTACCAGGGATGATTGTCCCGATGCGCCGGAAGACGGTATTTATATCCTGCCTAAAGAAGAGGAACTGGGCAAGGACATAAAGGAAGTATTAGGACTAAATCAGGAGATTGTGGAGTTTGAAATTACCTCCAACAGACAGGACTGCTTGAGCATCATCGGTCTTGCAAGAGAAGCGGCCGTCACCCTAAAGACAGAGTTTAAGAAACCTGGTATAAACCTAAAGGAAGAGGGGGACGATGTTGCTCAATATATCTCTGTTGAAGTGAAAGATACGGAGCTTTGTCCAAGGTTTGCGGCAAGAGTTGTAAAGGATGTTAAAATCGGACCTTCACCCAAATGGATGAGGGATAGGCTTAAGGCGGCAGGGGTAAGACCGATTAATAATATTGTTGACATAACAAACTATGTAATGTTAGAGTACGGCCAACCAATGCATGCTTATGACATCAATGATATAAAGGGAAACAAGATTATTGTAAGAAGAGCTTTTGACGGCGAGACAATCAGGACCTTGGATGACCAGGACAGAGAGATAGACCCATCAATGCTTGTGATAGCCGATGAAGAAAGAGCTGTCGGAGTTGCCGGTGTCATGGGCGGTGCCAATTCGGAAATCAAGGACGATACCAAAACTATAGTATTTGAGGCTGCAAACTTCAACGGCACATCGGTGAGACTTACCGCAAAGAAGCTGGGAATGAGGACCGAGGCATCCGGAAGATTTGAAAAGGGGCTTGACCCTGAAAATGTTGAGGCTGCCATCAACAGGGCTGTACAGCTTGTTGAAGAGTTGGGAATAGGTACGGTGTGCAAGGGTATGATTGATTGCTATCCGAAGAAGAAAGAGCAAAGGACTATAAATCTCAGGGTTGATAAAATAAACAGCTTCCTCGGTACCAATATCCCGAAGGAAGAAATGGCTGGCATTTTGAAAGCACTGGAATTTGAAGTGGATGAGAATAATATGACAGTAAAGGTTCCCAGCTTTAGAGATGATGTGGAGAGAGAAGCGGATATTGCAGAGGAAATTGCAAGATTCTACGGCTACAACAACATAGAAGCTACGCTTCTGTCCGGCAAGGCTGCCACACTGGGAAGAAAAACTTACAAGCAGATTATTGAAGACCTTATAAAGGAAACAATGATTGCATGCGGACTGTCCGAGGCGTATACCTTCTCATTCACCAGTCCGAAGGTGTTTGACAAATTGAACCTCCCCGCGGACAGCGAGCTTCGCAAGGCTATTGTTATTTCCAACCCGTTGGGTGAGGATTACAGCATAATGAGAACCACTACTATTCCGGATATGCTTGGGGTAATCAGCACAAACTACAACAGGAGAATAGAAGAGGCGAGGCTCTTTGAAATGTCGAGGGTTTATATTCCTCAAAGTCTTCCTATAAATGAGCTGCCACAGGAAAAGGCGGTTCTCACCCTGGGAATGTACGGAGAGCTTGACTTCTATGATATGAAGGGCGTTGCGGAAGAGCTTTTTGAAAGACTTGGAATAGAGAATTATGAAATTTTACCGGAGAAAAACAATGTTGTGTTCCATCCGGGAAGAACTGCTGTAATAAACATTGACGGTGAGTATGCAGGTATCATAGGGGAAATACATCCCGAAGTTGCCGAAAAATTCGAATGTCCGGAGAGGACTTACATTGGTGTTATCGAGATTGAAACACTGGTCAATAAAGCTTCAATGGATTGTGAGTATAAGGGGCTTCCGAAGTACCCCGCTGTTACAAGGGATATTGCAATGCTTGTAAAGGACGAGGTATTGGTAAAAGAGATAGAAGATATTATAAAGCAAAGAGCGGGCAAAATACTTGAGAGTGTAAAACTCTTTGATGTATACAAAGGAAAACAGGTACCGGAAGGAATGAAGAGTGTGGCCTATTCCATAACTTTCAGAGCGTCCGACAGGACTTTGACCGATGAAGAGGTGGGCAAGGCCATGACAAAAATACTTGACGGACTGAAGAGAAACCTTGGTGCAGAGCTCAGGTAACCGGGCATATTAATATAGCCGGAGAAGGATTATGGATTTCCTTTTCTCCGGCTATCGTTAATATTCTGGAATCTATTTTAACAACTGACTTTCTGCCATTTGAATCATTCTTTTAACCATTTGTCCGCCAATAGGTCCGCCTTGCAATCCATTTACTCTGCAAGGTACATCGCCTTTGTAATGGTCGTTGTTTTCTTTAACGTATTGCAAAAGCCCAACTTCTTTGGCGCATTCCATTTTAAAGCGGGTTAAAGCCTCTCTTGCTTGTGGGTCCAAAGAAGAATTTCTTCTTGCCATGCTATTCACCACCTTGTCTGTTTTGTATGTATTTAGTTTGTTCGTTTTAAAAAGGATTAACACAGGAATTTTAACCTCGATTTCGCATTGGCATGAAGACGGACCATATTTTACGCGGATTGGATTATCATTTTCAAATGAGTTTTTAAGCTTTAAAAAGCGTAATTTATAAGATACAGCAAAACGCCATAAGGTATAAATTATATGGTTTAGTATATGATATCATTTGAGCACAAAATTAGAATACTCTATTGCGTTGGGATTAATCATTTGTTAATATAAAAACAAAGTTGTTGAAAAGCTTATCAGACTTATGTTTGATTAATAAAAATTTATATGCTGGAGGTTTAACGATGGAAAGAATAAAATTCGACTATTCAAAAGCAGCTTCTTTTGTAAGTGAACATGAAGTTGCATATTATGAAAGCTTTGTAAAATCTGCCCATGAAATGCTCCATAACAAGACCGGGGCAGGAAATGACTTTGTAGGCTGGGTGGATCTTCCTGTAAATTATGACAAGGAAGAGTTTGCCAGAATCAAGGCTGCAGCAGAAAAGATAAAGTCCGATTCCGATGCTTTGATTGTAATTGGAATAGGTGGTTCTTATTTGGGAGCAAAGGCAGCAATAGACGTGCTTTCTCACTCATTCCACAATCTTATGCCAAAGTCAAAGAGAAATGCTCCTGAAATATATTTTGTAGGAAACAATATCAGCTCTACATATATTGCCGAGTTGTTGGAAGTAATTGAAGGCAAGGACATTTCGGTAAACGTTATATCAAAATCCGGTACTACAACAGAGCCTGCCATTGCATTCAGAATCTTTAAAGAGTACATGGAAAACAAATACGGAAAAGATGGAGCAAGAAGCAGAATATATGCAACTACCGACAAGGCAAAGGGAGCTCTTAAGAAGCTGGCAACGGAAGAAGGATACGAAACTTTCGTAGTTCCCGATGACATTGGAGGAAGATTCTCTGTTTTGACAGCAGTGGGCTTGCTTCCTATTGCAGTATCCGGAGCCGATATCGACAGCATGATGAAGGGTGCGGCTGACGCCCGTGAGCTTTACAGCAATCCAAATTTAATGGAAAACGACTGCTACAAGTATGCTGCTGTAAGGAACGCTCTCTACAGGAAAAACAAGACCATTGAGATAATGGTAAACTACGAGCCTTCACTTCACTATTTCACAGAGTGGTGGAAACAACTTTATGGAGAAAGTGAAGGAAAGGATCAAAAAGGAATATTCCCGGCTGGAGTTGACTTCACTACAGACCTTCACTCCATGGGACAATATATACAAGACGGCTTGAGGAACATATTTGAGACTGTAATCAGGGTTGAAAAGCCCAGAAAGAATATCATTATAAAAGAGGACAAGGATAATCTTGACGGATTGAACTTTATTTCCGGAAAAGATGTGGACTATGTAAACAAGAAAGCAATGGAAGGAACAGTACTTGCCCATACCGACGGTGGAGTTCCGAATCTTATAGTAACTGTGCCCGAGCTTAGTGCTTATTATTTCGGAAATATGGTATACTTCTTCGAAAAGGCATGCGGTATCAGCGGATACCTCCTCGGTGTAAATCCTTTTGATCAACCGGGAGTTGAGGCTTACAAGAAAAATATGTTTGCTCTCCTTGGAAAACCGGGTTACGAAGAACAAAGAAAGAAGCTTGAAGAGCGTTTATAATATAGTAGATAAAAATAAGGAGCCGGAAAGTTTTCCGACTCCTTGTTTAGTTTTTTGAAGAGAAATGAAAGAGGCAAAAGCAAAAGGGAGCTATGTCCCGAGCTTTTATTTTTATGGCAGATGTAATACCGATATCTCCGGCGGTGAAAAAAACCTTAGAGGAACGCACACATTCCCAAGTCCGCTGTTAATATATAAATTAATATTGTTAAATCTATGGGACCCTTTTGTGATACCCATTTTAGCGAGTTTTTCATGGCGCAGAAGCTTAAATTCGAAGTCGAAGGGGGCCCATATCTGGCCACCGTGAAAATGACCGCACAGAAGATAGTCCACACTTCCAGCGGGTATTTGAAATATGATATCGGGATTGTGGGATATTGCTATATTGGTGCAGCCCTTTGTGTTACAGCTTCCTAGGGCCTTTTTTATATCGTACCGTTTTGACCTGAGGTCCTCAATTCCAATAATATTGTACTTTCGACTGTTTTTTTCAATACAGACGGAGCTGTTTAGAAGGACCGATACGCCTTTATTTTCGATTAGCTCTTTAAATTCCTGTATTGAAGCCTCATTGTTGTCTAATGCCTTATAATCGTGGTTGCCGAAACAAAGGCAGATTTTATAATCTCCTCTGATGTCTTCGAGAAAATTTATGAATGCCGGTATATGTTTCGGATTGTCTATATAATCCCCCGTAAGTACGACAAGATCCGGTTTTTCCGTCTCTAATACTTTTACCACCTTGTTTATATCCACATTTAAGAATTTCATGTGCAGGTCTGAAAGATGTATAACCTTAAAAGGATTCTTGTTTTCGGTAAAACAGACTCTGCCGACTTTTAGTGTTGTAGTCTCATAGCGCATATAAACAAGGGCGAGAATCGTTAAAAATAAAATAAAATATAAAGTATTCATTGCTTTCCTTTTTCTAATCTAATATTTAACATTATTATTTTTATGCTTATTTTAGCTGGTTTTTGATTGTCTATCCAATAATATATCAATAAATTTAGATTCCATCAATAATTTTTTTTGAATTGGTAAAATGTCGCATGGGGAGCAAAACGAGTAATTGCGCGGGTTTTAGTAATATTAACCTCTGGATTTTAGATAAGAAGGGGTTGTATAATTTTATTAGGGGGTGCTCAATATGTTCAATCTCAGCAATGACTATGATTTGCAGCCAATGACGTATTCCATCAAAAGCTATCGCAGGAGAGAATCTTCGATAGGCAAAAAGATAGCCAAAATTTTTGTGGGTCTTATTATACTAACGGTTTTAGCTATAGCAGCGTTCCTTCTTTTTTATTAGTTTGCGAAAGGTATATGTTTTTTGTGAAAAGTTTTGAAATTTAAATTTTCTATTGACAAATGCCTACAACGTAAGTATAATAACTTTTGTTGCGTGATATTATTTGCGGATGTGGCGGAATTGGCAGACGCGCTAGACTTAGGATCTAGTGTCACCGACGTGGGGGTTCAAGTCCCTTCATCCGCACCATTAGGGTTTGAGAGAATTGTTCAAATTCTTTCAAACCTTTTTTCAATTTTAAAACAGGGGCGGTTCGAAAGCCCTGAACAAAGCTGCGCTGTAAACCTTCATCGAGCCATTTACGCTTATCACTTATACTAAAGGAACGTAAAAAAGACGCTGCCCTTCGTTCATGCCAATGGCAGCGCCCTTTTTTCTGTCGGCTTACTTCCCGGCGATATAGGCCAGCAGATCCGCACATCTGGCTGAATATCCCCATTCGTTGTCATACCAGGCTACCACCTTCACCATATTCTTCTCGATCACCATCGTGGACAGGGCGTCGATAGTTGATGAGGCCGGGTCTCCCTTATAGTCGATGGATACGAGGGGCTCTTCCGAATAATTCAGGATGTCCTTCAGTTCGCCCTCGGCAGCCTGCTTCAGTACGGCATTTACTTCTTCCCGGGTAACGTCTTTCCGGGTTTCAACCACCAGGTCGATGACCGACACATCGGCGGTGGGCACCCTGAACGCAAATCCGTTCAGTTTTCCGTTCAACTGCGGCAATACAAGCCCGATGGCTTTTGCGGCTCCGGATTTCGCGGGGATGATGGAAAGCGCCGCAGCCCTTGCCCTGCGAAGCTCCTTATGCGGCAAATCCAGAATTTTCTGGTCGTTCGTATAAGCGTGTACCGTGGTCATAAAACCTTTCACAATGCCAAAGCTTTCGTGAAGCACCCTGGCTACCGGCGCAAGGCCGTTTGTCGTACAGGATGCGTTTGATATGATGTGGTGCCGGTCCGGATCATACATCTGTTCATTTACACCGAGAACGACGGTGATATCCTCGCCGGTAGCCGGAGCAGAAATCACAACCTTTTTTGCCCCACCGGAAGTGATATGCGCCTGGGCCTTTTCTCTTTTCGTGAACAGCCCTGTCGATTCAAGCACGATGTCGACGCCGTATTGCTGCCATGGGATATTCGCAGGATCTTTTTCGGCCAGTACTTGAATTGATTTTCCATTAACGATGAGGGCATTTTCCGTTGCTTCAACCGTTTGGCCGTATCTGCCGAACACCGAATCGTATTTCAGCAGATAGGCCAGTGTCTGCGCGTCGGTTAAATCGTTGATTGCGACAACTTCCAAATCATCCGGGTATTTTTCAAGAATTAGCTTGAAGGTGTGCCTGCCGATTCTTCCAAAACCATTTATTCCTATTTTTGTTTTCATCCTGATCTCCTCCTTGTATTATGGCTTCATTTTGATTATAATCGTAATTGAGATATAAATAAAATGCATATATTTAATTAGTGCCATAACTATTGATTATGTCTATGATGAAAGGTATGGTTTGACATGAACCTGGAGCTGTATAAAACCTTCTATCACATCGCAAAATGTGAAAGCATTACAAAGGCCGCCGAGCAAATGTATATCACGCAGCCGGCCGTCAGCCGCGCCATCCGGCAATTGGAAGAAGAGCTGGGATGCACGCTGTTTATCAGGACACCGAAGGGGGTCAAACTGACCCTTGAGGGAAGCATTCTGTATCAGTATGTGGATCAAATCTTTCATTTCCTGTCGACAGCGGAGAAAAAGATTAATGATGTGAAAAACCTGAACAGCGGGGAAGTCCGGCTTGGGGTCAGCGACACGCTGTGCAGGTACTATCTGGTCAAATACCTTAAGTTATTTAACACCCTGCATCCCAAAATCAAGATCCATGTGGTCTGCCCGACAACTCCCGGAATCATCAGTCTTCTGAAAGCGGGAAAAATCGATTTTGGAATCATTAACCTTCCCTATAACGATGACAGTCTTCATTTTACAACCATCATGGAAGTGCAGGATTGCTTTGTGGCAGGAGTAAAATACAGGCATATGTCGGTAAAAATGCAGCCACTGAGTGAAATCATCCGTTACCCCCTGCTGATGCTGGAGAAAAACAGCAATTCCAGAGCCTTTGCCGATCAGTACTTTTTGCAGAACGGCCTGGAGGCAGCTCCGGATTTCGAGCTGGGTAACATGGACCTTTTAGTGACCTTTGCGAAGTATGATATGGGGATAGCTTGGATAACAAGAAACTTTTTTGAAGATGAAATCGCCAGCGGAAGGCTGTACGAGATCAGGCCCATAGAGAGGATTCCGCCACGTTATGTCGGTGTCGCCCGGTTGAAGGATGTTCCTCTTTCACGGGCTTCCCTTGAGCTGATCAGCCTGCTGAGCGATAATGAGCCTGCAGAGTTTTAGCGTTCCTTAATACTGCTTATGAAACAAGGGAAAGCTTAATACCATACCGAATTCTGTTATAAGATGGAGTAGGTTTACAACGGGAAATTGTTTACAGGCAATCCGGCAAACCGAAACCTTGCCGTTGTCTATGGGCTTACTTGCCCGGGGCATTCTGCATTGTTCGGGCATGTAATATTTTCATCGCTTGCTTATTCAATAAAGGTAACCAGTGCATCCATTGGTAAATTAAATTCATTAAGACGCTTGTCGAGGTTAACCGGATTTGTTGCCAATAAGGTTTATTGAGTGTAGAACAAAGAAACGGCTCCTGCTCTATTAGATATTGACATATTGGTCTATAAGATGTAGACTTATAATATAAGGTCTATAAGATATAGACTTGCGTTATAAGGTCTATAAGATATAGAGCGAGGAGGTCTGTTATGAATAAATATAGACTTATTTCATCTCAAATTACAAAGGACGAATATTATTCAAATTTAAGTATACATTTCGTTGAAGATACTTTTGGTGGTTCTTTACCGAAATTTTTAACAGCATTTATCGGAGGAAGAAAATTAAGCAATAATCAAGTTGAGGAATTGAAAAAGCTGATTGATGAGCATAAGGAGGTGCAGTAATGAGTAAATTATTTCTTACTGTTTTGGGAATGAGTTTTACTTCATGCTATATAATCCTTTTTGTGATACTTATAAGACTATTGCTCAAAAAAGCTCCAAAAGTCATCTCCTATATCTTATGGGGAGTGGTGGCATTTCGCCTTATAATTCCATTCTCCTTTGAAAGTATGTTTAGCCTTGTACCGCAGAGTGCAAATACTATTCCAATCCAACGTGAAACAGTGTATCAGTACAGTTTGCCCGTTAACATCGGGACAGAAGCAGCTGATTCATTTGTAAACCAGGTACTTTATGAATTGAATACTGAAGCTAATGTTAATCCATTTCAGAAGTATATTAAAGCGGGTACATATATATGGATTCTAGGAATAATAGTATTGCTTATATACAGTTTAGTTTCTGTTTTACTCATAAAAAGAAATCTTAAAAGTGCCAAATTAATTGAACAGAATATTTACGAAGCTGAGAATTTGAAAACACCGTTTGTGCTAGGTATGTTAAGACCTAAAATATATTTGCCTGTCGGACTTAACGTTGAAGAAAGAAGCTATATTTTATTACATGAACAGACTCATATTCAAAGAAAAGATCATATCGTTAAGGTATTGGCTTTCCTAATATTGTCCATCCACTGGTTTAATCCTCTTGTGTGGATTTCGTTCATGTTGATGAGTACTGATATGGAACTTTCCTGTGATGAAAGGGTACTAAGAGAAATGGGCGAAGATATTAAAAAGTCTTATGCCAATTCTTTATTATCTCTTGCTGCCGGAAAACATATAGTAAGTGGTATTCCACTTGCATTTGGAGAGGGAAACGTAAGCGGGAGGATTAAAAATGTACTAAATTATAAAAAGCCAAGATTTTGGATTATATTTGTGGGATTAATGGTGATAATCGTTGCAAGTATATGTTTGCTGTCAAATCCTAAATTATTATCACTTCCCGACACAGATGAAATACATAAAATTGAAATTGAGCATTATAGTGAAGGCTCAAGCCTTGGCGTTGCTACAATAACTGACAAGAGAGATATTGATAATATCCTTTCAAATTTATCGGGAGCTAAGAAAACGATGCAAATGTCTACAAATGATTATCCTGCACAAAATAATTATCTGGTTGTAAGACTTATGCTTGAAAATGAACTTCGAACTCTATGCCTATATTCTGATGGCTATGGATACTATATCGAGGAACCGTATATCGGTATATTTAGAAGCAATAAAGAATTAAGCGATGCGATACACAAGATATATACAGAAAAAATTGATATGCTTAAGGTTATTGATAATTTGAACGGCGATGAACAACCTAATTTATCTAGCGAAGAAAAAACCGAATCAACCGCACAAAATAGGGAGGAGATAGTGGATTTTGAAGATTTCGATAAAATGGGAATCACAATCCGGCTGCCTGAAAACACAAATTGGATAGGGAATCCCACTTGCAGCATAATTGACGGAAAGATTGCACAAGTAAAATACTATGATAAAATTGTTGAAACAGAAGTTACATTGCGTATCGGTAAAGAAGATATTCAAACTTTGGCCGGAATAAACTATTCATTTGACAATGAGCGGGAGATAATTTGGAATGATAATATTAAGGTGCAATTTGCAATTTCAGATAATAAAATGGAGGGAGTTCTCGCTAGTTGGAATTACAAAGAGTACAATTGCATTCTCTGGAGTAGCATTTCTGATGAAAAAGCAGATGTAACTCCAATTGCCAAAGCAGCAATGTATATTTCAAACCATATGCAATAAAACCTTTAGGGCTGTGTGAAACTTTTTCTGTAAATTGACTTTCTATGATAATTTTCAATGGGGCTTGTGATCCATAATCTGGCTTACAAGCCCTTGACTATAATGTAGTATAGATGTTCATCCTTTTCTGCTTCTAACATAGACTGTATGGTACTGCCCGGCAGATCCTTTAAAGCATCCTGGATGTACATTAAGGATGATATTTGCCGGTAAATTCATCTGCAATAATTTTAAATACCAAAACACTGTCTACCGATTTATCGTCAAATGAAAAATCCTTTCCGGTCTGATGCCTCATCAATGCCGACAGGGCTGTTTTCTTTTCTTCCACTTCATCAATAAAGACAGCTTTGCCGTTTCCGATAATGCTTTTGAATGAATACGAATATTGGCAAGCGGTATCTCCTGTAATAAGGCGATGTTCACAATCCATTTCAAAACACACGTTGTTGTTCTCTTTTAATGCGGTAATCTTTCTTCCTTCTTTTGCGCTGTGGAAAAATAACACCAGTCTATTGTTTTCATAGGTATAACCAAAATTCATTGGGACAATATAAAGACCGGCATTATCCTTTATGCCAATCCTACAAACCTTACATTGGTCAATAATTTGAATTAATTCTTCTATTTCGGTAACTTCTCTGTCTTTTCTTCTCATTTACCGTACTCCTTTTAAGAATATAGTTTTGGATTTCTCATTGACCGCGTTTAAATACCTTTTTTATGATTTTTTCAAAGACATTCGGATAATCACGTGTTAATGCCCTGTATATGTTTTCTCTATAATCAACATCTTTTTCTTTAAGCTCAATGATTTTTTTCTGGATATTCACATTAAGGTATAATTCGGAGTATAAGCCTTTTTCAAATAAATCATCATAGAAAAGCTTAAACTTAAGGTCTTCAAAAGCAAAATTTTTCGGATTGCCACCGATGGCAAAGCTTGTGAATTTCAATTCTTTTACCATATTGTTTCTTTTTCCTTTTTGATTATAAAGCTTTGATAAAGCCTGTACAAATCTATCAGATACTATTCCCATGGACCTTAAGGATATACCTTCTTTGCAAAAAGCAGTGTTGTCAATGTTGTTATTTTTTATACCCGGCGGCATATCAGGCTTAAACACGGCTTCAAACCCTACGATTTCATCTTCAAAAATGCCTGTTGCTCTAACAATATGATTTTGATTTTCGTCCTGGAAATACTCTTCGATATTGAATTCTAAATCTTGAAATCCTTCTTCTGTATTTGCATTTATCTTTTTATATTCCATTGCAAAATGCCTCCCCAAATTATGGATTACAGATATTTAAAGTTTATTATAAATCAATTTTGTTGTAAATGGATTCTTCTATATTACAATAAAATTTTTATGGAAAATCATGGAACGAGGAAGATTGACATAGCTTACTTAATATGTTAAAATTTAATTGTCCTTGAGGGAGTAATCAGCGCGAAAGCGTGGCAAGCCAACATCCTGGTTTATGAAAGTCATAAGCCTGGTTTTTCATTAAATGATGAGACTCGAGTATGGCAGTGTTGCTGTACCCGGTCTCGTAAATTTGGGATGTTAAGCGGATACAGCAACGTATCCGTTTTTTTATTTGGCCTCTTGGAATGAAAAGAAAGAGGCAAAAGTGAAGGGACTCGATGTCCCGAGCTTTTATTGCGGCCGAAAGGAGATGTATGTATGAAAATTAAAGTGAATGACGTTCACAAATTTTACGGAAGCGGGGATTCTAGAGTTGAAGTATTGCGGGGAATAAACTGTGAGATTCGGGACGGTGAAATATGTGTATTGTTGGGACCGTCCGGTTCGGGAAAATCCACACTTCTTAACATCATAGGAGGAATTGAAGCGGCAGATGCCGGATGTGTCGATATTGGGGAAGATTGCACGAAAAACATGAACGAAAAAGAGCTTACCCTTTATCGAAGAAACCATTTGGGATTTGTCTTTCAGTTTTATAATCTGGTTCCGAATCTTACACTGAAAGAAAATATTGAAGTATGTGCATATCTAAGCAAGAATCCTCTGGATATAGATGAATTGTTGAAAACTCTCGGTTTGTACGAGCATAAAGATAAATTGCCGTCTCAACTGTCAGGCGGACAGCAGCAGCGTTGTGCTATTGGAAGAGCATTGATCAAGAACCCGTCCATTCTTTTGTGTGATGAACCAACCGGAGCCCTTGATTATCAAACCTCAAAAGAGATATTAAGCCTTATTGAGCAAGTAAATAAAAAATACCGCAATACAATTGTTATTGTAACCCATAATGATGCAATTAAAAACATGGCCAATCATGTACTCAAAATGAGGGATGGAATGATTGTTTCCGATTATGTCAATGAAAATCCGATATCTGCCGGTCAATTAGAGTGGTAGGGGGTGGCTGATATGAGAAATCCGCTGTGTAAACGTTATCCGCGTGAATTCAAGAAAAATGCCGCAAGATATATATGTACATTTCTGCTTTTGGTGATCACCATAATTATCGGTTCGGGATTTCTGTGCGTGATGGAAGGTGTCAAATATTCATTGGATGAATACCTGATTGAAAACAAAGTCGAAGATGGCTATTTTGAAACTGCATTTCCATTGGATGATAATGTGAAAAGCAAGTTGGAGGAAGAGGACATTGTGCTTTCTGATAATTTTTACAGCACGACAGAAGAGTTTGACGGTGATACCAAAGTGTACGTCTTTAATGAAAGAAAGGAAATGAACCTTCCGGCCGTTTTTGAAGGCAAGTTGCCGAATAGTCCTAATGAGATTGCAGTGGATCGCTTATTTGCCGAAAACCATGACATTTCAGTGGGGGATTCTATTGAGTTAAGTAAAATCAAATTTACTGTCTCGGGAACTGTGTCGCTGCCCGATTACAGTTCATTGTTTCTGAATAATCAGGATTTTGTCATGAATCCTATAGGATTTGGCGTGTGCATGGTTTCAGAAGAGGGCTTTGAAAGATTTGACGAAAGTACAATCACGTACCGTTACAGTTACCGACACAATGACCAGAATCTGTCAGATAAAGAAAAGAGTGACGCAGCCAATAGAATCGTAAGACTTCTTGTAGATAACGGTGCAAATGTTCAGGAATTTTTAACTTCCAAGAATAATCAAAGCATTAGTTTCGTTATGAATGATGTGGGTAAAGACGGACCTGTGATAGAAGTATTTGTCTATATTCTGGTGTTAATTATTGCTTTTGTATTTGCGGTACTTTCTGCGCATACCATTGAGGAAGAGGCACCAATCATCGGAACCCTTCGCTCTATGGGATATAAAAAACGGGAACTGATTCTTCACTACATAACCCCGCCAATAATTGTTACATTACTTGCTGCTGCAGTTGGGAATGCTTTGGGATATACTGTGATGATTGAACCATTTAAGGAGATTTACTATAAATCTTACTGCTTGCCGCCTTTGACGCTGCAATTTAACCGTGCTGCATTTATAAAGACCACAATAATTCCGGTGGCTATCATGATCGTGATAAATTTGGTTTTACTTGTAAATAAAATGTCCCTATCACCTCTTCGCTTCCTGAGAAAGGATCTTAAAAAGAGAAAGCAAAAGAAAGCGGCAAGGCTTCCGAATTTCAAATTTACAACCCGTTTTAGGATTCGCGTCATTCTTCAAAACAAAGGAAGCTATATAATTCTGTTTTTTGGAATTTTCTTATCCAGCTTCTTATTAATGTTTGGCATAGGCTTAAAGCCTCTTATGGATAATTATGTGGATACGATTGACGACACCCTGCCGTATGAATATCAGTATATATTAAAAGTTCCGGTGGAAGCAGAAGGGGGAGAGAAGGTATTAATCTATTCCTTGGAGACTGCGTATTACATGACCGGAAGTAATGTGGAAGTTACCTTTTACGGGATACAGGAAGACAGTAAAATTTTTGATGGCTTTACGATTCCAACCGAGCAAAACCACATTGTAGTTTCGGATTCCTTGGCAAAAAAGCTAAAAGTCAATGCAGGGGATGAAATCATATTTGAGGATACTGTTTATGAGAAGAAATACACTTTGGTGGTGGATGAAATTTGTCCGTATACCAACAATCTGGGGGCATATATGAGCATTAATCAATTGTGTAAGCTTCTTGAAAAGGATGCAGGCACCTTTAACTGTTATGTATCACAGGAAAAACTTGATATTGACGATGCATATATTGCCAAGTTTATGGACAGAAAGGATTTCCTTGGAGCGGCAAAGCAAATGATGGTTTCTTTTGAAGAAGTTATTGCTGTTATGAATGTGTTCTCCGTATTTGCCTATTTAGTATTGATGTATCTTTTGACTAAAATTGTCATAGACAAAAACTCGCTTTACATTTCCTTTATGAAGGTGTTTGGATATGAAAAAACAGAAATCAGGAAACTGTATCTGGATGCTTCGGCAATTGTAGCTATGGTTTCTTTGCTTGTCTGTCTTCCGCTTGAAGCATATCTGTTTAAAATGGTTATGGAATATATATCCTCATTAATAGAAGGGTATGTGTATTTTTATATGCCAGTGTGGGTTTATGCAGAAATTATTGTAATCGGAGCAGTGTCTTACTTTGCGATTAATGCTTTGCATATGCAAAAGGTGAAGAGAATACCGATGAATGAGGCTTTGAAGAACAGGGAATAAGGCTGTATAAGATGTAAAATGTATTAGACAAATATTGCTGGATTTGATAATATGTCAAGTAAAGATAAATTGCTTTTGAGGAAAATTTTGCATATGTATTTTTGAAATATTTAAATTATTGAGTTTATCGTTATTCTAATTATACGGGAGGAATATGGTTTGCCTTTACTGTTGAATGTGCCCTTTGCGGAAAAAGATGAGGCAAAGTCTTTAGGAGCAAGATGGAATCCGCAGCTTAAAAAATGGTATGTAAACGACAGAGAAAAATACCACAAGTTCAGCAAGTGGTTTCATAATAGAGATACGAACTTGATTGTCTGCGATTACCTCTATATTGCTGTTGGAAATCAGACGTGTTTTAAATGTAAGAGTGATACTAAAGTAATATCCCTGGCAGCAGATTATTATGCAGTAATCGATGATGAAGAAGGTGAAAGCGAAATATTTAATGAGGAAATTAATTTTATCAGTAATATTAGTGATATGCCTGTGAATTTGCAGAAATTTTTAGATGATAATTTCAAATACTCCAGAAGATATTCCAGAACTTCTCAAAGCTATTATTTTGCAAATCACTGTAATAATTGCGGGGTATATCAGCGTGTCAGCGATGATGGTCCTTTCTATATTGATTCTGAAGAAAGTGCAAGCAAGCTGGTGCTCTATGCAATTAAACTGAAAAATGATTTGGAGTTTAATGCCTTTAACAGCTGGGGATCATTGGATTGGATGATAAAGGAATATGCAACATTTAAAGTTTTAGACGTGGATTTGTAAAAGATAATTTCAGTGGTCTTAGTGTTCGAATTCTAGCTATTTTTCACTCTCAAAGCTGTCATCTTATTTTTAAATACTTTATACGGTAGAACTGTAGGAGATCAGAAAGGGGTATGGAAATGCAAGACGAATATGTTAAGAAACTGAATTCAAAAGGTCTTGAAAGAGTATAATGCTCCCCATCGTCAAGACAATTTTTTTAGCTTTTCTAAGTTAGATCCTCCCTTCCTTAAATTTAAAGATTTTATATTATTTTACAAAGGTTAGTATGTTAATTAAAAACGCAAGTAA
>Ga0116167_1002018_pt1 | contig 17714 bp, 19 predicted proteins | sample AD_JPNMR3_MetaG_FD_89794 | JGI IMG/M metagenome (GOLD analysis project Ga0116167, IMG submission 89794) | Active sludge microbial communities of municipal wastewater-treating anaerobic digesters from Japan - AD_JPNMR3_MetaG | ecosystem: Engineered > Bioreactor > Anaerobic > Digestate | place...
AAGCAGTTACAGCGTAGCACAGCATCCGGCTAGTCTGCAAGAGGACGGGGGCTGTTTAATCAGCTATCATCCCTGACATTTTCATAGAACAGTTAACCTGACATTTTCACAGACGCTTGACAGTGCATATTGTTCAACGTACAGCAAAAATACCTCAATCGCTTTAATTGATTTTATTGTATAAGCTGCCGTCAACCCCCGGGAATATTTTGTAGTGTTGCTGCAAAACAGCAATATGAAGGCTTCATGCACTGTTTTTATGCTCTGGATACTGAAGCAGACGGCCGGCATGGGATGCCGCCGGGAAATACCCGAGGAATCCCTGTCCGGTAACATCATTGGTAATTATGCCGAATGATTTCATAATATTGGAAATCACTGCGATAAACCGGCATAAAAAAACGCAGATCCCTGCGCATATTGCGGAATCTGCGTTTCTATTAAAGTCTATCGGTTTTTGACCTCTTCATAGGCCCATTCAAGCCATTGGCACAATATTTCCAGGTCCGACTTCTCCACGGTGGCACCGCACCAGATTCTCAGCCCCACAGGCGCCTCGCTGTATGAGTTGATATCATAGGCCACTTTTTCTTCGGCGAGCAGTTTGACCATGGCCTTGATCTGGTCAGCGGAGAGATCCACGCTGAGGCATACGCTGGTGTTGGAGCGGATAGCCTTGTCCTTTGCCAGGAAACGGATCCACGGATGACTTTCCACAAAGGCCTCCAGGACCTTCAGGTTTTCTTCGCTCTTTGCAATCAGGCCTTTGAGGCCGCCAATGGATTCCGCCCAGTCCAAAGCCTTCAGGTAGTCCTCATTGCAAAGCATGGAAGGCGTGTTGATGGTAGAACCCTGGAAGATGCCCATGTCGAGGGCGCCCTTCTTCTTAAGCCGGAATACTTTCGGCAAGGGCCATGGCGGGTTATAGGTCTCAAGGCGCTGAACAGCCCGCGGTGAAAGAATCAGCATGCCGTGGGCAGCCTCTCCGCCGAGCACCTTCTGCCAGGAGAAGGTGAGGCCATCAATCTTGTGCCATGGGATCTCCATCGCAAAAACAGCAGAAGTGGCATCACAAAGGGTCAGACCTTCCCTGTCATCAGGAATCCAGTCGCCGTTGGGTACCTTGACACCGCTGGTGGTGCCATTCCATGTGAAGACCACATCGTTCCTGAAATCTACCTTTGAAAGGTCGGGCAGCTCGCCGTATTCGGCTGTGTGCTTGTTGACATTCTCCAGCTTCAGTTCCTTTTCAATGTCATACGCCCAGCCCTTGCTGAAAGACTCGAAAACGATGACATCAACGCCCCTCGCGCCCAATACGTTCCACATCAGCATTTCGAAAGCTCCCGTATCGGACCCGGGCACGATGCCAACCAGATAGTCGTCGGGAATGCCAAGGATCTTCTTCGTCCTTTCGATGGATTCCTGCAGCTTGCCCTTTCCAAGGGTGCTGCGATGTGATCTGCCCAGCGGAGCATCCCTCAGCACATCGAGGGTATAGCCGGGGTACTTGGCGCACGGACCTGAAGAAAAGCATGGATTGACAGGCTTCTTGTTCGGTTTCATAGGACCATACCTCACTTTCCTTATATGACGCTTTACCCTGCTTGACTAGATATAATAAAAAACCCCCGTCCTGAAACGTTCAGGGACGAGAGAACAAACCCGCGGTGCCACCCATTTTAGCCGGAAAACCAGCTCACTTGATGCACGATAACCGGTGCTCCGGTCTGGCTCGTCGCCAGCGTCTTCGGAGTGGATTTCGACCCTCCGGCCGGCTGGTTTGCACCATCCACCAGCTCTCTGCTTCGGCTTAAGAAGGGCTACTTGCTCCTTCATTGACTTTGCAGTTTAAATTTTAAACCATATCTTTCCGTTCATCAAGATCTTTGATAATTTTTATACAAAGTGCTGCATATTTATCATGCCGCAGAATGGACTTTAACCATAATGAACAAGGCAACTGCCGCTTTCTGAGCCGCTCCTTTGGCCATCCCCGGTTACATGTTTCCGGCCTTTGCCGGATAAGACGCGATCCGGCTGCTCCACTTTCCGCACCGATCGCCAAAGCAGCCTATCTCCCGGCCGTTTTCATGGATCCTGGCAACCTCGCAGCGATTGGCACAGCCTTCGCATTCAAAGCCCCTGGATTCAAACCGGTGCTCGGCAAGGGCAAAGCCCCGGAAACGTGTGCTGCCGGTCCTGCTCACCGCATCCTTTGCCAGGATGGCGGCCCCGATGGCGCCCATCATCTTATGATGCTCCGGCACGATCACCTCAAAGCCCAGAGCCCGTTCAAAGGCCAGCTTCATCCCCTTGTTCGCCGCCACGCCTCCCTGGAAAAACACCTTCGGCCTGATGTCCTTGCCCTTCCCCACGTTGTTCAGATAATTCCTGACCAGCGCTTCGCAAAGCCCCATGATGATATCGGCCGGGTTGTAACCCATCTGCTGCTTGTGGATCATATCGCTTTCCGCAAACACGGCGCAGCGACCGGCGATCCTGACGGGCATGCCCGCCTTGAGCGCATAATCCCCGAACTCTTCAATGGGAATACCCATCCGCTCGGCCTGCCGGTCCAGAAAGGATCCGGTTCCCGCCGCACAAACCGTGTTCATGGCAAAATCCGAAACCACGCCGTTTCTGAGAAGGATGATCTTGGAGTCCTGTCCCCCGATCTCGATGATGGTCCTCACATCCCGGTCCAGTTCAAGGGCCGCAACGGCGTGGGCCGTAATCTCATTCTTGACGGCGTCGGCGCCCACCAGGACGGAGGCGATCTGCCTGCCGCTCCCGGTGGTACCGCAGGCGGCCACATCCTCGTCCCGATACCGCTCCTTCAAGGTTCTGAGGCCTTCCTGCACGGTCCGGATGGGATTGCCCCGGGTTCTGAGATACAGCTTTTCAACCACCTGCAAATCATTGTCCAGCAGGACCAGATCGGTGCTCACCGATCCCACGTCAATGCCGAGATACAGCATGCGACCGCCTCCTTTCCAGCATGTCTATGAATGCCTCGATCCGGGTGACATACCCGGCTTCGCCGGTCATCTCGTCCACCACCAGGGACAGGACGGGAAAATCCTTATCCCTGGCTATGGCAGGAAGGATGGCCTTTGAGACGATTTCCGGCATGCAGCCCATGGGAAAGATCTGGATGGCCCCGTCAAAACCTTCTTTCCATGACAGGACGGCCTCCCCGACGCATTCCCGGGCATGCCCCCCGATATAGTAAGGCAGGTAATCCCGGGAAGCCATTCGTATGCCCGGGCTGTTGATCTTCAGAGGGGACATGATCGTATTGCCCATCCACCAGCTGGGCGTCATCATGCGTTTCGTGGATATCCCGTAATCCATGAGCTTGTCCTCGATATACAGGTTGGAAAAGGGTTCTATGACCGTATAAATCTCACCGATGATGGCAATTCTGATGGGCTTTGCCGAATTGTCGCACGGCACCTGGTCCAGTCTTCTGGAATACTCATGAAGGCATCGGAGCATCTCCCGGGGCGTTTTGCATCTGAAGGCCTCCTGCCTGCATGCATGGAGAAGTCGCTTGCAGGTTCCGCGCACCTTCTCATAGCCTGCCTTTTCATGGGCCTTGGCTTCTATGGCGTCCAACAGGTTCATGATCCTAACAGCCTGTGCCAGAGCACGCCATTTTTGTGCCCTGCTCCTGGGGCTTGCAGCAGCAACCCGGGCGATCCTTGCCATGAGCTCCTTCAAGCCAATGCATTTTGGCGCGTCAATCACGATGAAGTCCACCTGGTAGCCCAGCCTCCTGAGCAGTTTCATCTGCATTTCGCAGTATTCACCGAACCGGCACGGGCCACAGCTTCCTGTAATAATGACCGTATCCGCTCCCTGTTCAATGGCCTGGATGTAATTGCCCACCATGATCTTGAACGGAAGGCAGATCTCCTCGGGAGAATGGAAGGAGCCGATCTCCAGGGCGGCTTTGCTGTTCATGGGCGGGATGACATAATCCACGCCCAGCCCGTCAAACAGGGCTTTCGCAGCAAGATAGACATTGCCCATGTGGGGAATGGTGATCTTCAACCCTACCACTCCTTTCCAGCATGTCCGCAAAGGCTTCGATTCGGGTATCCACCCCCGCCTCCCCGGTATGCTCGTCGATTTTCAGCACCAGCATGGGAAAGTCCCCTATTCGATCCCGGACAAGTTCAAGGATTACGGAATCAATCCCGCAGGCAAAAGACGAAATGTATACAACGCCCTGTACACGTCCCCGGGCAACCGAGGCAGCGATGAAACCATAGGTTTTCCTGGCAAAGGTCCAGAAAGGTTTTTTGAACAGGGCTGCAACCTCCGGCGCCATTTCTTCCTCATCCGCGCTTTCCTCGGTTACAACCCCGATCCCCAGCTGGTTGAGCTTCTTCCGGACATTCATATTGATGAATGTGTCATAAAGGTTGTAGGGATGCCCGGCCAGAGCCACCCGGATGGGATATCCCTGATCGTCGTACCCGGTTTTGAAACGCAACTGTTCGGCAATTGCCGCTTCCAGGGCAGCCTTAATCCTTCGCCGGTCGCGGGTGATCCGTGAGCCTGTCCGCAGGGCCCACTTTCGGAGCCCGGCCATGGAATCCGCGTAAAAGGGTTCCGTGATGGTTTCGGGAAGTCCGTATATGCTGTTGAGCACCATCTCGGGCAAGCCGCAGAATTTCGGGCATATATACTCGCCCCTGTACAGTCGCATGATCCTGGGGATGAACAGCAGATCGCACTGAGCCTTCAGACAGGATACATGGCCGTGGAAGACCTTCACCGGCAGGCAGGCCTCGTCCACACAGCATTGGATCCCCGCATCCAGGATGGCCCTGTTCGTAGGGGGCGATACGGCCAGTTCCGCTCCAAGTTCAGTAAAAAAGCGTGTGAAAAAGGGGTGGTATTGATCATACAGCAACCCTCTGGGTATTCCAACTTTCATATCCTTCTCCCTGATGCTTTTCATTAAGTAGTTGTACGGGAATTGAAAACCCAGGCGCAGCGTGCTCTCAGCCGTCTCCGGGCGCCGTAAAGCCCGGTTGCTGTGATGCACGGCTGCAAAACAGCAACTGAGATTGCCTCGTCACTTCGTTCCTCGCAATGACATGAGGGATATGGCAGTAGAGTCCATTCCGGGATGTCTTTGCGAGCGGAGCGTCAACGCAGCGCGGCAATCTCCGTGAAGCCCGTTAACCCTGGCCATTGCACTACACGACTGAATAACAGTATGGAGGAAATCCTCCCCGCGATGGCGGGCGCTTTCCGCCTCACAACTCCGGCATGTCTTCTTCCGCCTCTTTGCGCGGCACGGCTACTTCCTCAAAATTTTCAGCCAAATACGCCAGGTGGTCTTCCAGTTCCCGGCCGCCCATGGGCTTGCCGTGGCTGGGTATGACCAGCTCCGGATTGAGCCCCTTCAGCTGAGCGACAGAATTCCTGGCCCTTTCCCAGTCCATGGTCATATAGGCCGGGGAACCCTTAATCTTTTCCCTGCCCGCCAAAGCCGACAGCAGGGACTCCTGTTTGGTGGTGGTGAAAGCGTCACCTGCAATCAGGGTCCTGTCGCTCTCCCTGAACAGGGAAATATGACCCTCGGTGTGGCCCGGGGTATGGATCCATCTCCACCCTTTTATTCCGGGCACGCTGCCGTCCTCAGGCAGGGGTGTCAGGCGGAAACCCAGGTTAATGGCCGTGTGGGGAAACCAGGGTGACATTTTGGCAACCAGCCCTTCATCCGTTGAGGCATCCGCCTGCGGATAGTCCTTCTTGCCTGAAAGATAGGGCATTTCCAGGGGATGGGCGTAGATGGGGCATCCCAGTATTCTGCAAGCCTTTCCAGGGATCCCACATGGTCAAAATGACCGTGGGTCAGGATGATGGCCGCCGGGCACCTGCTGAATCGCTTCAGGGTTGTTTCCAGGATGAATGCTTCCGAATTGGACAGGCCGGCATCCACCATGACCCATTCGTCATTGGTGCCCACAGCACAGGCGTTGACGATGGTGAAATCAAAAAGCAGAACGTCAGGAAGGATTTCCTGTGTTTTTGCAGTGAGTTTGGAAAGAAGCTGAACCAGTTTGTTGACCATTTGTACCTCCAAAGCCTTTCATGTGTCATGCCCCATTTCAGCACAGGTAAGGCACCGGGGCAATCTGTGCCCATGTCAGGGCCTGAGCACGACCTTGATGCAATGGTCCTTCTTTTCATCAAACAGTTCATAGGCCAGTTCTCCCTTGTCCAGGGGCAGCCTGTGCGTGATGATGTCGGTGGCATCGATGACGCCATCCTTTATGAGGGAGAGTATGGGTCTGATGTATTTCTGAACCGGGCATTGTCCCATTTTCAGCGTGATGTTGCGCGCGAAAAAATCACCCAGGGGAAACATGTTGTAGCGGGCGCCGTAAACACCCACCAGTGAGACGGTACCTCCCTTTCTGACCGCCCGGGCGGCAATCTCTATGGCGGATTTGGATCCCCCCTGGAGTTTCAGCGCCGTTTCAATCTTCTCCATGAGGCTCATCCGACCATCCATGCCGACGCAGTCCACCACCACATCGGCCCCTCCGTTCGTAATCTCCCGGATGTACTCGCCGGTATTGTCATGGGCCTCAATATTCACGGTTTCCACGCCATAGTGCTTTCTGGCATGTTCCAGGCGATAGTCCAGGGCATCCACCGCAATGATGCGTTTTGCCCCCATGAAGGCCGCCCACTTCACCGACAGAAGGCCAACAGGCCCACAGCCCAGGATCACCACGGTATCGTCCTTTCCCACGCCGCCCATTTCCACACCCCAGTAGGAAGTGGGCAATATGTCCGTCAAAAAGAGCACCTGCTCATCGGACAGTTCCTCTGGGACCACGACAGGGCCCACATTGGCATAGGGAACCCGTACATATTCGGCCTGACCGCCCTCATACCCGCCAAAAGTGTTGCCGTAACCAAAATAGGCACCGGACTCGCCGTGGGGATTGGAGTTGTCGCATTGGGACCAGAGCCCATGATTGCAATACCAGCAATGCCCGCATGAAACGGTAAAGGGGATGATGACCCTGTCCCCCTTTTTCAGCCGGGTAACGCCTTTCCCTGCTTCCTCAACAATGCCCATGGCCTCATGACCCAGGATGAATCCCTTGGGCAGGTTGGGGATCATGCCGTGGATCAGGTGGAGATCCGAACCGCAGATGGAAGTGGCCGTCACCCTGACGATGATATCATCGTCATTCTGTATCTCAGGATCGCCCACATTTTTCACCTGGACATCCCTGATGCCTTCATATACCAGTGCTTTCAAGGCGCAATCATTCCTTTTCCAAAGAGCGTTATCCTGAGATAGCATTTCCATCCCCATGGAAAATATGCAAAAAGCCATAAGCCCGGTTAGCCGGCTTATGGCATGTTTTTATTTCTGAAATATTGCTCCCGTGTCAAAGCACCTTCCGGATATTGTAAACTGCGTTCAGGACCAGATAATACTGGGGCGAATACCTGCCGATGGTCCACAGGCTGATGCCGCCCAACCGGTACTCGTTGACCAGGGCCAGCGAGGCATAGATGCTTCTGGCATCCGAAAACCAGACCTCATGCTGTCTTGCCGATTCGTCATAATACCGGAAATAGGGCGCCTGTGCCAGCTCATCGAACTGAATGAAAGCACCCACCCTTCTGGCCAGATCCACGGCCCCCGTATTGGATATGGTGGTTGCCGCAGAGCCCTCCCTGAAGGGGAGCGTCCAGTTATAACCGTAATTGGGAATGCCCATGAGAATCTTCCGTCTGGGGATAACGGACACCGCATAATCCAAAACCCGCCTCACCTCGTTCAGGGGCGCCACCGCCCTCGGCGGACTGTAGGTATATCCCCATTCATAGGTCATGAGAATCACATGGTCGGCCAATGCGCCGTGAACCGGATAATCATGGGCTTCATAAAGCAGTCCCATCTGTTCCCCCGAAATTTTCGGCGCCAGCGCCGTGGTGAGCGAGTAGCCCAACGGCCGTATTCTTTCGGAAACCTTTCTCAGAAAATTGTTGTAGTTCTCCCGATCCCGGGGATAAAGGTATTCAAAATCGATATCCAAACCGTAATAGTTCTTTTCCCTCATGATGCGCAGCACATTGTCGATCAGGGTGTCCTGGACCTGCTCGTTGGTCAGGATTTGATTGGCCAGATCGCTGGAAAAGCTTCCCCCTTCTTCGATGTTGGTGATCACCATGAAGGGTGCCACCCTGGCCGCCCTGGCCGCCTGGATGAGCGGTTCGTCATCTATGGTGTTCAGGCTTCCGTCGGGTCTGACTTCATAGCTGAAAATGCTGAGAAATGAGAGGGACGGCAAGGTTTTCCGCAGGACTTCGCGGTCGATTTCCGGGAAGGCATAGCCATTGACCAGGATCTCTCCGAAATTGATTTCTCTCGGTGGGATGTTAATTTCCTGCCCCACCTGCAGAACGGCGGGATTGGTAATGCCTGGATTGGCTTCGAGCAGATCGGCCACGGTAACCCCGTAGCGCCTGGCAATGGTGAAGATGGAATCCCCGGGCCTGACCGTATACTGCCTGGTCCTCTCAAGAATGACCAGGGTCTGCCCCGGCACCAGTTGTTCAGGGTTTTCCAGTTCGTTGTCGCTGATAATCCTTTCGCTGGGAACATCATACAGTCTGGCAATCGAATAGATGCTCTCCCCCGGCCTGACAACATGGATTCTCATATGGCAGTCACGCTCCTGTTCCTGTATGCCTGCATACGTTCAAAAAACACTATTACACAATATGCGCAAATGCTGGTTTATGACTTATCTATATTTAACGGGGGCAGCGGCTGAACGCCGGACCTCCCCTGGTTCTTTTTCTCCCTGATGGAAGCCTGATTCTGTTCCTGGGCCTGGGCCGTGAGCATGGTTTGTCCGATGGAGATGATGAAATTGCCAAGAGCAGCCTTTTCTTCGCTGTTCAGCGCAAAGTTGAGAAGCACCCCGAGGAATGCCGCCAACAGCGCGAACTGATTGGGCGGCAGCTTGTTGAAGGCATACATGTCCATCACCCAAGAACAGATTCAGCAATAACATTATATTTAGCGGCTGCGGTTTTGTGCCGCGCCTATCTATATCCGATTGTGCTTTACGCCCGGACGTCCGCAAGTTTATAGACCGGTATTATGGCAGCCGGCACGGGTTTCAGGTCCTGCAGGCCACTCGCATTTTTTCCGTTACATGTATATCCCAGCCATGAGTTGCCATACTAACCCTATAGCGTGCAGTCTTGTTCAGCTAAATCAATCCTTGGAGAGTGAGTTTTGGGTGGACATCAAATCGATGATAAAAAGCCTGTTACTCTTCCATGAACCTCAAGTGAAAAAGCCCTTTATTCTGACAGAGGACAGTGGAAACGTAAACAGCGGCAACACCAACACCGGTGAAGACAGTGCCAAAACCGGCGAAAACAAGGAACCTTCAAGGAGGAAGAAGAATGAGAACCTGCTGCTGAAAAAAGTGGAGAAGATCAAGCTGACCGACAGGGAGAAAAAAAACCAAAAGGATGGTAAATCTGACATCAGCAGGCAGTTGTCTGAAAACCTGAAAACCATTGAGGAACGCTTTTCGGCGTCCCTCAACGGAGACCTGATCATCCGCCAGTTCGACATCACAGTCAAGGACTCGACCATCGCAGCGTTTCTGGTCTTTTTTGACGGACTGGTCAATACGAAGGTCATCGACGATGATATCCTTCAGCCTCTGATGCTTTTGTCCAATCTGGACATCAAGGGTGACAGAGATGACATCCTGAAATACATCCGGAGCCATATCCTGCCCCATAATCAGCTCAAGGAGGTGCACACCCACCAGGAGCTTATCGATGAGGTTTACTTCGGAGGCTGCGGCCTGTATATCGACGGGCTGGAGTCGGCCTTTGCCGCCGATGTGAAGGATTTTCCCGGCAGAAGCGTGGAAAGGCCCAATAATGAGCTTGTCATCAGGGGGCCGCAGGAAGGGTTCACCGAGAACCTGAGGGCCAATACGGGACTGATTCGGAAGCGGCTCATGGACCAGAACCTGATCGCAGAAAACATCATCATCGGTAACAGGAGCAAGACCCCCTGTTCCATCATGTACATCAAGGATGTCGCCAACGAGTCCCTGGTAAACGAGGTCAGGCGACGACTCAAAAACATCGATGTGGATTACATCATGGATACCGGTGAGCTGGAGCAGTTCATCGAGGATAATCCCGCCCTGCCCGCTCCCCAGATGCTTGCCACCGAAAGGCCCGACAGGGTCTGTACCATGCTGGCCGAAGGCAGGGTGGCCATCATCATGCATGGCAGCCCCTTTGCCCTGGTGGTGCCCATCACCAGCAATGACATCATGTACTCTGCCGAGGACCAGTTTTTGCGCTTTCCCTATTCCAACCTGCTGCGCTTCATCCGGATACTGGCCATCCTGATGTCGCTGCTGCTGCCGGGAATTTACCTGGCCATCACCAATTACCACCACGAGATGATACCCACCGATCTGTTGCTGGCCATTATGTCTGCCCGGGAAAAGGTTCCTTTTCCTTCGGTGGTTGAGGTGTTCCTGATGGAGATCTCCTTCGAGCTCATCCGTGAAGCGGGCATCCGGATTCCCGGGCCCATCGGACCCACCCTGGGCATCATCGGTGCCCTGATTCTAGGGCAGGCGGCCGTTGAAGCAAATATCGTAAGCCCGATTCTCATCATTGTCGTGGCCGTCACCGGTCTGGGATCCTTTGCCATTCCCAATTTTTCGGCGGGGTTCGCCTTCAGAATCCTCCGCTTCGCTTTTATCATGCTCGCCGCATTATCAGGCTTTTTGGGGATAACCGTCGGACTGATTCTCATCGGGCTTTGGATGGTCAGCGCCAAATCCTTTGGTGTTCCCTATTTCGCACCGATTGCACCCAGAACGGCCGGCGGTTTCACCGATGCGATCTTTAAGAGCCCGGCATGGAAGCAGGAGAAACGCCCGGACTATGTCAACGCAAAAAAGCAAAAAATGCAGCCCAAGATCAGCCGGAAATGGGCTTTGGCCAATGAAAACAGCCAAAGCGGCGATGATGACAAGGGTGATCAAAATGGATAGAAGGAAACGCCTTATCGCAATCATCATGCTGGTCGCCATCTGCCCTCTTCTGGCATCCTGTTATGATGCCAGAGAGGTGGATGACCTGGGATTTGTCATCGCCATGGGCCTGGACAGAGGAAAAACCAACACCCTGAGGATGACCCTGCAGATAGCCAAGCCCATGGCGGGCGCAGACGGCGGAAGCGTCGGTGATGACTTGTCTTACGAACAGTTCAGTGTTGAAGCACCCGCCGTTTTTTCGGGCCTTAACATGATCAATACCTTCGCCAGCAAGCAAATCAGCCTCACCCATCTCAAGGTGGTTGTCTTTTCGAGCGAGCTGGCACGGGAAGGACTGAAGCCCTATCTCAACGCCATGCTGCGGGGCAAGGAATTCAGGCCCAACATGCCCATCGTCGTGGCAAGGCATACGGCGGAGGAATACCTGAAAAGCGTTGATCCCAAACTGGTGACCAACGCGGCCAAGTATTACGAATTGGTGTTTCAGAGCTATAAGTATACCGGGCTGATTCCGAAGGTGGAATTCCATGATTTTTACCTTGCATCCAAAAGCCCATGCAGGAACCCGGTGGCCATACTGGGAGACGCCAGCAAGTTCAAGTCTGTCGAAGAGTTTGACATCAAGAACTCAACCTACATGGATCATCATCGTTCCATGCCGTTTGAAGGAGATTTATTCGCCGGGGATATTCCCGCCCTTGGCGGCGCACGGGCGGAGAACGTCGGACTTGCCGTGTTTGACGGCGACAAAATGGTTGGCGAACTGGACGGCACCAATACGACCATGTACCTGTTGTGCACGGGAGATTATATCCATTCCTACTGGACCTTCCCCGATCCTCTGGCCGAAGGACGATATGTGTTGATGAACGTCAAGCAGAGCAGAAAACCCAAGCATCGGGTGGAATTTGTGGACGGGAAGCCCAGGATCGATATCATGCTCAATCTGGAAGGCGATCTGGTAGCCGTCCAGAGCGATATCGACTATGAGACCGGCGATAATTCCCTGGTCCTGGAATCGGCTGCGGAAGACTATATCAAAGACCATGTCCAGAAATTCCTGGACAAGACCATCAATGAGTTCCAATCAGACATCTGCGGTTTCGGGGCATACGCACGGGCGCATTTCATGACATGGGCAGAGTGGGAAGCCTATAACTGGCATACCAAATACAAGGATGCCACCTTTAACCTGACTGTAAATTTCAAGGTCAGAAGGCCTGGCCTAATCCTGAGAAGCGGAACGTCTGAGGCCATGGAAAGCAGGAGAGATGATCAATGATGTCAATCGGATATATCGCTTTAATTGGTTTATTGCTGTGCATTGCCACTTATACGGCAAGCTTCGGGGTTTGGACCTGGAAGCGGAAGAACCGTTTCGGCGCCTTCATGATTTTCCTGGTCGCCGTTACCGTCGTAGCTCTTCCCGTTTATATCCTGCTGTTCAGAGAGGCATGAACTATGAAGAAGAAAACCATATTCGGACACTGGGAAGCATCAGCCATCATCATGAACCTGATTTGTACCAAGATATTCCTGAACTTCCCGCGGATGGCCGTTGAAGAAGGCGGTACAGCCGCATGGATTTTTGCAATATATATCGCCATCCTGGCCATCCTGGGCTTCACCGTCATCCAGAAGCTTTACAAGCCCTTTGAGGGCAAGGATTTGCTGGATGTTGCGGAGCTTGCGGCAGGTAACATCGGAAGGATTCTGGTCGGGTTTGTCATCCTCTTTTGCCTGGGCTGGGGTACCGTCGCCTATATGCGCATGTTCAGCGAAAACATGAAGCTCATATCCCTCACCACATCGCCTTTAAGCTATGTGCAACTGTACTTTGTGGTGTGTCTGGTGACAGGAGCCTACTTTGGGATCGAAGCCCTGTCCCGGCTCCATGCCTTTGTTGTGCCCGTCATTACCGTGGGGTTCCTGCTGATCATGCTGGGCGCCGTCAATTACATCGATCCGGGGAACCTCATGCCCCTCCTTGGAAACGGTCTCAGCGCCATTTTTATAAAAGGCGCCCAGAAGGTATCGGATTATTCCGAAATACTCGTGCTGTTCCTGCTGGCATCATTCCTGAAAAAATACGAAGTCATGAAAAGCACGGGCTACTGGAGCCTGGTGCTTGCATCGGTGTTCCTTGTGATATCGGTGTTGGTATTCTCCACCGTCTTCCCCTATCCCAGTTCCCTGGAGATCACTATCCCCATCTTTCATGTGGCCCGGCTTATCAAGCTTGGAAGGTTCTTTCAGAGGGTGGAATCGGTGTTCCTGTTTATCTGGGCTGCTTCCTCCCTGCTCTACATCACCGTGAACTTTTACCTGATCCTGTTCACCTTCCAGAAAGCCTTCCGGCTTGATTATTACAAGCCCCTCATCATACCTTTGTCCATCATTGTCATGAGCCTCAGCTTTCTGCCCTCGGACTTTGCCGAGGTGGTGACCTATGAGGTGGAGCTGTTCAGAAGCTGGTCATGGGTTCCCGCTTTTGTCATGCCCATCCTGCTCTTGATCCTTGCCCGGCGGAAACACAGGAAATCTGCCGAGTCCGGCGGAAACGAGCCGCAGGACAGCTGAACAAGTCCTCAGCCGCCTTCGTCGAGCGCACGCTCCAACGCCGGTATGTCCAGGAGCCGGATGGATGAAAGATGATAGTCGATGAGCCCTTCCTCCTTCATCCTGGCCAGTTCCCGCGACATGGAGGGCCTGGAGACATTCAGAAAATCGGCCAGTTGGTTGCGGTTCATGCTGAGCGTAAAGGTGGCGTGCCCCTCCCTCCGGTATTGATCGAGGAAAAAGGCACAGAGCTTGCCGCGCATGCTCTTGATGGTCAGGATCTCAAGCCGTTTGTTCAGCATCAGTGCGCGGTTGGACACGATTCGAAGCATGTTCCGGATAATGGCCCGGTGCCAGGGGCACAAGCGCTGGCACTCGCCAATGATTTTCTCCCTGGGGATGAAAAGCGCCACGGCATCCTCCATGGCCTGTACCGTTGCCGGCCAGACCGATTGATCCGAAAAGGCGATGATCTCACCGAACATATCCCCGGGTTTGAGCATGTGAAGGACGATCCTGCTACCGGAAGGAGACTCCTTGCTCACAGACGCCTCCCCTTTCAGCAGGAGGCCAATGCCGGTAAAAGGCTCTCCCGCAAGGGTAATCAGGTCGTTCTTCCTGTATTGCCTGACAAGGGGATCGAGGCAATGGAGCATCCCTTCTATTTCTTCCGGTTTAATCCCCCTGAACAGGACCGAACGGCTGATGACAGCCAGATAATTCCTCAGCAAGGTTTAACCCCCTTCATGTTTCTATAGATCCGCATACCGGCATTGAAGGCATCTCAGGCCTGTCCGTCGGAACGACTGTTTTCATCCACACTGCAATCCCGGCAGTACCCAAACAGCTCCAGCCTGTGGCCGGTGATGCTGAAATCAAACTGTTCTTCCAGCCTGCTGGCATAATCATGGAAGGGACAGCCTGTCACAGGGATGATTTTCCTGCATCTGATGCAGACCAGATGGTGCTTGTGTCCTTCCTGCCTGATTTCATACAGGCTCCTGTTATTATCGGTAAAATCGGTCTTGGAGATGATATTCTTTTCCACCAGCACATCCAGCGCACGGTAAACCGTGGACAGGCTGATGGAGATGCCCTTGTCCTTCAGCGCCAGGTAAAGCCTCTCTGCCGAAACGGGTTCACCAAAGCCCTCAAGGGCTTCCAGTATGGACTGCCGATGGTTTGTGCTGCGCAGGTTTTCCTTTTTCAGCAGCTTTCTGTACCGGTTGCTTTCCGCCAAAGCCTCTCACCTTCATTTCAACGATAAATCCCCCTGCGGCTATGCCGACCGACGCCGTGCAAGAAGCGTCAGCAGGAAGATAACGGCTGTAATGAGCACAATGGTCGCCCCGGAAGCCGTTTCGGTATAATAGGAAGCGATCAGTCCTGAAACGCCTGAAAACAGGGATATGGCAACGGCTATCAGGTGATACTGCCTCTGGTTGCGCGCCAGATTGCGGGCAGCCGCAGCCGGGAGCACCAGGAAGGAGTTGATAACCAAAAGGCCAATCCAGGACATGGACACGGTGACCAGCACGGCTATGGCCATGCTGAACAGGGTTTCCAGCCAGAAGGTGCGCACCCCCCTGCTCCTGGCAAGAACCGGGTTGATGCTGGCAAAGAGCAGCCTGTTGAAGAAAAAGTACCAGTAGATCAGGACGAGCACCAGGATGACGGCGATGATCCCGATCTCGGAAGGGGTGATGCTCAGGATGCTTCCCACCAGGTAGGAATTGAGCTTGGCGAAGCTCTTCCCGCCCAAAGTGGCCAGGAAAATGCCCGCCGCCACCGCAAAGGACGAGAAAACGCCGATGATGGTGTCACTGGACATCCTGGTCTTGTGATGGACCACCGATATGCCTACCGAAAAAACAAGGGAAAAAGCAACAGCCGACCACATGGGCTGCAGAAAACCTGCAAGCCCGCCTATGACGATCCCGGTAAAGGCACCGTGACCTAAGGCATCCGAAAAGAAGGCCATCTGGTTGTTGACGATCATGGTTCCCAGGGTACCAAAGATGGGAGCCAAAAGGATAATGGCCAGCAAGGCGTTCTTCATAAAGAGCATCCTGCCGGGCTCAGCCCATTCAAAGGGCAGCAGATCCACCAGGTTGTACCAAAGTTCCATAGCTATCACGACATCCCCGCAAAAATCTTTCTGAAACTCTCACTCGCCATAACCTCCCGGGGCGTGCCGCTGGCCAGCACCGTACGGTTCAGCAGAACAAGCCTGTCCGCATGGCGCGCCACCAGGTCGAGATCATGGGAAACCATGATGATGGAGAGGTCATAGTCCTTTCTGATATCCGAAAGCAGGTTGTAGAACATTTCCAGTCCGTTCTGGTCAATCCCGGATACCGGTTCATCCAGAAGGAGCAGCTCCGGAACAGGCTCCAGCGCAAGGGCCACCAGGACCCTCTGGAGCTCGCCTCCGGAAAGGGCGCCCAGCCTTTTGTCCAATAAATGATCCGCCTGAGCCCGGGAAAGACATTCTTTGGCCTTGTGCCTGACCTTGTCCGGAATCCTGAGCCACGCCGGGCTTTTGCTGCAGCAAACGGCATAGAGATCCAGCACACTGGTCGGACTGGTGGCATCCAGGTTCAGGTGCTGCGGCACATAGCCGATGATCGGCCGTTCCTTTCTCACGCCGCTGCTTCTCAGGAACTTCAGGGAACCGGTATGCCTGACTTCTCCCAGGATGGCTTTCAGCAGCGTGCTCTTCCCTGCTCCATTGGGGCCGATGATGGCCGTGAGCTCGCCGCAGTGGACGTGGAGGTTGACATCGCTCAGGATGGTGTCACTGCCAATGGTCACCCCCAGATTTTCAATCCGTGTGCAGCACAGGCCGCAGTTGGGCCCTTCGCATGCTCTTGTCACATTAATGCCATGATGGTTCATTTCAACGCCTCGATCAAAGTTTGCAGATTTTTTTCCATGGTTTCCACATAGCTGTCCGGGTCGGCTTCCTTCGGCCCGGTGACCAACGGATCCAAAAAGTACACCTTGGCACCCGTTTCGGAAGCTATGGTCTCGGCCGCTCTCGCCGAGTATTGGGGCTCGGCAAATATGGCTTTGACACCGAGCGTTTTTATGATATCAATGGTCTCTCTGAGTTCCGCGGCGCTGGGTTCGGTGCCCGGTTCCCGCTCGATGACCGCAACGATATTCAGGCCGAACTCCTGCGCAAAATAGGGAAAAGCCTCATGGAAGGTCACAATATCCCTTGACCGGATATCTTTCAGCGCCTCGTGCATCCTTTCCTTCTGCGCTTCCAGCTTGCTCCTGAATGCCTCTGCGTTGCGCCTGTAGGCTTCCGCATGGGCCGGATCCGCTTCCGCCAGGGCTTCTTCGATATTTTCAACCTGTCGGATAGCGTTTGAGATGCTCACCCAGACATGGGGATTGGCCTCCCCGGTGTGTTCATCCATGATGAGCGGAATATCCTTCGCCGCCTCCACAACCGGCAGATCGGGATAAACATCCCGAATCTGATCCACAAAGGTTTCCATACCTGCGCCGTTTATCAGGAACAGGTCGGCATTCTCCAGCGTCTTCATATCTGCCGGGCTGAGCTCATAATCATGGAGACAGCCCGACTGGGGTTCGGTCATATTGGTGACGCGCACCCCCGGTATCCCCCCTGCCACGTTGATGGTCAGCACGTAGATGGGATAGAACGAGGTCACGATATGAAAATCGTCGCCCGTATCGCCAGTCAAAGCCTTACCAGCGGTACTGCCCGGGTCGGACGTGATATCCGATTTATTGGAAGCTCCGCACGCGGTCAAAAGCAAAATGCACAGGAGCAGGCCCAGAAAGGCCTTTATGGATTTCAAGCATATTCCTCATTAATGGGATTGATTCGCATTTGCATGTAGTAATTGTACACCAGTATTATGGCATCTTCAACCCCGGATCTATACGGGGTCGTGTCAACTTGTTTTAGGTTTTATGTCACTGTCTGCCCCTCTTTTTGGGCAAGGATCATATGGCAAATCCATTATCCCGTATGGATCTAAGTGTCTGTGTCAGCAGAGTTACTTTCCC
>Ga0116167_1002020_pt1 | contig 17708 bp, 17 predicted proteins | sample AD_JPNMR3_MetaG_FD_89794 | JGI IMG/M metagenome (GOLD analysis project Ga0116167, IMG submission 89794) | Active sludge microbial communities of municipal wastewater-treating anaerobic digesters from Japan - AD_JPNMR3_MetaG | ecosystem: Engineered > Bioreactor > Anaerobic > Digestate | place...
AAATTGTTTTTGGAGAAGGAATTGCCTGATATGTAAAAAAATCGTCAAGTGCTTCAAAATCAACATTTTTTTTTATTTCAGTTAACTGTAAAATCCCCTTTAATTCAGAAGAAAAATAAATGTTTCCATTTTTCATTGAATAAACAAGTGGTTTTTTTCCAAGTCGGTCTCTTGCAAGAAATAAAACTTTATTCTTTCTATCCCATATAGCAAATGCAAACATGCCTCTTAAATTAGACAAACATTTTTCTTTTTTTTCTTCGTAAAGATGAATAATAACTTCATTATCTGAATTTGTTTTAAAAATATGACCTTTTTCTTCAAGTTTCTTTCTTAATTCAACAAAATTATATATCTCTCCATTACATATTAAAATTAAACTTTCATCCTCATTATAAATGGGCTGTTTTCCTGTTTTTAAATCAATAATACTTAACCTTTTATGTCCTAAACCAATATTATTTTCAAAAAAATATCCTTCTTCATCAGGTCCTCTGTAATTCATAACATTTGCCATCCTTTTTATTTCTTCTATCTCAACTATTCCTTTATTTTTTACTATTCCACATATTGCACACATTTTAAGAATTGATGATTTTGTTCAATTCACCTTTCAAAAACTCAAAAATTTTTTTAAAATAAAAATCTCTTTCTCTCTTATCTATAATTGAACCAATAAACTTAAATTTTCCATCTTTTTGATAAGTTTTTCAGCAACATTTTTTTCTATATGCAGAAATATTCCCTTTTTTACCAAGAAACTCTATATCAAAACAATCTCTAATCTCTCCTCTATCTAAAAAACTTTCTATTTTAAATCGTAAGGTGTCTTTTAAATAAAGAGTGTTAACTAAAACCTGTATATCTGAATATTGAGAAAAAGCAATTGTTTTTTCATATTTAATTCTTTTTATTTCTTTTCTTATTTCAATTTTAAGATTTTTTTTGTAATAAGGAGAATGAATTTCAAAAAGTATGGTATGTAATTTAATAACACAATCTTTAATAAAATACCTTTTTTTCAAATGATTTTCTAAATTCATAAAATATTTCTCTATATCAATTTTTTTAATAATCCAGAAATCAAGGTCACTGGAAAATCTGTTTAATCCATAACATACCCTGAGCATAGTACCTCCAACAAAAACAAGTTTGTCAAAAAATTTTCCGCTATTTAAATATTCAAGGACTTCAATTTCAAATTTTTCCTGGTTAATTAACCTTTCCATATTTCATAAAATTTTTTTTGAACTCTGACAGGATAATTTTTTATTTCTTTTTTCAAAAATTTAAAATCAAGTTTATTAAAATCAATGGATGAAATATCAAATTTATATTTACCAAATGAGTAAAGATAAATAATGTCCAGAAAGGCTTTTTCTTTTCCCGCGATAAAAAAATTTTCTCTTCTGACAAAATTCTTGTAATATTTTTTTTTAATTTTATAATAGTTAAAAATCACGCTATCTATATTTTTTTTAAAAGACCTTTTTAAAGAGATAGATTCAAAAAGATCTTGTTGAATTTGAGTTGTAATTTCATAATAACTTAAAGCAGTCATCAATGAAATGTAAGATGGAACTTGTATAATATTAACAATTTTAAAAATTTCTTCTAAAGATAGATTTTCCCATTTTTCTCTCAAGATAAAAAAATTCCTTTTTAATCTCAATATATAACCTTTTTTTATGTATCTGCCTACTTCTACTTTTGCCGAATCTTTTTTTATCCCGAGTGTTTCTGTAAAATCTTCAACTGTAAAATACAGTTTTTCCTTTAAAACCCTTATTTTTTCATATCCCATTTTTAAGTACAATAAATTAACAATTTTGTTAACTTTCTATATTTTAAAATAATCAAATATAATATGCAAATTTCTTCTTTGGAAGCTGTTTCATAAAATACTTTCGTAAATGTATACTGAACCGCGTTTCCTTTTTTATTTTGTTATATTTTGTTTCTACTGTCAACTACGGTTCTTTCTTAAAGGAGTTTAACCCCCTTTAAAAACCCCAAGAGGTATCAACTCCCAAAATGGGTAGTTCACCATCTCGCTACCCGTGCTAATCAGTGTTCCTTATTCGTTGCACCAGCATCCCATCAATCTTTGAGGGTTTTAAGGTAATTATAACTTGTTTTTGGTATAAAGCGATCAGAAAAAACACTTGGAATTTTTCAAATTCCAGTGTTTTAAACCTGTGGTTGAGCAAGTATTTACGTACTTTCTTATTACACATATTGCACACATTTTGAATATAATAAGTTAACAATTTTGTCAATTTTTCTATATCCTTTAATGTTTTTTTATAAAAACAAATTCATTACAACCATGACCACCGCCACAGGTTTTAAGTTTAATCAATTCAAAATTTCTTTTATAAAAAAAATTAAATATTTTTTCTGGCTTTGCTACTTCAAAAGGGTACCCTCCAACCCAATCAATTATATCATACCATGGAGACATCCCTCTTTGTTTGTAATAATTTTTCCATGTTTTGAGTGGTTTTAGTTTTATTAAATCTTTTACCATTGTTGGTTCCCATAATCTTAAAAAAACAATAAAAATAATAAAAGGCTTAAAAAAATAATGTGAATTATAAATTTTCTTTATATTTTTCCAGATTTTACTTGCAAATCATTGGTCATTGTAGACAGAAATAATTAAATAACTATCATTTTTCACAAAATATAAAAGGTTTTCCATTGCCCTCCACATATTTCCAGTATGATGAACTACTCCCCAAATATAAATAATATCAAATTTCTTGAGAGATTCAACATATTCCCTATTCAATATATCGCCTTTTTCAATTTTCCAGATTTCATCATCTTTATAAAATTTGTTTTTTAGTATCTTCGCACATTCAATTGCCTCTTCATCACAGTCAAAAGAATAAACACTTGCTCCTAAATTTCTCGCTGCTAAACTAAAAATTCCACTTCCACATCCAATATCAACAAAAGTTTTTTCTTTCAAGTTATTTAATCCTGTTAATTCCTTCAGAGAAATTTCCGCTTCTTTTATTCTTTTTTCATTTAATACTTTTAAAAAATTCTTCCAGTTTTTTCCAAATTTAAATTTCTTCATTTTCCTTCCAAATACAATTTTAAATATTTCTCTATAATTATTTCATAAGAATAATTCTCCTCAATTTTCTTTCTGTTTTTTTCACTTACTAACTTCATTTTTTTCTCATCTTTTAACAACTCTTCTATTGCATTTTTAATTTTACTAATATTTCTCGGCTCTATTAAATATCCATTTATTTTATTTTCAACTATGTCAATATTACCACCCACTTCTGAAACAATCACAGGAAGTCCACATGCCATAGCTTCAAGTAATGATATAGGAAGTCCTTCAGAAATAGAAGGTAAAACAAAAACATCTGCTATTTGTAAATATTGAGTAACATTTTCTATTTTTCCCAAAAATAAAACCTTTTCTTTGATATTTAGTTTTTCAACCTTATTCACTAAATATTTTTTCAATTCTCCATCCCCTATAATAATCAAAAATTTTTCAGGTATATTTATATCTTTAAATGCTTCCAAGAGATAATCAATACCCTTTTGTTTTGTCAATCTTCCAACAAATATTATAATTTTTTCATCTTTGAATCCAAGTTTTTCTTTAACAATACTTTTATTTTCTGATGGTTTAAATTTCCTTATATCTACACAATTTGGAATAAGAAAAATTTTTTTTCTTTTAAATCCAGCACTTTCTAGTTCTTTTTTCATTTCATTACTTAAAACAATTATCCCGTCACTCTTTTTAAAAACTTTTAAATAAATACTTGAAAATGGTACTTTTTTTAAAGTGTTTAAATCTCCAAAAATTCCCGAACATTCCATTCTGCAAAAAACTTTTTTCTTTAATAATTTTCCAGCGATAACAGAAACAAAAGAACTATGTTTTAAGAAAAATGATTGAATAATATCATATTCTCTACAGTGAAAAATGAGATATAAAAATAAAGAAAAACAATAAATGATTGTACCAATAATTCTTTTTTTTGGAGAGTAAAGTTGAATAATTTTAATATTATTAAAAAATTTTTCCCTTTTTTTAAATAAAGAATTTCTTGATGTTATAACCTTTACTTCTACATTTTTCTTTTTTAAATTTACAGTAAACTCTCTTGCAAAATTTTCTGCTCCACCTATTGAAAAAAAATCTCTTATAATTATTAACACTCTCATTTTCAAAAAAATTTAAGAAATTTTTTAATGCCGAAATAAATATTTTTATGGAAAAGAATTAACCTTACAATGAAAATTAAATTGTTTTTTGTAAAAAATATAAAAGGATTGTTTTTAAATCCTTTTAGATAACTTTTTATTCCTTCTTTTTTATTTTCAAAAATTTTATATATAGAAAATTTTAAATAACCATAAGATTTTGCTTTTTTAATTTCTCTTTTGTTTAAGTAAATTTCGTTTTTTGATAAATTTTTTTCCAGCATTTCAAATGAATTTTCAAAAGAATTTTTGGTTTCATAAGCATACATAGCAGAATAAATTCCAATATTTTTTAATAATTTTTCAGTTTTTCCGAAATATTTTTTCTGGACTTTTAAAGTTTCAACAAAAATAAATAAATTTGAACTTGAACTTCTCGCATCATATCTTTTCCTGAAAATTGCAAGAGTATAAGGTATGTATTTGAATTTTAAATTATTTTTCAAACATCTTATCCAGAACTCATAGTCATTTGCAAATTTTAAATTTTCATCAAAAATTCCAACTTTTTCTATTACTTTTCTTTTCAAAAAAACCTCCGGTTGAATCAGAGCATTCTCATAAATAAAATCTTTTTCTTTAATATTTCTTTTATTTTTTTTTATTTTTACAAAATTTCCTGATGCATCAATAAATTTAACATCTCCATAAACGATGTCTATCTTTTCGTTTTTTTTAAAGGTATTCCATACCTTTTTTAGAATCCCGGTCGGATAAATATCATCAGAATTAAGTATTCCTATAATTTCCCCTTTTGTTAATTTAAAACCTTTATTTAGAGCATTCGTTGGTCCTTCATCCTTTTCTGAAATATATCTAAATTCAAGTCCTTTACAGTTTATTTTAATTTCTTTATTTTCAAACCCTTTCTTATATTTTTCAAGTATTTCAAGGGTATTATCTGTAGAACCGCCATCTAAAATGAGATATTCAAGATAGAAATCTCCTTCCTGAAAAATTACACTTTTTATTGTTTCTTCTATATATTTTCCCTGATTTAAGGAGACGGTTATGATAGAAAAAATTTCTTCATTTTCCATATTTTTCCGTAAACCATTTATATGTCAATTTTAAACCTTCATATATGTTATATTCCGGTACCCATCCTAATTTTTTTATTTTCTCAATGTCTAAAATTCTAATACCAGCACCTTCTGGCATTTTTTCATTAAATATTATTTTCCCCTTAAAACCACTGATTTCTTTTAAAACTTCAACAATTTCTTTTATACTTGTACCTCTTCCAGTCCCAATATTTATAATCTCTTTACCATTGTAATTTTCCATTAAAAAAATACAGGCATTTGCTATATCATCAACATATATAAAATCTCTTTTTGCATTTCCTGTTCCCCATATCTCAATTTCCTTTAAGTTTTCTTTTTTTGCAATATAAAATTTTTTAATCAAAGCAGGTATAACATGTGCTCCTTCATCAAATTGTTTTTCTCCTGATCCATAAACATTTCCTCCTATAACTGTTAAAAATTCAGTTTTATATTGTTCATTATATGCCTGACACATTTTAAGTCCCATTATTTTTGCAATTGCATAAGGTTCATTTGTTTTTTCAATTTTTCCTGTTAATAAATATTCCTCTTTCATTGGCTGGGGACAATTAACCGGATACATACAGGAACATCCAATATAGAGAAGTTTTTTAACATTAAAAATATGAGAAAAATGAATAAGATTGAGATTGATTATTGAGTTTTCATAAATGAAGTCGGCACCCTTTTCAATATTTGCTTTTATTCCTCCTGTTCTTCCTGCACATATAAAAACATATTCAGGTCTTTCTTTTTCAAAAAATCTTTCAACATCTTTTTGAATTCCTAAATCAAGTTCATCTCTTTTTTTTAAAATTAAATTTTTATATCCTTTTTGTTTCAAAATTCGTGTTATTGCTGAACCAATAAGGCCGGTATGACCTGCTATGTAAATAGAAGAATTTTTATCCATTTATTTCCAGAAAACTCTTTATTACTTCTCCAACATATTCAATATCTTCATCATCTATATCCTGATGAACTCCTATATGGATTCCGTTATTTCCAATATATTCAGAAATGGGAAATTCACCTTCTTTATATCCCAAAAATTTATATCCAGGTGTCTGAGTGGGTATTGAAGAAAAAAGGTCTCTTGTATCAATGCCATTTTCATTTAAATAAAAAACAAGTTCATCTCTTTTAAACTTACATTTTTCCTTTAAAATAAAAGGGAAAGCATGGGGACTTAATTTTTCTTCTTTTGCCTCATCAATTGTATAGAAATAATCTTCAAATTCCTTAAAAATTTCTTTCAGTTTAAAAAAGTTTTTTCTTCTTTTTTCAATTATTTCTTCATATATTTCAAGGTTTCCAATGCCTACCGCCGCTTCAATTTCATTCATTTTTGAGGAAAAGCCAACTCTTTCAAATACAAATCTTATATCCCTACCATATTTAAATCTTTTTTTGCAATATCCGGAAGAAGTATTTAAAACACAAACATCACATTTACACGCTCTTCCATGTGCTCTTAAAGACCTCAATATTTCAGCATATTCTTCATTATCTGTTATGATAATTCCTCCTTCAATTGTTGAAATTATATGGGCAACATATGTACTGAAGCAACCCATATCTCCAAAAGTTCCAACATTTTTACCTTTATATTCTGAACCGTGTGCTTCTGCTGAATCTTCAATTAAAAATAGATTATATTTTTTTGTAATTTCACATATTTTTTCCATATTTACAGGTTTTCCCATAAGATGTACGGGTAACATTGCTTTTGTTTTTTCTGTTATTTTTTCTTCAATTTTTTCTGGATTTATATTTAATGTTTCAAGTTCTACATCCACAAATACAGGTTTAAAACCAGCCATCAAAACTGCATTTGCAGTTCCAATAAAAGTTAAAGCAGGAAGAATTACTTCATCACCTCTTTTTGCACCAAAATCATAAAGAACTGAAAGAGCAAGAGCAATTGCATCTGTTCCACTGCTTACAGCAACTCCATATTTAACTCCCCAAATATCCGCAAACCTTTTTTCAAATTCTCTAACATATTTTCCCTGAGATACTCTTTTTGTTTCAAGTAATTCATATATTATCTTTTTTGCTTTTTCTGTTATTACTATTGTGCCGAAAGGTATTTTTCTTTTATACATATTTCCTCTTAATTTTTATTTTTAACATATCTTTTATATGTTCAACAACTTTTTCTCCAAACTTTTCTTCTATCATTTTCAAATATTCAGGATTACTGTAATAGTCAATAAAAGCATCATCTCTAAATTTCAAAACCTCCTCCGGTTTTAAATACTTTGTAGGTAAAGGATATGTATCTTCAGAAAGTTGTGCAAAACCACTCCATTCATCTGGCAGTTTTATACCATTTTTTAAAGCCCATTCGTATAAATAAGAACCCGGATAAGCCATAGCAACATAAAAATTCACATATTCACAATTTAATTTTTTTGCAAGTTGAAGTGTTTCATTCATAGTTTCATAATTATCGTCAGGAAGTCCAAAAATGAAATTCCCGAGTATATAAATTCCTGCTTTTTTTGTCATTTCAATTACTTTTTCAATTTTGTCCTGCTGTATTTTTTTAGAAACACCCTTTCTTACTCTTTCACTTGCTGATTCAATTCCATAACATAGCCAATTAAAACCTGCTTTTTTTAACTTTTTCAATATTTCTTCATCAACTGTATCTATTCTTGCATAAGCCCATATATTAAGTTTATATCCCCTTTCTATAATCAAATCACATATTTTATTTACCCTTTCTTTATTTAAAACAAAAAGTTCATCAGCAATTTTTAAATTTTTAATATTATATTTACCCACAAGTTCATCTATCTCTTCAATGACCTTTTCCGGCGATTTATATCTTATTCCTGGTTTATTATTATAAAGTGCTTTTATGTTACAATAAGAACAATTAAATGGACATCCAAAACTTGTATAAATTGCAGCATAATTACCTCTTTCATCAATATTTTTAAAACAATGCCAGTTATGCGCTCTATATTTTTCCATAGGTAATAAATCCCATGCAGGTAAAGGTAAAGAATCAAGGTCTGTTATTATTTCCTCATATCCACCACTTACTATTTCATCATTCTTTCTATACCACAGACCTTTTATTCCTCTTATATCTTTTTTTCCTTTTAAACATTCAAGTAAATTTAAGGTTGTTAAAAACCCCTCTCCCTGACATACAAAATCAGTTTTTTCTTCTTTTAATGTTTTTTCAGGTAATGATGAAGGATGTAAACCAGAAAGCATGACTTTTATATTTTTATTTTTTTCTTTTAATATGTTAAGTAATTCTCTAACGGTTGTCATTTTGGGAGTAGAAGAAGCAGAAGGATTTGTTCCCATTACAACGATATTAACAAGAACCGGATTATTTTTGATTATTTCATTTACAGTTTCCTCAGGAGATAAATTTTCAGCATCAGCATCTATTATTTTAACTGAATAACCTTTTTTTCTTATAAAAGAAGCAATTAAAGCACACCAGTATGGTGGTTCTATTCCGGCAAGATTACTTCTCAATTTCCCATAAACTTTTTTAGGATTTCCTGGATTTACAAGTAAAAGGTCAATCATTTTTTATTTTAAACATTTGAAAAGCCATATTTTCTTATAATTTTATAACCTTTTATTAATTCGTTTATTCCTTCGTCAAGTGAAATTTTTGCTTTATATCCGGTTTTTTCAATCTTTTCATTACTTACAATGTAGTTCCTTTTATCAGGGTCCTCTCCAACCTCTGCTTCATGATAATAAAAATCAGGGATATGTTTTTTTATCAGTTCACACAGTTCTAATTTGCTTATATTTGCATCACTAAGTCCAACATTATAAGTATTATTTTTCATCTTTTCAAAATTCTCAAGACAGTGAATGAAAGAAAAAGAAGCATCCCTTACATGTATATAATTTCTTTTAAAATGTCCCTGATAAACAACAAGATATCTATCTACAACCGCTCTGTAAACAAAATCATTGACAAGTAAATCAAGTCGCATTCTCGGACTTATTCCAAAACATGTTGCAAATCTTAAAGTGATACTGTTTCCTGAGTCCAGAACTGCTTTTTCTGCTTCAACTTTTAATCTTCCGTAAAGAGATATTGGTCTTAAAGGAGTTTCTTCTGTGCAGTATATTCCTTCCTGTCCAATTCCATAACCACTATTCGTTGTTGGAAATATGATTATTTGTTCTTTACTTCTCAATTTAAGTATCAATTTTATAGCGTCAAGATTTACAGATTTTGCTTCGTAAGGATTTCTATCACAGGCAGGAGCCCCTGTTATGCAGGCAAGTGGAAATATAACATCAACTTCTTTTAATATTTCTTTTAATAAATTTTCATCTCTTGTGTCTCCTCTTATTATTTCAAGGTTTTTTAAATGACAGCAATCAAGAAGAGATGTCTGGTTATACATAAAATTATCAAGAACAATTACTTCATAACCTTTCTGTAATAAAATAGGAACCAATACCGAACCTATATAACCACCTCCACCAGTAACAAGTATTTTCATTTTTCTATCCTCTTTATATATTTAAATGTTATCATTTCTGTTGATTTTTGTAAACTTTTGAATATTTTTTTGAATAGTTATAAAATAAGTCTGATGAAAAATGTATTTGAAATTTTGATATTAAGTTTTTTCATTTTTTTTAGTGGTTATTTTCCTGCAAGATTTCTTACTCAAAATTTACCTTTTGAAAAAGAAGAAAAATTTATTCTGAATTTTGCTTTCAGTTTTTTTCTTTTTTACATAGTAGGTTTTTTAAGTTATGTTTTTAACTCTAATTTTGCGATTTTTAATGGTATTTTTCTTTTAATCTTCTTATTTTTTTCTTTCTTTTATATTCTTAAAAATGGTTTTGATAATCAGGAAATTAAATTTTTAAAAAATTTTTTTATAATTTTTTTAGTTTTTATTCTTTACCAGACACTTATTCCTCTTTATTTTGGTGGTTTATTTTACTGGGACTGGTTTGAACATTTTTTAAGAAGTATTTTTTTTCTTGATAGATTACCAAAAGACATAGTTTTTGAGGGGTATATTATTCCTTCAAGACCTCCTTTTTTCAATATTGTTTGTTTTTTCTATCTTTCAATTACAGGTGGAGAATTTTATAAATATCAGATTGTTTCAACTTTTTTAAACTCAATGTTAATTTTATCAGTTTATCTTTTTTGTAAAGAATACCTTAAAATTGAAAATAAATACTTATTTTTAATAGTTTGTGTTGTTATGTTTTTAAATCCAGCGATTTTAAGACAGATAACTTATACCTGGACAAAAGCATTTTGTGCTTTTTATGTTATTTTAGGACTTTATTTTTACCTTAAATTTCTTAAAAATCAGAATTCTCTTCATTTATTTATTTCAAGTTTTTTATTCGGTATAGGTTTTATAGTTCATTTTTCTGCTGGTTGTTATATAGTTCCTGTTTTTTTACATCTTGCTTTTAGAACAATTCTTAATAAAAATTTGATAAAAAAAACAGGGATTTCTTATTTGATTTTCTTATTTGTGATTTTTACATATTTTTCATGGTCAATTAAAAACTATGGAGTTTATAAATCTTTTTTCTCAACAAATATATATCAACAGCAGAAAAATATAAGTTTGATTGATAGAATTGAAAAAGATTCCTTTAATTTTATAAAAACCTTACATCCTTTTCCATTAAAATACTACAAATATTTTTTCAATAATTCACCTTTATTTTACAAATTTTTTAATTACCTTCATCCTGCTTATGTATGTACACTACCAGGAAGTTTGACATTTTCATTAACTTTCTTTTTGTTAATTTTATTTTTAAAAAACATTAAACAAATTAATTTAAAAACACTTTCTTCTCATTCTTTTCTTATTTTTTTCTTTTTTTTGAGTTATCTTTTAGATATAGTTGTTATGCCTTTAAAAGAATTGTCAGGACTTGCTCATACAGGATTGCTTCCACTTACATGTTTATTTATCTGTTTTGGAATAAAGTATATACTTTCTATGCCTGAAAAAAATTTTTTTATTTTTAGTTCAGTTTTTCTAATAGAAACACTTTTTATCTTAACTGTTTTTACAATTGCATTTAATATATACTCTGACCCGCAAAGAATTATTTCTCTTGGTATGTCTGAGAGGATTGATTCTTCTTTAATTTCAAACTTCCTTTTAAAATATTATAACCATCTCGTTTTTCTTCATGATAAAATTTCAATCTTTAAATAAAGTCAATATTTATTCTCTTCAATATTGATAGTACTTTCAACTATATAATTTGGCCTGTTTAATACTTCCTTCCATATTCTTCCGATATAAACACCCAGAATTCCATTTGAGAAAATAATAATACCTGAAAAGAAAACCATAAAAGAAATCCAGAAATAAATAAGATGAAAAATTGAGAGTATAAAAAAAACAATTCCAAGAAAAATTAAAATAAGTCCAAGAACAACTATATAAAGTAAAGGCAAAATAGAAAAAGAAGTTACTCCACTTATAAATTCCATAAAAGGTCCCATACTTCTTAAAAATGGAAAATGAGTTTTACCTTTTGCCCTTTTTTCTCTGATATAATAAATATAGTCCTGTTTAAAACCAGCCCATACAACAAGTCCTCTAATATAAGGGTCTTTTTCTTTCAATTTTAAAACTTCATTTAATGCTTTCCTTGATATTAACTTAAAATTTCCAGCATCTTGGGGTAATCTAATTTCAGATACAAAGTTTATAATTTTATATGCGATTTTGATAAGAATAACTTTTATTTTACTATCTCCTTCTCTTTTTTTTCTAATTGTATGAACTATATCTGCACCATTTTCCCACTTTTTTATTAATTCTGGAATAAGTTCTGGAGGGTCCTGTAAATCAGCATCAAGTGTTATAATTGCGTCTCCTTTTGAATAATTAAGTCCTGCAATAAGTCCTTGATTATATCCAAATCTTCTTGAGAGGTTTATTATTTTTATTCTTCTGTCTTCAATGGCATATTCTTTTAAAATTTCAAGGGAATTATCTGTTGAAGCATCATTTACAAAAATTATTTCATAATCATAATTTGTTTTTTCAATTGCATTTTTTGTTCTTTTTATCAATTCAGAAAGATTTTCTTCTTCATTTCTAAAAGAAAAAACAATAGAAATCAAATTTTTCCTGTCCATTCAAGAATTCCATTAACGACTGACTCTTTGTCCAGTCCGCATATTTTCTGGATGTTTTCTCTTCCACCATAAGCATAAAGATATCTATCTTTTACTCCAAATCTTTTTACAGGTAAATTTATTCCATTATCCATCAAAACTTCAATAACAGCACTTCCCATTCCACCTGCAAGCAAATGTTCTTCAATAGTTACAACTCCTTTTGTATTTTTAACTATTTTTATGAGTAATTGTTCGTTTATTGGTTTTATTCTGTATAAATCAATCACTCCTGCGTTTATTCTGTATTTTTCAAGTTCTTCTGCTACCTCAATTGCTCTGTGTGTCATATTTCCAGTTCCAATTATATAAAAATCTTTCCCTTCTTTTAAAACAGAAAGTCCATCTGAGAAATCATTATCTTCTTTATATATTAAAGGTAGAATTTTTCTATCAAGCCGTACATAAGAAGGAGATTTTAATTTATAAGTAATTTCTGCGAATTTATAAGCCATTAAACTATCTGATGGAGAGAAAATATAAAAATTAGGTAAAACTCTCATTATTGTTATATCTTCTGTACAATGATGAGTAGGTCCTGAATCATCATAACCAAAACCAGCACCAACTCCAATGGCAGTAACAGGAATATTCATCAGAGATAAATCAACTTTCAACATCTCATAGCATCTTGAAGTTACAAAAGGCATTATTGCATATATATATGCCTTTTTTCCACACAGAGATAACCCTGTTGCAATTAGGACCATATTTTCTTCTGCAATTCCAACATTTATAAACTGCTCTTTTAAATCTCTTCTATATTTATCAAGAGAAGGTGCTCCCATATCAGCAGAAATTAAATAAATATTTTTATCCTTTTTTGCTAAATCATAAAGACGGTCAAAAAAAGAATCTCTCATAGTTTTATTTTTCATTATTTAACTCCTTTTTTGCTTTTTCTGCTTCTTTTCCTTTTGGTGCCATACCATGCCATAAAATCTGATTTTCCATGAAAGAAACACCTTTGCCTTTAATTGTATTTGCAATAATAACAAGGGGTTTTTCAGATTTCCTTTCTTTTACATTTTTTAATACTTTAAATATTTCACCAAAATCATGGCCATTTATTCTTTCAGTTTCCCATCCATAACTTTCCCATTTTTCTTCTAATGGTTCAAGTTTAACTATATTCTCTGTAAAATCAGTAACACATAACCAATTTCTGTCAACAATAGCAACAAGATTATTTAATTTATGATGAGATACAAAAAGAGCAGATTCCCATATAGAACCTTCATACAATTCTCCATCGCCCAGTAGTACAAAAACAAACCAGTCCCTTTTTTCCTTTTTAGCAATATAAGCCATACCAGCACCAATTCCAAGTCCATGTCCCAGAGAGCCAGTTGTTATTTCCACACCAGGTACATCATTCTGTAAATGAACTCCAAACATTCCATCTGCACAACAAAATTTATCACAGGCAGAAATCGGAAAAAAACCCAGGTCTGCTAAAATTACATATAAAATAGGACTTGCCTGTCCTTTACTTAAAATAAACCTATCCCTTTTTTCCCATTTTGGATTATCCACTTTATATTTTAAAATTCCTCCATAATAAAGAGCAACAAGAATTTCAATACAGGAAAAAGAAGAAGTAACATGACCAGTTCCCGCTTTAACACACATATCAAGAACTAATTTCCTTAAATCTTTTGCCTTTTTCTCATATTCAATAAATTTGTTTTTTTTCATTAGAGACTCCTTTTTTATTTTTTATAATTTCATAAATAACAGGTATTAGTTCTCTATAAAGATTACAAGCTATAACTTTGTTTCCTTTGTCTCCTAAATGACACAAATCTATAAAATATTCTTCTTGATTTAAAAAAAAATTTCTGTAACTAATAAACTTGAAATTAAACAATTTTGATACTTGTTTCAATTCTTTCTCTAATTTCTCTGCCATAATTAAACATTCTTCAGGATTATCACTTCTAAATGGTTGAAGCACAAAAATATATTTAACTCCAATTGAATTTAAATAAGAAGAAATTATATGAATATTTTTTATGGTTTTTCGTGGAAAATCGTTTGGAGTATAAAAAAAATGAAAAAAATCAGGTGTTATTTTCAATATAAAATCCCTATTGTTGTAGTATTCATATTCTCTATAAGCCCAGTAAAAATAAGACCCTTCATTATGTAACGCAGAAAATAAATCTTGTTTAACTCTGTAAACATTATATATGTCATTATATCCTGAATATGAAATTATAACATCCGGTTCGAATTCTGTAATCCTATTAAATATCCAAATTCTTTCATCAGTAGTGTGATATCCTCCACATGCAGCATTAATTACCCTAAAGAAATAATTTTTATCTGGAAATTTTTTAAATTCTTCTTCTAAAAAAGCTGATATTGTGGATTTATTATCTGGCATGAGACAACCCCATGCAGCAGAACCACCTGTTATAAAAATTCTTATTTCATTTATCTTTTTCTTGTCTAAATTCTCAGGATATCTGAATTGTTGATTATTATGAAAAACTCCACCCATATAACCAGGTGCAGGAGCGTAATGAACATATGGAGTATAAACCATTGTCGCATGTCTCACGTATTCATTTTTTGGTTTTTTAAAAAAAGCTCTTTCACTATGTGGCATTTCTTTTTGAATTATTGGATGATTTATTAATCTCGGTAATTTACTTATTTGAGGCAAAAATAATTGTGTATATCTATCTGAAAAACAAAAAATCATCTTTTCTATAAAATTTCTATAATGTCTCTCCGTTCTTTGTATTATTTTAAAAGAAGATCCTTCCCATATTATACTTGCACCGGTAATTCTTAAAGATAAATTTATACAAACTTTTGTGAGTATATAAAATATAAAAAATGAAAAAACGAAAGTAAGAATTATTAAAACAGTCATTATATGATAAATTGATATTTCTTTTTTCCTTTTCATTATTTCTCCTTCTTATCCTTTTTAAAAATAATAAAATCTTCCATAACTAAACAATCCATTTCTGTCTTTAAAAAACATTTTATAGCATCTTCAGGTGTACATACAATTGGTTCACCTCTAACATTGAATGAAGTATTTATTATAATAGAATAGCCAGTAAGCTCTTTAAAAGTTTTTATAAGATTCCAAAATTTATAGTTTGTTTCTTTATGAACTGTTTGTAATCTTGCTGAAAAATCAATATGAGTTATTGCAGGAACATCAGACCTGATAAAATATAATTTATCTTTTATATCCCACTCATAATAATCTTCTGGTATGTTTTTTCTTCTATTTTCTTTAACAGGTGCTGTAAAAAGCATATAAGGAGAAGGCCTATCCCATTCAAAATATTCTTGTGTATCTTCCCATAAAACAGAAGGAGCAAAAGGTCTAAATCCCTCTCTAAATTTTATTTTAAGATTTAATTTTTTTTGCATTTCAGGGTCTCTTGCATCAGCAAGAATACTTCTTGCTCCAAGAGCCCTTGGTCCAAATTCCATTCTTCCAGAAAACCATCCAATTATTTTCTTTTCGTTAATCAATTTAGCAATAAGATTACATAATTTATCCTGATTTTCTTCTTTATAAAATTGTAAATTATCATACTTTTTTAAGGTTTTTTCTATTTCATAAGAATTATATTCGGGCCCTAAAAAACATCCTTCCATTTTATCTTTTCCATTACAAATTCTTTCTTTCCCTAAATACATATGATAAACTGCATAAGCAGCACCAACTGCCCCACCTGCATCAGTCGCAGCAGGTTGAACCCATATATCTTCAAAAATTTTTTCTTTAAGAAGTTTACTGTTTGCTACACAATTAAGTCCCACACCACCACCAATAACTAAATATTTTTCTTTTGTAATTTCTTTCAAAAATTTAGCCATCTTTATTAAAATTTCTTCCAGAACATTCTGAATGGCATATGCCATATCTGCATATTCAGTTAAAATTTTACTCTCTGGTTTTCTCGGTGGAATTCCAAAAGTTTCTATCCATTCTTTCTCATTAACCATTTTAAAAGAAGTATTAAATGCAAAATAATCCATATTTAATTTTATAGAGCCATCTTCTTTTATCTCAATTAATTTTTCTTTTATTGTCTTTATATATCTTTTCGTTTTTTCTGAATGAGGATTTCCATAAGGTGCAAGACCCATTAACTTATATTCTCCATCGTTAACTTTAAATCCAGTATAGTAAGTAAAAGAAGAATAAAGAAGTCCAACTGAAGACGGAAATTTTAACTCATAGAAGAAATTTATTTTATTTTTATTCCCAAATCCAAGTGTGGCAGTTGCCCATTCTCCAACACCATCAATAGTTAATATGGATGCTTTTTCAAAAAGAGATGGGAAAAAAGCAGAAGATGCATGAGAAAGATGATGAGGGCAGAATAAAATTTTTGTATTCGGTGATAATTTTTCATTTAATTTTTCTTCTATTTCTTTTTTAATTATATTTTTTATTAAGATTCTTTCTTTTAACCATAAAGGCATTGATTGGACAAATTGTATTAAACTTTTTGGTGCATGTAAAAAATGTGTTTCAAGTAATCTTTCAAATTTTATAAATGGCTTTTCATAGAATACAATATAATCAAGTTTATCAGGTGTTAAGTTTGCATAATCAAGACAAAATTTGATTGAATTTATTGGAAAAGAAGGGTCGTGTTTAGTTCTTGTAAATCTTTCTTCCTGAACAGCAGATATTATTTTATCATCTTCAAGTAAACAACTTGCTGAATCATGATAAAAAGCAGATATACCTAAAATGTATATCGGTTTCATTTTTATCCCATTTTTTCAAAATTTTCTTTTTCTATTTTAAAATCAATTTCTTCCCAAAAACTATTTTTTTCCAAAATTTTCTTCTTTTGTAATTTTTTGATAAAAGAAATAGGACAGATTAAAAAACAAAATATTATCGAAAGAATAAGTTTTGTATATAATTCACCAATAAAATTTCCAAATTTATAAAGATACACAGGCACTTTGGGAAAAACAGCACCTGATAAGGCAAAAATAAGTATCAAAATAGGGAAAATTTTATGATTTGTAATTAAAAAAAGGATTGAAAACAAAATGATATATATTAAAAATGTTCTTTCAACTATTTCTTTTTTAAATTGTTTATGTTCCATATTTAATTAGAATAAAGGATAAATAAAAGGAGAAACCCCTGTTATACTGCTAACAAATATTAAAATTCCTATAAGTAAAAGTATAATAACAACAGGAATTAGCCAGAATTTTTTTCTTTCCCA
>Ga0116167_1002037_pt1 | contig 17599 bp, 16 predicted proteins | sample AD_JPNMR3_MetaG_FD_89794 | JGI IMG/M metagenome (GOLD analysis project Ga0116167, IMG submission 89794) | Active sludge microbial communities of municipal wastewater-treating anaerobic digesters from Japan - AD_JPNMR3_MetaG | ecosystem: Engineered > Bioreactor > Anaerobic > Digestate | place...
CAGGCCGGTGCCGATATCGTCAATGGCTTGCTCAATAATGGACCGGGCCAGGGGGTTTCCCGCCGCGGCAAGGTCAAAAACAGCAGCCGTGTTCAGCGGTCCGCTGGAGGGATCGCCCTCGTCCCACAGAGACCTGGCGCTTCGCGCAATCCCTTCGCCGGAAGCCCAGGCCTCCAGGCAATCTTCGCCGCCGCAGCCGCAGCGCCGTCCTTTGCCAAAGCGCTTTATATGGCCGATTTCGCCGGCGAAACCTCCGCTGCCCCGGTAAATTTTTCCGTCCAGGTAGAGCCCCCCGCCGATCCCTGTGCTTATAGTAATATAGGCAGCGTCGCGATGACCCTGTGCCGCGCCGTAGGTCACTTCACCCAAAACCGCGGCATTGGCGTCATTCTCAAGGTAGACCGGGCAGCTGCAGTATTCCTGCAAAAGCTTGCGGAATGGAATCGGTTCATGCCAGTCCAGATTGGGAGCCTCATAAATAACCCCTTCCTCAAAATCAAGCAGGGCGGCAATGCAGACGCCCAGGCCGGCCAGGCCTGAACGTTCCATCTCTTTATCCTGCAGAGCCCGGGAGAGAGCTTCATTAATTGTTTTAGCCACCAGTTCCGGAGCCGCCCCTGGCGGGGTAGGCAGCTTTCGCCGCAAGTATACATTCCGATCCTGGTCTACCAGTAGCAGCAGTATCTTGGTTCCACCTACGTCGGCAACGGCAAATATTTTGTTTTCCACCATGCTCCCTCCTCCCGCCATCTCCCGTTACATTCTTCCTGAGCGAAATATGGAAATAAGCCAATAGATCCCGGCACAGATTGCCCCGATCAAAACAATTTCTGCGAAATGGAACTTTTCCAGCCAGGAGATATGACCCAGCTTTAAGTTCTGAGAAAGCGCAATGATAAGGCCGGCCAGGACAATGCTGAAGCTGATGCGGTTGACCATATTTTTTACCGTGTTTAATACCGGATCAACCTGGGGCAGCTCCACTTTAATTTTAAATTCTCCGGCGGCGGAGGCCCGCAAAAGCTCCTCCGCATGCCCCGGAAATTCCTCGAGCAGGCGCCGGTAGCCGCGCAACGCCCCCCACAACCGCCGCAGCTCCATTCTCAACTGCCTCCGCCTCAGCTCCGGGGCATATTTTTCTGCCGCAGCAGCCAGGTTAAATTCCGGATCCAGGCGAGACACCGTTCCTTCCAGGGTCATCATAGCCTTGGCCAGCAGGATAAACTCATGAGGAAAACGGAGGCGGTGCTTCACGGCTATCTGCATTAATTTGCGAATCGCTTCACTGATGACGATGTTTTGCAGGGGAAGCTCAAAATATTGCTCCAGCAATTCGTCTACATCCCGGATCAGTGCCATGCGGTTTATCGCCGGCGGCACAAAAGCAAAGCCAAGAAGTTCATCGACTACCGTAGCGGGATCCGCGCTATGCAAGGCCCGGGCAATGGCCACGAATTTTTCGCGCACTGTTTCGCTGATATAGCCGGCAGAGCCGAAATCCATAAAGAAAAGACGCCCGTCCGGCAGCACGGCAATATTCCCCGGATGAGGATCGCCGTGAAAGAAGCCGTCCACGAATACCTGTTTAAAAAAGGCATCGGCCAGGATTTCCGCCACCTCCTCCGGCGGCGGCTGCGGCAGCGGATGCTGCAGGTAGCGGTTTAGATTGACCCCTTCGCAATATTCCAGAGTAAGCACGTTCCGGGTGGTGTTTTCCCAAAAAACACGGGGCATGTAAACGCGCTTTTCACCGGCAAAGTTATGGCGAAAGCGCTGCGCATGTCGCGCCTCGATACTGTAGTCCAGCTCACGGAGCAAGATTTGCTTCATCTCTTCCGCAATCTGGCTGAACTGGTAAACAGGTCCCAGGTTCGTGCTTCGATCAACAAATGAGGCCAGGTCTGTCAGGATGTCTAGATCCCTCTTTATCATATCATCAACGCCAGGACGCTTGATCTTTACAACTACCTCTTCACCGGTATGAAGAAGAGCCCTGTGCACCTGGCCGATTGAGGCTGCTGCTAGCGGTTCTGAATTAAAGCGGGCAAAACGGGTTTCCGGTGCGGCGCTCAACTCGGAAGCAAGTATGGCCTCTACCTGTTCTGACGGAAATGGAGGCACCCGGTCCTGAAGCCTGGAAAGCTCCTCGATATAGGATGGCGGCAGCAGGTCCGGCCGGGTGCTCAGAAGCTGCCCCAGCTTGATAAATGCCGGCCCCAGCTCAGTAAGAGCCATCCGCAGCCGGGCTTCCACCTTCCGGGGCATCAGCTCTTCGGCCTTCCGCCTCCGGGTGAAAATCCTCTCCCGGAGGCCAAAAAGACGCAGCTGATCCAGAACCTGGGCGAAACCGTATTTAATCAAAACCCTCAGGATCTCGCGATATCGCCCCAGGTGGCGCAGCTGCCGCAGCGGACCCAGTCCCAATTTCATGTCAACTTATCTTTAATCAATGCAGCCAGCTCATCTATTTTTCTTTCAACCCGCTCCAGGTCCTCCTGACTGACAAATTTCTGTTTCCAGGAGGTATCTACTTTCACTTTTATTTGCCGGATCTGCTCCTTTAAGCGGTCTTTCTCATCTTTGCCTTTTTCAATCAAGCGGTTGACCAGCTTTTGAGCCTCGTCTCGCTGCATTTCGCCCTTCTCCACCAGCATGTCGATAAACTCTTCAGCCTTCTCTTTACCGAAGATCAGCAAACCGATGGTGGCGGATAGAAAGTCCTCTAACACCACAGTCACTTCCTTTCAGCAGTTTACTCAATTTATTCTACCATATTCTAGATAATATTTTACACCGGCTTTTTGGCCCGCAAAGAATATGGCAGAAAAATTGCTCAGTTCTCTTCGCCGGAAGGCTTCTGGGCTTTGGGAGGTCTTTTCTGTTCGTAAAGGTAGTCTTCGTATATATACATCAACTCTTTGTCAAAGAGCGGCCGCTTCAAATCAACGGAGGCGCTTCTCACCGCGCTGAGTATATCGCTCGCCTCTTCATCGGAGAGGGCGATACCGTATTCTTCAAATTTCATTTTTACCGCCTTGCTGCCGGAATGCTTGCCGATAATAATCTGGCGCTGCAGTCCCACCTCTTCAGGGCTGAAAACCTCGTAAGTTCTCGGGTTCTTCAGAACGCCGTCAGCGTGGATTCCCGACTCATGGGCAAAAGTATTGGAGCCGACAATGGGCTTGCCCGGATAAAGAGGCCGCCCGGAAGCCCTGGCCACATATTCGCACAGGTTCAAGAAATCTTTTGTGTTCACTCCTAAATTGACCCCGAAAAGACACTTCAATGCCATGGCCACTTCCTCCAGAGCGGCATTTCCCGCCCTTTCGCCCAGCCCGTTTACCGTTACCCCAATGAAACGCGCCCCCGCCTTTATCCCGGCCAGCGCATTCGCCGTGGCCATCCCGAAGTCATTGTGGGTGTGCATCTCCACCTCTATTCCAGTGGTGTCAATGATCCTGCTGATAACTTCGTAGGTCCTGAATGGCTCCAGCACACCCACAGTGTCGCAGAAACGCAGCCTGTCTGCGCCGGCGGCCTGGGCCTCGCGGGTGAATTTGATCAGAAAGTCCATATCGCTGCGCGAGGCATCTTCGGCGTTGACTGAAACATAAACTCCTTCCTTCTTGGCGTACTCAACCGCCCGGGTCATGTTTTCAAGAACCCATTCCCGGGATGTGCGCAGCTTGTGGGTGATGTGGATATCCGAACTCGAGATGGAGATGGCGACGGCATCGACGCCGCATTCAAGAGAATGGCGCACGTCCTCGATATTGGCCCGGTTCCAGGCCATAATGCTCGCCTGGAGCCCGTAGGAAGCAATCTGTGTGATCACCTCTTTTTCGTCGCCGCCCATTACCGGGATGCCCGCTTCAATCTGGTGTACCCCCAGATTGTCGAGCATCTTGGCAATACGCATCTTCTCCCGGTTTGAAAAAACCACGCCTGCGGTCTGCTCGCCGTCGCGCAGGGTAGTATCTACCAGCATCACGGAACCTTTTTTTAAACCGTCATAAAAACGCTTCATAGCTTCTCTCTCCTTTACGGCACCGCCGCCGGATGCCCAAGCGGCATCTCTCAGCGAATCTGGCCGGATCCAAAAATAATATATTTCAGGCCGGTTAACGCCTTGAGGCCCATGGGCCCGCGCACATGGAGCTTCTGGGTGCTGATCCCCATTTCGGCGCCCAGGCCGAACTCGTAGCCGTCGGTAAAGCGTGTTGAAGCATTGACATAAACCGCCGCCGCATCTACACGGTTTAAAAAGCTGCGTGCGCGGGCATAATCGCTCGTTACTATAGCCTCAGAATGCATCGTCCCGTAGCGGTTGATATGTTCAATGGCCTCGTCCATGTCGGCCACCACTTTTACCGCCAGAATGAGATCGAGATATTCGGTAGCCCAGTCTTCTTCAGAAGCCGGCTTAACCGAGGGGTTGTATGAAACAGCGTGCGGGCAGCCGCGCAACTCTACCCCGGCTTCAATGAGTCTATCCATCACCGGAGGTAAAAATTGGTCCGCAACGGCCTCATGAACCAGCATGGTCTCGATGGCGTTGCAGACACCCGGCCGCTGCGTTTTGGCGTTTATGGCAATGTCCGCCGCCATCTCCAGGTCGGCCCCTTCGTCAACATAAAGATGGCAGTTGCCGGCGCCGGTTTGGATCACCGGTACTGTAGCGTTTTCAATCACCGTTTTAATCAGCGCAGGACCGCCGCGCGGTATGAGCAGGTCCACCAGGCCGTTCAAGCGCATTAACGTGAGGGCGGCTGAACGGTCCGTATCTTCGATCAACTGGACCGCGGCTTCGGGAAGACCCGCCACCCGCAGCTGCTCCTGGATAATCCCCACCAGGCAGATGTTTGAACGGATCGCTTCGGATCCGCCGCGCAGGATTACGGCGTTCCCGGATTTCAGGGTCAGGCCGGCGGCGTCAACGGTGACATTGGGACGGGCCTCGTAGATTATTCCCACCACTCCCAGCGGCACGCGAACCTCTCCGATCTGCAGCCCGTTCGGCCGCAGCCGCATCCCGGCAACCTCTCCAACGGGATCTTCCAGTGCGGCTATTTCCAGCAAACCCTCCGCAGCGGCGGCGATCCTCTCTTTATTCAACAGGAGACGATCGTAAAGCGCTTCGCTGTAACCGGAACTTTCCCGGAAAACTTTTAAATCCCCGGCATTTGCCTTAATAATCTCATCGCTTTTCTCCTTCAGCGCCGCCGCGATCAGCCGCAACGCCTTATTTTTAGCATTGGTTGAGATTCCGGCCATCACGGCTGCGGCCTGGCGCGCTCTTTCAGCTTTGGCTACTACTTCGGAATGCATGTCCGGGCCTCCTCTCATTTATTTATTCACTATAGAATCAACTTAATCCCGGTAATACTAGTTGTCATCGGAAATAACAAGATTATCCCGGTGAATCACTTCATCACCGCTCTCTCTGCCGATGAGCCGGGCGATATGGCTGCTGGGATGATTTTTGATCAGGGAGAGCTCTTCTGATGAAAAGTTACAGAGGCCGCGGCCGATTTCATGTCCGCTCCGGTCCAGGACCGAAACCAGGGCGCCCCGATCAAAAGAACCTTCAACGCTTAGGACCCCCACCGGCAGAAGGCTCTTCCCGGCGCCGCAGAGCGCATCCCTGGCCCCGTCGTCCACGGTAACGCTGCCCTGAATGTTCCGTCCATAAGCAATCCAGCGCTTGCGGCGGTTCAGGTAACTCTTGCGCGGGTAAAAATATGTCCCCGGGTTCTCACCGCTCAAGATCCTGTTCAGCACACCGGGTTCCCTTCCACAGGCGATAAACATTCCCGTGCCTGAATTTACGGCTATCTCGGCGGCCTGCAGCTTGGTCACCATTCCGCCTGTAGCCAGCTTGTCGCCCGTTCCGGCGGCGCATTTCTTCACCTTAGGCGTGATTGCCTTTACTTCCCGGATCAGGCGGGCCCGGTTCGAAATTCGCGGGTCTTCCTCGTAAAGTCCCTCCACCGTGGTCAGGATCACCAGCAAGTCGGCGTCACAGAGGCCGGCTACAAGAGCCGATAGGCGATCATTGTCCCCAAATTTAATTTCATGCACCGAGACAGTATCGTTTTCATTGATTACCGGCACCACTCCCCAGCGCAGCAGGGTAAGGATAGTATTGCTGGCGTTGAGGTAGCGGCTCCGTGCGGCAAAGTCGGCCCTGGTAAGCAGTAGCTGCGCCACCACCTGTCCGTACTCCAAAAAAAACTTTTCATAGAGCTGAATCAAAACACCCTGCCCCACGGCGGCGGCGGCCTGCAACTCGGGGATGGTGTCCGGGCGTCGCTTCAACCCAAGTCTCCCCATTCCGGCCCCGACAGCCCCCGATGAGACCAGGATGACCTGGCGCCCCTGGTTCTTCAAGTCGGCCAGTTCGCGGACCAGCCTCTCAATGTAAGCCAGATTCAACTGTCCGGTTTCATGCGTGAGCAGCCTGGTGCCCACCTTCACCACGATTCGCTGCGCCGTCTCCGGTCTAAAATCCGTCCTAATCATCGCTCAGCTCTCCTGATCGCTGTGCCGCCGCCTTTACTGCACGCAACAGAGCGCCCCGGAAGCGTCCCGTTTCCAGGGCCTCAAGGGCAGCGGCTGTCGTCCCCGCCGGCGAAGTTACGTCGTTGCGCAGTTCCACCGGATGGCGGCCGCTTTCCCGAACCATCCGCGCCGCTCCCAGGACAGTCTGCACGGCCAGCGCCGCGGCGGTTTCACGGCTTAAACCCAGGTTCACCCCGGCATCGATAAGAGTCTCGATAAAGAGATAGACATAAGCAGGGCCGCTGCCGCTCAGTCCGGTCACCACGTCCATATTCTGCTCGTCAACGGGAACCACCAGCCCCAGGCATCCAAGCAGCTTCCCTATCTCTGCGGCCTCTTGCGAGGTCACCGCTTTCCCGGTACTCATGGCGACAGCTCCTTCTCCAATGAGGGAAGGGGTATTGGGCATCAAGCGGATGACCTTGCTTCCCGCCGGCAGGTGCTCTTCGTAAAACCCGATCGTTACGCCGGCAGCCAGGGAAATGAGCAGGTGCACAGCGGGCTGAAAAAGCTCTGCCCAGCCGCCGGCTGCAGATTTAACGTCCTGCGGCTTCACCGCCACGAAAATATTACGGCACTGCTGAAAGAGCTGCTCCAGGTTTTCCGCCGGTTCCGCGCCCAGTTCACTGGCGATATCATTTAATTTTTGCCTGTCCATATCAAAAAGCCATAAATTTGCAGGGATGATCTCTCCGGAAGCAATCAACCTCCGGCCCAGCGCCGTTCCCATAACGCCGCAGCCGATAATACCGGCAGCCAATGAAACCAATTTCCGACCCCTCCCCGTGAAGGTGTTAAACTTAATTTTATAATAAGGCGGCTATCTGTGCAATATGCCTGCGCTGTTCCGTAAGGTTTGTCTGTCTTACTACCTCTCATTCCTCGCCAAGTTTTTAGGGGCGGCTCATGAGCCGCCTTAATCCGTACCGGAAAGCAGCAAAGTACTGCGTTTGGAGCAAAAAGTCTTTTCTAAAGCAAACGCCTGCCTGTACCTGCTGAACGCGATAGTAAGCAGCGGCAAGCAGCCTGTATTCGGGCCAGGCATGCCCGCCCCTATTTCTAAATGGCCATTGGATGCCGCGGTGCGTGAACTGTTTGACAAAACCGCAATGCTGGATTAAAATATGGGCAGCAGGGGAGTAGCTCAACTGGTAGAGCACTGGTCTCCAAAACCAGGGGCTGCGGGTTCGAGTCCTGTCTCCCCTGCCATTTATTTTACAGCACATGGATGAGTAGAAAACCCTTGGTTTGTTCCAAGGGTTATTTTGCAGATTTCGCGGCGTAGCTTCTAATAATCTTTCTCTACCAGCTCCCTGATATTCTCAAAATCCACGTAATGCATCCCCACCGCTTCTCTCAGCTCCCTGGCAATAAAATTCTTGGTAGCCATAACCAGGTATCTCTTGCCTCTTGCTTTTAACAGGTTAATGGGCCGTTCAAAATCTCCGTCACCGCTGACCAGTACCGCCATATCATAATGGTCTATCGTATTAAACATATCCAGAACAATCTCGATATCCAGGTTGGCCTTTTGTTTATAAGTGCCGTCATCTTGCAATACATTTTTTAGGTCTTTTGTTATAAGAGAGTAGCCCATGTATGTCAGCGCCTTCAGATATTTATCCTGCCTGGCTTCAGGATGGGCATCTTTGCCCACGTAATAATTGGCGTCATTAAGATCCCCCTTGCTCCTGACATAATCCAGTAATTTCCGCGGATCTATCCACCAACCCAAATCCCTTTTCTGCATGTAAAAGAAGTTTCCTCCGTCTACAAAAAGCGATATCCTCATCGGCTCCCTCCTTTCATATTTAATATTTTTTTAAATTAATATTTTTTCTCTAATTAACATTATATCATACATATCCATGATATAAATATAAATGTTCCCGGCTGATCCCACGGCAACAGAGAGCTCCTGCAGTTGCAACTATCGTTTTTTTTGAGCTTTGCGGACTTCGGAAATGAATCTCCGGCGATTTTCCTGAACCTGCTGTCTCAACTTAATACTACGGTATATATCCGGGCCAAAAAAGATAAAATAGTTCGCCACCGCGGCAACGGCGGCAATTTTATAGGGGAGCGTAAGGAATATTACCGAGTATCCAAATAAGGCCCAGTTCAGCCAGGCCAGGTACTTGACTTTGACCGGGAGGATAAAGAAAATTAAAACCTCGAAATCCGGGTAAAGATGAGCGAAAGCGAAAAAAAGCGATAGGTTGAGATAGGCCCCCGTGTAGCCGGCTCCGGTAATGAAGGCGGCCAGGGTGGTGCCGGCCATCCCGAAAACATAATAGAGGTTTAACCGGAAAGCTCCCCAGGCCTGCTCCAGCCCGGTGCCGATGAGATAATAGAAATAGAGAACAAAAATAATCCAGAAGGGAGAATAGGTTGGAGGGATAAATAGATAGGTCAGCAGGCGCCATATCTCGCCCTGAAAAAGGCGGTCTCGGTAAAGAACCAGCAAGTCAAACAGCCCCGGCGACATCAGAGAGAGCATAAAGACAATTGCGTTAAGGGCAAGTATATAGAAGATGAGGTTGTTCACGGCATATTTCCCGTATTTGCGCTCCAGTTTATTCATCCATTTCATCACAGCTTCCTCCTGCACTTGTAAATGATCAGTTCTGGCTATTTTCTGCGAGCTCCTTTAATAACTGCGACGCCGCGGGGGCGTCATCGGGGTTAACCTGGATCTGAACCGGGCCGACCAGCGGGTTAAATCCGCTCACAGAACCCAGGGCGAATAAGTTCTGCAAAGCTGCACAGCTCCTCCCTTTACAGATTTAGGATGTGGCTTTCAGGATCACAGCTGCAGGAGCTTCACAAAGGATTCTTCGTCAATAACCTCCACGCCCATCTCACGGGCCCGGGTCAGCTTGCTTCCCGGTTCACTGCCGGCCACCAGGTAGTCCGTCTTACGGCTGACCGAGGAGGCAACCTTGCCTCCGCGCTCTCTGACCAGCGCCGCTGCCTCATCCCTGGTAAAGCGTTCCAGGGCGCCGCTGAAAACAAATGCCTTCCCCTCCAGCGTCCGCTCCGCAGCAGCGCCTTCTTCGACAACAGGTTCGCTGAAATTAACCCCCGCTCGTTCCAGCCTCTCCAGCAGCCCCGCCGTTTCGGGAGCCTGAAAGAACTCATACACCGCCCCGGCAATCTTCGGCCCGATTTCCGAAATCGCAGTAAGCTCTTCCAGTCCCGCCCGGCGCAGCCTATCCAGCGTCAAAAAATGCTCCGCCAGCAGACGCGCCGCTTTCTCCCCGACAAAGCGAATCCCGAAGCCGAAAAGGAGCCGGTGCAGCGGGTTGCCTTTGCTCTTTTCGATGGCGGCAACGAGATTGGAAGCCGATTTTTCAGCCAGCCGCTCCAGCGGCGCCAGCTGCGCCGCATTTAAGTAATACAGATCGGCCAGGTTTCGGGCCAGCCCTTCCCTCCAGAGCAGCTCGGCCACCGCAGGCCCCAGCCCTTCGATATCCATAGCCCGCCGAGAGGCAAAATGAACGATCCGCTCAACCAGCTGGGCGGGGCAAGATGGATTCAGGCAGCGCCGCGCCGCCTCACCGGGAAGGCGGTGCACGGCGGCCCCGCAGGAGGGGCACCTTTCCGGCATCTGGAATTCTCTCTCATCGCCGGTGCGCTTCTCTTTAAGCACCCGCACCACTTCGGGAATGATCTCGCCGGCCTTGCGGATAATCACTGTATCGCCGATCATGATCTCTTTTTCAGCAAGTATATCTTCATTGTGCAAACTGGCTCGCTGCACTGTGGAACCGCTGAGAAAAACCGGTTCAAGCACGGCCACGGGGGTAATCGCTCCCGTTCTCCCCACGTTGACCCGGATATCGATAACCCGGGTCCTCTTCTCTTCCGGGGGATATTTAAAAGCAATGGCCCAGCGCGGGCTGCGGGCGGTATTCCCCAGTCGCTCCTGCAGCGCCAGTTCGTTTACCTTGATCACAATGCCGTCGATCTCGTATGGCAGCTCGCCGCGCCTATCCTGCCAGCTGCGGCAGAAATCCCAGGCTTCGTCGATGCTGCGGCAGAGAGCCCGGTGATTATTGACCGGCAGCCGCAGCCGCTCAAGGAAGTCCAGGAGATCGGCATGCGTATAAAGAGGCAGGTTGTGCTCCCCCAGGCCGTAAAGAAAGATCCGCAGCGGGCGGGAGGCGGTAACGCGAGGATCGAGCTGGCGCAGCGACCCGGCAGCGGCGTTGCGGGGATTGGCAAAAAGAGCTTCGCCATTCTCGCGCCGCAGCTTATTCATCGCTTCAAAATCGGCCCGGTTCATATAGACTTCTCCGCGCACCTCCAAAGTGACCGGTTCGTACAGCCTCAGCGGAACCTGCTTGATCGTCCGCAGGTTATGGGTGATATCCTCCCCGGTAAAACCGTCCCCGCGGGTTGAGCCGCGGAGAAAAATGCCCTCTTCATACTGCAGCGATACTGCGAGTCCGTCCACTTTCAACTCGCAAAAGTAATCGACAGCGGAAAGCCCCGTCAATTTACGCACCCTGTGATCAAAATCGTGCAGCTCTTCCGCTTGAAATGCATTGTCCAGACCCAGCATGGGCAGTTTGTGGGTTAGGGTGGCAAAACCGGGCAGCGGCGCGCCCCCCACGCGCCTGGTCGGAGAATCCTCGCTTTGCAGTTCGGGATACTGCCGTTCCAATTCGACCAGCTCGCGCATCAACGCATCAAATTCGCTATCGCTGATCACCGGATCATCCAGGACATGGTAGCGGTAATTATGCTCCTCTATCTCCCGGCGCAGCTGTGTAGCCCTGGCGGCCGCCTCTTCCTTGCGTTTCTTGTTCACGGATGTTCAAACCTGCCTTCTCTGCATTATCTCTTATTGCTTTTCAAACCTTTGCCAGTTATTATCTCCCGGCTGAAACTTAAAAACAAGGCTTAAATTTACCGTATATTACCATCAGACAGCTTTATTTTTTTCGCCGCCACCTGCTCCGATTCCTCCTTTTAAAAGCTTGACAGGGTACATTTCTCCGATGCCTTTGTGGTGAGAACAGCTTCACTTCATTTACACGCCGTTGTTTTTCATTATATCATGCAAGGCCGCTTGCAGCATTGCGGTCATTATGGAAACCAGCTCGCTCCGGTTGTACTCCAATCCATCTATCCCTAGCAGCTCGAGCATGATCTGCTGCAGCTTCCCCGTCTCCATTAAATAGAATATACCCGACAATTCATCCCGATCCATCCGCTTCAGTGTGGATCTGATCAGCCCGGACAGGCTATCAAAATCCACTGCTTTCTCTTCCATACACTTCGCCTCCCCGTAATGCTATATTCTATGGGCATACGTGGGCAAAAGTGCATCTGGCAAGCATTCCTCCGGTCATTGCTGCTAAAGCCACTTAACTGTCATCCTTAGGGTGAAGCCGAAATATCCCGCCTTGAGTGTAATTTTCAGCCTGGCCATCCAACAATACCATCGCAGAAAAATATAACAGCCCGGTCGCAGCCAATAGCGCAGCTCGAAACCTAGAGGCCATGATCTGCTTTCCCGGTGGATGGTAAAAACCTAAACGAAAAGATTACGAATATTTTTAGGAAAGCGGCACTTAATTAAGGTTGGCTTGATAGGATCAGGTTGAAGGGGCAGACCCCTGTAGTTCCCTGATTGCTGCAGTCTGTGCAAAGCATGGGTTTGCTGCAAGTGCTGGCACCATTGTAAACAGCGCTCAGGGCGCAGTTAATAGGCTGGCCCCGTGCAAAAGAAACCCGGCAATTTAATTAATGATACTAGACTGGCGCCCCCAGACTTTTTCTTGTCGGTGATTAGCAGGAGTGTGTGATACCTTATCGCCGCTATGACATTTGAATATTCTCGCGGATATAGCTGACGATGCTCTCCAGGGGAGTGCCCGGGGAAAAGACAGCATCGGCCGCCCCTTTCTCTTTGAGCAGTTTGCCGTCTTCTTCGGGGATGATCCCGCCTACCAGGATCAGCGCCCCCCCCATCCCTCTTTCTTCCAGAAGCTCCTTTACGCGCGGCACCAGGGTCATGTGTGCTCCCGAGAGGATGCTCAGGCCGACGACATCGACATCTTCCTGCAGCGCCGCCTCGGCTACCTGCTCCGGCGTCTGGTGCAGCCCGGTGTAGATCACCTCCATCCCGGCGTCCCGCAGCGCCCGCGCCACCACCTTGGCGCCGCGGTCATGCCCGTCCAGCCCCGGCTTGGCTATGAGCACCCTAATCTTTCTCTCTCCCATCCGGCCGAACCTCCCTATCATAACCTGCATTGAGACGAATCATGTAAAATATCGCCTGTACATGGCCTTGAGAAATCTTTTATCCCGTACCGGGTAACCCGAATCATCTCCGATGACAGAGTCAATCCCGCACAACGGACAAAGGGCAGTTTTATCTTCATCGATCCAGCATATTATATCTTTAGGGTTAAACACCTGCAGGCAGTGGAAACAACCGCAGTAACTGCTGTTTTCAAGCTCCGCCCTATGGTAAATGCAATGGTTGTGAGCTTTCTCCAGGTATTCCTTGGTATATTTTAACAATTGTTTTACCTCCAGGAATAAAAAGGAATTCACCAACTAATAAAACCGGCTGCTTTAAAAAACAGGCCGTTCCCGGTATTCGCCGAAGACCTCCTTGAGGGCGCCGATGATCTCTCCCTCGGTGGCGTAGACCTGCGCCGCCTCCAGGATGAAGGGAATCAGGTTCTCGCTGCCGGCGGCGGCCTTCGCCAGCCGCTGCAGCGCCCCCGCCACGGCAATATTATCGCGGCGCTCCTTCAGCTTTTTCAGCCGCTCCACCTGCCTCCGCTCCACCGCCGGGTCGATCTTCAGCAGTTCAATATTGAGCGGCTCGCCGGAGGCGAAGCGGTTTACCCCCACCACTATGCGCTCTCCCTTTTCCACCGCCTGCTGGTAGGCGTAAGCGGCGTCGGCAATCTCCTGCTGGAAGAAACCTTTTTCTATCGCCGCCAGGACTCCGCCCAGCGCCTCTATCTTGCTGAAGTAATCCTCCGCCGCCGCCTCCATCTCTCTAGTCAGCGCCTCGATGAAATATGAACCCGCCAGCGGGTCGATGGTATTGGCCGCGCCGCTCTCATATGCGATGATCTGCTGGGTGCGCAGGGCAATCTTCACCGCTTTCTCCGTGGGCAGGGCCAGCACTTCGTCCATGGAATTGGTATGCAGGGACTGGGTGCCGCCCAGAACAGCAGCCAGCGCCTCGATGGCCGTGCGGACAATATTGTTCTCCGGCTCCTGCGCAGTGAGGCTGCAGCCCGCCGTTTGGGTATGAAAGCGCATCATCCAGGAACGGGGATTCTTCGCCCCGTAGCGCTCTTTCATGTGCCGCGCCCAGATGCGGCGGGCGGCACGGTATTTGCAAATCTCTTCGAAAAAGTCCAGATGGGCGTTGAAGAAGAATGAGAGCCGCGGCGCAAAATCGTCCACGTCGAGGCCGGCCTTAACGCCCGCTTCAACATAGGCAAAGCCGTCGGCCAGGGTGAAAGCAAGCTCCTGCACCGCCGTGGAGCCGGCTTCGCGGATATGGTAGCCGCTGATGCTGATGGTGTTCCATCGCGGCACCTCTCGCGCGGCAAAGGCGAAAATGTCTGTGATCAGCCTCATGGAAGGCTCCGGCGGAAAGATCCACGATTTCTGGGCGGTATATTCCTTTAAAATATCGTTCTGGATGGTGCCGCCGACCTTGTCCAGCGAGATTCCCTGCTTCAAGGCATTGGCCAGGTAAAAACACCAGAGCACCGCCGCCGGGCCGTTTATGGTCATGGAAGTGGTTATGTGATCCAGGGGAATTCCCTCGAATAGTATCTCCATATCTTCCAGGGAATCAATGGCCACACCGCAGCGGCCCACCTCTCCGGCAGCGCGGGGATGGTCGGAATCGTAGCCCATGATCGTGGGCATATCGAAGGCCACGCTCAGTCCGGTCTGGCCCTGTTCCAGCAGGTAGCGGTAGCGCCGGTTGGAATCGGCGGCATCTCCGAAACCGGAAAACTGTCGCATGGTCCAGAGCCGCCCGCGGTACATGTTCGCCTGCACGCCCCGTGTGAAGGGATAGGTTCCGGGGAAGCCCAGGTCGCGCAGGTAGTCCAGGCCCTCAACATCGCGCGGCGTGTAGAGATCTTTAATCTCTTTTCCGGAAACAGTCTGAAAGGGCCCTAGGCGCTCCCGGGCCGGGTCCGTCAACTCCCTCCACTTTTCTTCAACACGCGCTAATTCCTCATCGGACCCTAAGGCCCTCCTCACATCTTCGGGCATCGCTCCTCCTCCTCATCCTTTCCCCGGGATTTCCTAATGGGGAAAATTTATCTGCCGGAGCAGTTCCCGCGCAGCGCTGTATGGATCGCGCCGCCGCAGAGCGATAGCCTCGATAAATTGATCCAGTGAAATCTGCGTCTTTATACTGTCCCAGACCCTGCTTTTGACCAGGAACTCAACCAGCTCGCCCAGTTCGCGCCCGGCCCGCTCCCGGCGCCTTGCTTCCAGCAGGCCCTGGCGCTGCAAATAATCCCGGTGCTCCCGCAGCGAATTACAGAGTTCGTCGACCCCCTCGCCGCGCAGCGCCATTACCGGGATGACCGGCGGGCGCCAGCCGGGCTCTTCTTTGAGATCCAGCATCAGCTTTACTTCGGCGACAGTGCGCTCCGCTCCCGGGAGATCGCACTTGTTTACCACGAAGATATCGCCGATCTCCATGATCCCGGCCTTGATCGTCTGAACGCTGTCGCCCCCGGCAGGGGTGAGCACCACCACGGTGCTGTCGGCAGCCTTAACGATATCAATTTCCGACTGCCCCACCCCCACCGTTTCGATGATGATGATATCTTTGCCGAAGGCGTCCATTACCTGCACTGCCTCGCGCGCAGCCCGGGAAATCCCCCCCAGGCTGCCGCGCGTCCCCATGCTGCGGATGAAAATACCGCTGTCAAGGGCATGCTCCTGCATGCGAATACGATCTCCCAAAATCGCCCCGCCGGTGAAAGGGCTGGTGGGATCAACCGCGATTACGCCTACTGTGAAACCGCTCCGGCGCATCCCGGTGAGCAGCCGGTCTACCAGCGAACTTTTTCCCGCTCCGGGGGCGCCGGTAATCCCGATAAGATAGGCCTTTCCAGTATAGGGAAACAGCTGCCGCATGATTTCCTCTTTCCGCGGGTCGTTATTTTCCACCAGCGAGATGAGGCGGGCCAGCGCCCGCCGGCTCCCCTGCAACAGCTCTTCGACCTGCTCCATCCGCACACCACCATCGGCTCGATTTAAAGGCATCCTTCATGCAGGCATGACCCGGCACATGTGTAAGGAACTTGTTCCCTAATACTCTATCCCCTTGCGGGCGGCAACACCGCTATTGTAATGATGCTTGATCATCAACACTTCGCTGACCATGTCCGCCCGCTTGATCAGCTCCGGCGAAGCGCCCCGCCCGGTAAGGATCAGGTCAACTCCCGGCGGCTTCTCTTCCAATAGTTTTAGCAGCTCCGCTTCCGGGATCAACCCGTAATCAACGGCCACGTTGATCTCGTCGAGCACTACCAGGTCATAGTCGCCGCTTTTAACGGCCTTGACCGCCCGGGAAAAGCCCTCGCGGGCGAGCTCGATGTCCACCGGATCGGGGTTCTCACGGTTGACAAAGCAGTCCCTTCCCGCCCGGTCAACAGTAAGCCGCGGCAGCTTCTCTGCGGCTAAAAATTCACCGTAATCGCGGCCTTTCATGAAATGGATCATGTAGACCCGGAAACCGTGTCCCAAGGCCCGCAGCGCCTGGCCCACTGCCGCAGTGGTCTTCCCCTTTCCGTCGCCGGTATAGACCATCACCAGGCCTTTATTCGTTTCTTCAACCATGCCTTCTCTATTGCTCCTTTCTGCATGAAAAACCATCCGGTATGCCGGGCATTTAACTCATTTCAGCCGGATTATCCTTTCAGGAGGTAACGTGAAATAACCATTCGCTGTGCTTCACTGGTTCCTTCGTAAATTTGGGTGATCTTGGCATCGCGCATGAAGCGCTCCACCGGGTAATCCCGGGTGTAGCCGTAGCCGCCGAAGATCTGCACAGCGTTTGTGGTAATCTCCATCGCCGCCTCGGAAGCAAAAAGTTTGGCCATGGCCGATGCCTTGCCGTAAGGCAGCCCCTTGCTTTCAAGAAAAGCGGCCTGGTAAGTCAGCAGCCGGGCAGCTTCCACTTTCGTGGCCATGTCGGCAAGCATAAAGGAGATGGCCTGAAACCTGGCAATGGGCTGGCCAAATTGCTCCCTGCTTTGCGCGTAAGCCACGGCCTCATCCAGGGCGCCCTGGGCGATCCCCACCGCCTGGGCGGCAATGCCGCTGCGCCCACCGTCAAGAGTGCTCAGGGCAATTTTGAACCCTTCTCCCTCGCTGCCGAGCAAGTTTTCCCTGGGGACCCGGCAGTCTTCAAAGATAATCTCCAGCGTCGGCGAGGAGCGAAGCCCCATCTTCTGCTCTTTCTTGCCGAAGGTGAAGCCCGGAGTTCCCTTCTCCACAATAAAGGCGCTCATGCCCCGGGCTTTCTTTTCCGGGTCGGTCAGGGCGAAAACAATGTAAATCTCGGCCTCGCCGGCGTTGGTAATAAAGATTTTGGTCCCGTTTAGGATATAGCTGTCACCGTCCAGCTTCGCCGTGGCTTGACCCGCGGCCGCATCGGTTCCGGCGGTGGTCTCGGTCAGGGCAAAGGCGCCCAGCTTCTCACCGAGAGCCAGCGGCTCCAGGTATTTCTTCTTCTGCTCTTCGGTGCCGTACTTGAAAATCGGCCAGCTGGCCAGGGAAATATGCGCAGAAAGGGTCGTCCCGGTAGAGGCGTCAACCCGTGAAAGCTCTTCAACAGCGATCACATAGCTGATGTAGTCGCTTCCGGCTCCGCCGTACTCTTCCGGCCATGGAATCCCGGTTAGCCCCAGTTGCCCCATCTTGTCGAAGATCTCGCGGGAAAAGGTCTCTGTTTCATCCCGCTCTGCGGCGCTGGGCTGAACCTCTTTTTCGGCAAAGTCCCGGACCATTTGTCTGGTCA
>Ga0116167_1002048_pt1 | contig 17569 bp, 8 predicted proteins | sample AD_JPNMR3_MetaG_FD_89794 | JGI IMG/M metagenome (GOLD analysis project Ga0116167, IMG submission 89794) | Active sludge microbial communities of municipal wastewater-treating anaerobic digesters from Japan - AD_JPNMR3_MetaG | ecosystem: Engineered > Bioreactor > Anaerobic > Digestate | place...
ACACCTGGGGCAGGCCGGCGTCGGTAGCATCAGCGAGGTGTTCGATGGCACGCCCCCACACCACCCCGGCGGCTGTCCGGCCCAGGCCTGGAGCGTCGCTGAGCTGTTGCGCATCCTGAGCGAGTGAATATGCCTTTGTGACCATCCACCCGCCGGGCGTCGTTACCACGGATGAAGGGAACGGACACGGATGGTGTGGGCCGCCCACACGCGCGGAGCTGGAAGCTCCGCGCTGCTTCCCAGCAAAGCCCTTCGGGCTCCCCCTCCCAGCCCTCGCCATTTTGAGGCATCCGGGGGTGTCGCCCAACCCAGCCCGGCAGGGCTTCGCTCACAAGCAGCGCGGGGATGGATCCCCGCGCGCCGGGTTGCGCCCCGCCGGTGACACCACGGATGAAGGGGACGGACACGGACGGAGAGGCGCAGGCACCAGGGGCTGTGCAATCCATCCGGGATCCGGGCATGGGCCATGCGAGACGCCCTCGGAGGAACGCGAAGCGGTCCCATAGCCCAGCCCAGGGTCTCCTGACCCTGGGTGTCGTGTCAAGAAGACACCTGGAACCCCAACGGGGTTCGACAACACGTGGTAGCGGCTTGTGCGGCCTCTTCGAGGTCGTACTTATCTCTGCCGGTGCATGACCCAGGGTGCGGATGCCCTGGGCTAGGTTATGCGGCCCTTCAGGGCCGGGGCAGGGCCACCCTGGGGGGCTATGGTAGAGGATGCCGGAGAGGTCCGGGCATTGGAGCCGAGGGTCTCTGTGCTCTGAATCGGATTCCTCATCTCGGAATGCCAGTAACCCCTGCTTGCTTCTTTACATCCTCTTGTTATCTGGTATAATAAGGAGCAGATACCAACTGCCGCTCGCGAAGCAGCCTTTTGGAGTAAGAGCCGGGCTCTTCACGTAACGAGCGGCCTTCCTTTGCCCCGTGTGCGCGCTTCCGGAAGCAGCCGTTGCAGCGCGCGGGTGCCTGCCGGCCATCCACCCGGCGGCAAGGAAGGCCCTGGTCATCGGAAGCAGCGCCGCTCGAGGTCGCTCGCGAACGGAATTCCATACACAACTGATCGGTCGCCGACACGCCCGGCAAAGCCCCGCCCCGTGGGGCCCCGGGCGCCGCCTCGGATTTCGCACGTGGAATGCTTGGTGCATCTCGCGGGCGTGCCAGACACGGTGAATGCCCTCTCCAGGGCTCTAGCCGGCCGGCGCGCCAGCGCGACCGCGCACTGAGTGGGTGTTCGGACGAGCAGGCTTTAGCCCGGGTTCCGGCAGGTTGCCACGCCGAGCCAGCCGGCGGCTGGATCCAAAACCGGCCGGAACAGGACTTGCCTTCTCGCGCCACTCACCCGCTTGGTGGGGGAAGGAGCGAAGAATGAAGGCGGTCGTCATGGCCGGCGGTGAGGGAAGTCGTCTGCGTCCTCTCACCTGCAACCGTCCCAAGCCTCTTGTACCCATCGTCAACAAGCCGATCATGCAGCACATCATCGAGCTGCTGGTCCGGTGTGGCTTCACGGACGTCATCGCCACGCTGCACTACCTGGCCGATGAGATTGAGACCTATTTTGGAGATGGGTCCGAGTTTGGTGTTCGGATGCGCTACACGGTCGAGGAGACGCCCCTGGGCACCGCGGGCAGCGTGAAGCAGGCCGAGCCGTGGCTGTCCGACGGTACCTTTATCATCATCTCCGGTGACGCGCTCACCGACTTCGATCTGCGCAAGGCGGTCGAGTTCCACAAGCGCCAGGGCGCGATGGCCACCATCGTCCTCACGCGCGTCGAAAGCCCGCTCGAATATGGCGTGGTGATCACCGACCAGGACTCCCGAATCCGCCGCTTCCTGGAGAAGCCGGACTGGAGCCAGGTCTTCAGCGACACCATCAACACCGGCATCTACATCCTGGAGCCGGAGGTGCTCTCCTACATGGAGCTCGGAAAGAACTACGATTGGAGCCAGGATATCTTTCCGCAGCTCCTCAAGGAGCGCAAGCCGCTCCTCGGCTACCTCGCCTCTGGCTACTGGTGCGACGTGGGCAGCCTCCAGGCCTACCGCCAGGCCCACTACGACGCCCTGCGCGGCAAGGTGCGCCTCAACATTCCGGGAGAGCGTGGTGAGGATGAGATTTGGGTGCACCCCACCGCGCGGATTGAGCCCGGCGTGCGCATCAATGGTCCGGCGGTGATCGGCAGCCATGCGACGATCCGACGCGGCGCCGTGATCGAGGAGTTCACCGTACTCGGCGACTCGTGCATCGTCGAGCGCGAGGCAGAGGTGCATGGCAGCATCCTCTGGAACGGCGCCTATGTGGGCGACCGCGTCCGCATCGATGGCGCCGTGGTCGGCCGCAACTGCAGCATCGATCGCGGGAGCGAGCTCCTCGAAGGCGCGGTGATCGGCGACCGCACTCATATCCAACGCAGCAGCCTCGTCTTCCCCCACATCAAGATCTGGCCAGACAAGACGGTGGAGGCAGGCGCGCGCGTGACGGAAAGCCTGGTATGGGGGCCGCGCTGGTCACGCACCCTCTTCTCCGAGGGCGGCGTCAGCGGCCTGGCGAACATCGAGATGACCCCCGATTTCGCAACCAAGCTCGCGACCGCCTATGGCTCCTACCTGGGGCGCGGCGCCACGGTGATCATCAGCCGCGATGCCCACCCGACCAGCCGCATGATCAAGCGTGCGCTGGCCTCCGGCTTGATGTCCGCGGGCATCAACGTCCAGGATCTGCGCTCCATCCCCGTCTCTGTCTCCCGGTTCCTGCTGGCGGAGTCCGGGGCTCGTGGTGGCGTGCATGTGCGGATCTCGCCTCACGACCCACGCATGATCACCGTCGAGCTGTGCAACGCCAAAGGTGCCATTCTCGATAAGAATGCCCAACGCAAGGTGGAGAATATCTTCTTCCGCGAGGACTTCGTGCGCGCCGATTTCGTGGGGGTGGGCACGCTCGAGTACGTGCCGTGGACGGTCGAGCGCTACACCGAGCGCCTCACCGAGCTCGTGGATTGCAAGGCGTGCCACGATTCGCGCTTCCGCGTGATGCTGGACTGCGCCTATGGGGGCGCCAGCGCGGTGCTCCCCTCGGCTCTGGGTGCCTTGGGGTGCGACCTGGTCACGCTCAACGGCTTCTCACGCCCGCTCGAAGAGCCACGAACCGCGGAGGAGAAGGAGCGCAGCGTCCTCGAGCTGAGCAACCTGGTGAAGAGCGTTGAGGCGGAGATTGGCCTGCTCGTCCACAACGACGGCGAGACGATGCATGTCACAGATCACACCGGCCGGCCAATCGCCGACTCGATGCTTCTTTCGATCATGTGCATGCTCGCGTTCGCCACCGGCGACGCGCGCGTCGTGGCGGTTCCGGCGTCCGCGCCCTCGGTGATCGAGCAGATCGCAGAGGGCTTCCGAGGGCGCGTGATCCGCACGAAGAGCGATCCCGCCGCCCTGATGGGCCTGGCCCTCGCGGATCGGGACGGGGTTGACCTGATCGGTGATACCGAAGGCCGCTTTATCTTCCCGCGGTTCCATCCGGCGTTCGATGCTATGATCTCCTGCGCCAAGCTGATCGAATATCTGGCGCGCTCCGGCAAGCGGCGTCTGGCCGACGTGGTGGCGCTGGTGCCCCGCTATCACCTGCGCCGGGCCGACGTAAGCTGCCCCTGGGAAAAGAAGGGCGAGATCATGCGCCGTCTCACCGAAGAGGCGGAGCAAGGTCGCGCCGATTTCACCGAAGGGGTCAAAGTGATCACCGATAGAGGGTGGGTTCTGGTCTCGCCGGATGCCTTCGAGCCCACCTTCCATATCTACGCGGAGGCGGGGTCGCCCGAGCATGCCACGGAGCTGATCGTCCGCTTCCGCGAGAAGATCGAGACCCTCTGTTCGTAGCGAACGCAGCGGGGCGAGCGGACGGCTGCTTGGATAACCGACGCCCGCCCCGCGCGGCTGCCTCGCAAGGAGCTCCCTGGCATTCCGAACGGTCTGCGCAACGGGAGTGGCTCGGGCGAGTCCGGCGCGCCGTGCCGGCGCCGGGCACGCCCGCGTGACACTCTCGGCTGTGAACAGATATGAGGAAGGAAGAGCGTAACATGGGTGAAGGTCCGCTCCTCCGGCCCGTCTTGCCGGAGAATACGGAGTTTGTGATCTTATCCTTCGAGGGCCCGGATCCCTATTCGAATGCGGGCGGGCTAGGCGTGCGCGTCACCGAGCTGTCGCGCGCGCTCGCAGACGCAGGGTTTCGCACACACCTCTTCTTCATTGGCGATCCGGAGAAGCCGCCCATCGAGGCCGGCGGCGGTCGCCTCATCCTGCGCCGCTGGGGGCAGTGGATCAGCCGCTACTACCCGAATGGCGTCTATCAGGGCGAGAAGCAGAAACTGTATGACTTCCACTCCAGCGTGCCCGGGGTGATCGCGGATGAGGTCGTCGCCCCCGCCCGGCGCGAGGGCCGAACGGTCGTTATCATGGGCGAGGAGTGGCACACGGCGTCCACGATGTGCGCCATCAGCGACCTCCTCCATGCCCGCGGGCAGCGCGATCAGGCGATCCTCCTATGGAACGCCAACCACACCATGGGCTTCGAGAATATCGACTTCGGGCGCCTGAATTTCACCACCACGATCACCACCGTCAGCCACTACATGAAGCACACCATGTGGCTGTGGGGCATCAACCCCATCGTCTTGCCCAACGGCATCCCCGACCGCCTGCTGAGCGCACCCCCCGCCGAGGAGGTGCAGGCCATTCGCGATGTGGTGGCCGGCGATCCGATGCTGGTCAAGGTGGGGCGCTGGGACCCAGACAAGCGCTGGAATATGGCGGTACATGCCGTTGCAGGTCTCAAGAGGATGGGGCTGCGCCCGCGCTTCGTCTGCCGCGGCGGCATCGAGCCGTACGAGGGAGAGGTGCTACAGACAGCGCGCTCGCTGGGGCTCTCCATCTACGACGTTCCCAAGCCGGAGACGCAGGACCTGGCAGGATGGTGCGCCGCCCTTGCCGACACGCGCGACGCCGATATCATCAACCTGAAGTTCTTTGTTCCAGAGCACCTGCTCCGCCTGCTCTACGCCGGCGCGGACGCGGTTCTCGCCAACAGCGGCAAGGAGCCGTTCGGGATCGTCGGTCTGGAGGTGATGGCCAGCGGCGGTATTGCCGTGACGGGCGCCACAGGCGAAGAGTATGCCCGGGCCTTCGAGAACGCCATCGTCCTCGAAACAGATAACGCGAATGAGATCGTCACTTCGCTCGCCTACCTCCGCGAGCATCCAGAGGAGGCCGCGCGCATTCGCGCTCAGGCGCGCGTCACCGCCGCGGAGTATACGTGGGCTCGGGTCGTGGAACTGCTCTGCAAGCGTATTCAGCTGCTCTCCACGAGCCAGAATCTCTCGAGGTAGTTCCCTGAGAGGAGGAATCCCCTTGGCTGAGCATCTCGTGACCTACACGGTCGTCCATCAACCGCGCCGTATCAAGCTGCCTGCGCAGCCGATTCCCCACGGTGCCACACCCGAGGATATCGCGCGCTGCCTCTTCGACGAGAGGATGAACGAGCGCTACCTGCATAAGGTGGCGGAATACTGCTACTATCCGGCAACCCGCATGTTCCTCGAGATGGTTCAGGAGCAAGACTTCCGTCTCGCCATCGGGTTCTCGCTCTCCTTCCTTCGCCAGGCCCAGATGTGGGACCCAGATCTCCTGGCGCTGATGAAGAAGCTCGTCGCCCACGAAAACGTCGAGTTGGTGTGCGTGGAGCCCTACCACTCCTTCCTCTTCTATATGGATATCGGGCTGTTCATCGAACGGATGAAGAAAACCCGAGAGGAACTCTACGCTCTCTTTGCGAAGCGCCCCGTCGTCACCGACACGACCGAGATGTTCATCTCGAATGACATCTACTTCGCGCTCGACCAGGCTGGCTTCCACGCAGCCGTGCTCGATGGCCGCGAGTGGGTCATGAACTGGCGAGAGACGACGCACCTCTACAACTACGCCGGCAAATCGCTCCGTCTCCTGCCGCGTCACTATAAGCTGAGCGATGACGTCGGTTACCGCTTCTCCAACAAGGGCTGGGAGGGCTGGCCGCTGCAAGCCGGGGATTATGCCCACTGGATCCGCGAGGCGATGGGCGAGTTCGTCTTCCTGGCGTGGGACTACGAGACGTTCGGCGAGCATCACTCGCGCGACACCGGCATCTTCGAGTTCATGCGCTGTCTGCCTGGCGAGCTGAAGTTCCGAGGCGTTCAGCCGCTCACTCCTTCCCAGGCGCTGGAGCGCTTCGCGGACCGGGTGTACGAGCTGCCGCTGCCGCAATTCCCCAGCACCTGGGCAGGAAGCGGCGGGAGCGAGTTCTTCCTGGGGAACTCGGTGCAGCAGGCGATCTTCCAGCTCATGCACCACTCCTACAACAAAGCGCGGCTCACCGGGAACCCGGAGCTGATCGACCTCGCCCTCTGGCTGATGCAGTCGGACAACCTCCACCTGATCCAGTGGTTTGGCCGCTTCGGCACCGAGGCAGAGGTGAGCGCCTACTTCACCCCGCAGGAGTGGTGGTCTCTTGGGCCGGCCGGCATCGCGAACGACATGCAGCAGGTCTACCGCAACTTCATCGTCGCGCTCGACGCCTACATGTAACCTCCCCAGAGGGTCTCGGGCCGGGCGAGTGCCATCTGCCCGGCCTGGATCCGATCCCATGCCGCCCAGGAGTGCTTCCAGGTACCGCTAGAATCCCCCCGCCATCCCCGTGAGAGACGGCTGAGATACGCCTAGTGGGGGCCCGCGCTCCATGCCTGCTAAACCGGAAGCGAGCAGACAAGATGGGCCGGGCATTCGGCTGAAGCGGGCGTTCAAGGGCCTCGTTCCCCCCGAGCGGGAGAAGAGTGCGGTGGCCTGCTCGCTCCTCGCGGCGGCCACGGGCAGGGGGGCACCTGGGAGGAGTGCCCGGTCATCCCGGCTGAGTGCGGAGGAGCACAGAGGATCCAGGAGAGGTGCCAGAACGCCGGCCCGCTCGAAGATCCTCCGTCTCCTCCGCGAGGGAACGTCGTCAGGTTCTGAAAGGGTTAGAACCGCGCGTTGTAGCTGGCGCCGATACCGAACTCCTCGCTGACGATGCCGATATCGATGCGCCACCCTTGCGCCAGGCCAAAGCGAGCACCGAAGTTCAGGTCCTCGGTGTCATACTCGGCCATCAAGAGGATGTTGTTCGTGATCGGCCAATCCCCGCCGGCGAAAAAGCCATCCAGGATGCCTCCACCGATGCCGGCGTGGATTCTGAGGGGCCGTCCGCCCACGTTGGTGATCCGTTTGCTCACCACCCCGTAGGGCGTTGAGTCGATCTGGTCGATTACGTCCCACCACCCGACAGCGAGACCGACACCGGTCGCGGTCTCAGGCAGGATGCGGTACTTCACCTGGGCTGTGAACTCCTCATCCAGGAACCGGCTGTCGGGGTCGTAGAAGACCCCACCGATCTCCAAGCCCCGTGCGAGCCCGAAGTTGACCACGGCGGCATTGAAGGCATCGGAGACGTGATGGTAGCCGATGTTCCATTGCTGGCTATCCAGTGCATCGGCCGTCGGAGTGAGGAGCAGCCCCGTATAGCCCAGCCAACTAGGCGCTGCCCCCGCCGGCGTGACCACGGCCACCGCCAGCACCAGAGCGAACCACATTCTTCTCAAGGTCGCACCTCCTCGCATCCACGGTGTCGCCGCGCTTGCAGCGCACTCTCGCCTGAGTATACCCGCGGTATACGAGGCCCAAACCAGGCAGCCCCCGAGGTGCGTCTTCTATGCTACAACAGCTTCTTCTTCAGCCGTGTCCTGAAAACGGCGCTCGTAAAGAGCGCGGTAGAGTGAACAGGAGTAGAGCAACTCCTCATGGCGGCCGCGCGCGGCAATCCCGCCGTCTTGCACGACGAGGATCTGATCCGCGTGCACCACCGTGCTCAGACGATGCGCAATCACGAAGGCGATCCGGTCGCGCAGCAGCACCCGCAGCGCGTCCTGGATCCGCTTCTCCGTGAAAGGATCGACGGAGGAGGTCGCCTCGTCCAGGATCAGGATGCGCGGGTTGACCAGGAGGGCGCGCGCGAAAGCGATCAACTGGCGCTGGCCTCCGGAGAGTCTCACCCCGCGCTCATGCACATCGGTATCATAGCCCTCGGGGAGCGCGGCGATGAAGTCATGCGCCTGCGCCAGGCGAGCCGCGCGCTCCACCTCGGCATCAGGCGCATCCGGACGCCCATAGCGAATGTTATCACGAAGGCTGCCCGCGAAGAGAAAGGGTTCCTGGGGCACAAATCCGATCTGGCGCCGCAGCGATTCCAGCGTCACCGAGCGCAGGTCGCGCCCATCCAACAGGATCTCGCCGGCTTGCGGGTCGTAGAACCGGGCAAGAAGCTTCAGGATCGTGCTCTTGCCCGCACCCGTGGGGCCCACCAGGGCCACCGTCTCTCCGAAGCCCGCACGAAAGCTCACATCGCGGAGGATTTCGCGCGCCCCGTCGTAGGAGAAGCAGACCCCGCGGAACTCCACGCCGTCGCGCAACGGCGGGATGGAAACCGCCCCAGGGGCGTTGGTCACAGTCGGCTTCCGGTCCAGCACCTCGAAGACGCGCTCCAGCGCGATGACCGCGCGCTGAACGGTGGCAAACATCTCGCTCAGCCGCCGAACCGGATCGAAGAGGTGGTTCAGGTAGAGGATAAACGCCACGGCCACGCCGATCGCCAGCTCCCCGCGCAGGATAAGAAGCCCGCCGTACCAGAAGACGATGCAGATCCCAAGGGCATTGATCAGCTCCACGCCCGGGGAGAGGGTGGCGAAGACGGTGGCGCCGGCCATGTTGGCATCGCGGTCTTCCTGAAGCAGCTGGCCGAACTCCTCACACGACCGGTGTTCACGGGCGAAGCCCTGGATAACGCGCATCCCGGCCACGCTCTCATGCAGCCGGGCGGTGACGGCGGCGATCGTCTGCCGCGCGCGCATGAAGGTGGCATGCACCCGCGTTCGAAACGCCCATCCCAGGAGGAACATCAGGGGGATGAGGAAGTGGATTGCCAGCGCGAGCCCGGTGTGGTAGCGAAACAAGATCACGCTGGTGCCCACCAGCACCACCACATCCGCCAGGAGCGCAGTGACGGTGGATGTCAGCAACTCGTTGATCGCATCCATGTCGTTCAGGATGCGCGAGATGATCTGCCCCGGCTGCTCGCGCTCATAGTAATCGAGCGATTGGGCCTGCAAGTGGTCGAAGAGGCGCAGCCGCAGGTCGTGGATCGCATCCTGCCCGATGCGGTTCAGCAGACTGGCCTGAAAGTAGCCGGCCACGACCGTGGCCAGGTGAACCCCCAGCGCCACTACAACCACCCACCCGAGCAAGCGCGCGTCGCCAGCGCGGATCCCGTCATCAATCCCGATCTGCTTCAGCTTCGGACCGGCAAGCTGCCCGGCCGAGATCACCAGCGTGGTGAGCAGCGCGCCTGCCAGCAACCGCCTACGCCCCCGCAAGAGCGAAAGTCCTCGCCATAGAACGTGCGGGGGCGTGCGGGTATCAGAATCTGGAGAGTTCGCCATCGTGTTCGCGTGTGCGCTCCTATTCTTCCTCATATACAGTATGATACGCATCCGCCAAGAACCGGCCGGGATCGAGTATATCATGATTGCCGCGGCGGTGCAAAGAGACCGCGCACTCCTGTCGGCAGCCTAACCCGCGGCCCCTTCCCCACCCTCCGGCCCGGCGCCAACCCCAGGGAAGAGGAGCTACCGCGCGGCTCTCGCGGTGGATCCCGAAGGGATCCGACATTCCAGCCTAGGGTCTCCTGACCCTGGGTCTCCGGACCGCCCCCTCTCCATCTGTCCGCCCGCCGGTGGAAGCGAGCGAAAGACCCTGTTGGGATTGCCATCTCCGCCGATAATCGATAGTAGCAGGCCCCCGCGCGCGGGGGAGCCGCGAGATTGGAGGAACGGCTTTGAAGAGGCGAATTGTCATCACGGCGCTGTTGTTGGGGATAGGTGTCGCCACGCGCGGCGCGGTAGCGGGGCCACTGCCGGCCGCGGTAGGCAACTCGGTTGTGGCGCGCGTTGATCCGGCCCTCGCCAAGGAGATCACGGCGGCGCAGGATGGGAAGGGTCAACCCTTCACCATCGCCCTCGATGGCGCGCAGGCGGAGCCCCTCGCGATCTCGCCGGTGCGCCTGCGCGATTACCAGAACGTCTATTATCGCGTCACGGGCAAGCCGGGGGCATGGCAGCTGGAGGAAAGCGGCTTCTCCCCGGTGGGCGCCGATGAGGAGAGCCGCCAGATCCGCCGTGCCTTGGGAATCACGGATGAGAAGCAGGTCTTCTTCCTTCCCGGGCGCGAGTACCTCCTTCTTCCGGCCAAGTCGCGCGCCGTCATCCGGGTGGCAGGCAAGAGCTGGAGTTTCCGGGTCTCCGGCTCCTCCGCGGGCGAGCGCCGGCCGATGAAAGCGATTCTGGTGCGCGCCGGCGATCCGATCTCACTCCGTCTCGCGGAAGCGGTGAGCAGCGCGGCGACCCGCGAAGGGAGCAGCGTGAGGCTGACGGTGGCCGAACCGGTGATGGCCGATGGCCTGATCGCGGTTGCCCAAGGCACGGTGCTCGAGGCGCGCGTGATCCGGGTGAAGCGGCCCAGCTTCCCGGGGAACCCAGGGATGGTAACCCTGGAGCTTGGCAGCGTCGAGGCGGTGGATGGCACCGAGATCCCGCTCGCGGTCGCGGGATCGCCCCGGGTCACCTTCTCTGCCCGGGCCTCGTTCCTCCTCAGCCGGGGTCAGCATGTGACCCTCGCGGAGGGAACACCCATCGCGGCCCGTGCCGCGCGGGCACAGGCCGTGCTGGCGCCAAAGTAGAGCAGCCGGCGCTAAAGCGGCTTGATCTCCGTGAGCCACATCAGGTGGGGCCGCGCCGGGTGCCCGCCGCCCGCCGGCTGCCAGACCCGGATCGCCGTGGTGGTCACGGGATCAAACCGGTGCGCCGTGCTCTTGGCCGGCTCCTGCCCCTTTGCCTCGGCGAGTGGACGCCACCGCGCGCCATCCCAGGCCTCGACGGCATAGCGGGTGGAAACCATGTATTCGCCCTGGAAGTGGGCCCAATAGAGCTCGACACCCGCCACTGCGCGGGGCTTGTCGAAGATGAGCACCGCCCAATGGGGGGTGTTCGTCTCGGCGGATGCCCAGGTGACGCCAAAGGTCGACGTGCCCGGCTCCATCACCTTGCCATCCACCAGCGTCTCCGGCGTGTAGCCCTCAAAACAGCTATCCACGTGGGCGACGACCGGCTTCCCGCCTTCCGGCGGCGCCATTCGTCGATAGACGAGCGTGCGCTCCAGCGCGTTGCGCGTTGGCGAGGTATCAGCGAGCGAGAGTGCCACGCGCGTCTCCACCCGCGCGTCGATGCCAGGGAGCTTCTCCGGCTCCACGGCAATCGCCAGCTTGCGGCCCGCTGACGACGGCCTCACCCGGATGCCTGGCGTGCCCGGCGCAAACGCCTGCCCATTCACCTGGACGAGGAGAGAGGCGGTGTCGAGTCGGCTCCTGTCTTCCACCTCCCATGCGATCTCGCGCGGTGGCGCGGTCCGCCAGTCGAGATCCACCACTGGGGCATCAGCGACACGGGCGCCATCCACCCGGAGGGCCGCCACCTTTGGCGGCTGCTCGTCCGCGAGATCGACGCCCACCGTCTTTCCAACGACCAACAGCGCCTCGCCGCCCTCCCATTCCTCCGGATCCAGGCGGAACTGGAGCCCGCCCTCTGCCTGCGTCGGCTTCACCCTCACCCACCGCTTGCCGGCAGCACGGATCCAGTGGCCTTCCCCCTCGGGGCAGGCCGGCAGCGTGAGCGTGACCGGAGCGGTCGCCTGGATTCGATAGATCAGATCACCGGGCGCCTGGATGAGGCCCAGCAACGCGAGAGTCCACATCGCTTCTCCTCCTATTGAGCAGGATCTTCGCCGCCAAGGGGCAGCATCCTTTGTATGGCCGGCGTCAATCCGACACTCGCGACTGGAATGCCCGCTCACCAGGGCCTGCCGGGCCGTGGTGGCGCTCGCAGCCATACGCCTTCGGGCAAGGACCGGCGCGCCTCGGGGGCGAAGGATGTAGCATGCCGGCGGTTGCATCCTGGCCGGCGGAGGAGGCACCCTATGCGTATTGGTCTAATGGCCACACTGATACTTCTGCTCGCCATTCCGGCGGCGGTCGCGTTCCCCCTGAGCGACCCGACGGCGCCATGGGTCACCGCTGGCGCCCCCGGAGTGGCGCCTACCATCGATGGAGTTGTTGATGCCCGGGAGTGGGCTGGCTCCGTGCCGCTCACCGGGTTTACGGGCGTGAACACGCAGGAACTCTCTTCGATTCAGCCCACGGTACGCGTGGCACGCGATGCGGCACATCTGTACCTGGCGGTTCACGTGCCGCTCCCAGGGGGCCGGTCGCCCGTCGCCAACGCCCGGCAGCACGATGGCGCCGTCTGGGAAGACGACTCGGTGGAGGTCTTTCTCGATCCGGGCCACGGCCACCAGGAGTACTTCCAGTTCACCGGCAACGCCATTGGCACGCGCCTGGACGCGCGCGGCCGGGATAGCTCCTGGAATGGGGACTGGCGCTTCCAGGCACGCGCGGGCAAGGGCAGCTGGAGCGCCGAGCTCGCAATCCCGTTTGCCACGCTCCAGACGCGCCCGCCCGCCGAGAACGCAGTCTGGGGCTTCAATGTGTGCGCGAACATCCGCGGCCTCGGGAGTAGTACCTGGTCGCCGGTGCTCCGCTCTTTCCACGAGCCGGCGCGTTTCGGGCACCTGCGCTTCTCCACCACGCTCGCGGCAGGCGTCGAAACGCTTGCCGGCCTGATTGACGGCGGCGGTGAGATCAAGGGCGTGGCCCGCGGCACGGGCATTGCCATGCGCTGGCAGCTCTTGCGCGATGGCGCCCAAGCGACCGAGAAGCGGCTGTCGCCCGCGGGCGAGTTTACCCTCCCGGTGGAGCTGCCGCGCGACGGCCGATTCCCGGCTGCAGGGCGCTACTCACTTCGGGTTGTCGCCGAGCGCGCTGGCGATAAGATGCCCCTGATGCGCCTGGCAGCCGACCACACTGTCTCCGCACCCCTGGAGCTGCGGGCACGCGCCTTCGTCAATGCAGGCCGTCTCGAGACGGAGGCAACGGTCCAGGCTGCCGGGCTGGATCGCGCGAGTCTCGCGTGTCGGTTTGCGCTCGCGCCCGAGGGAGGGAAGCCCTCGGTGACGCGCGAAGCCGCCCTGACCGATGGGCGCACCGTGCGTGCGACTTTCCAGAAGGCGGAGGTTCCGGAGGGGAAGGTCTCCGTCTCCGTCACGCTCCTGGAGAAGGGCGCTCCCATCCGCACCATCAGCAAGGTGCTCGACCGGCCGCTCTCGCCGCCCTGGCTTGGCGACCGCACCGGAATCACCGATGAGGTTCCGGCGCCGTGGACGCCGCTCGTCGTGCGCGGCAAGCAGGCACGCGCTGGCGCGCGCGGTTCCGCCGTCTCGGTGCGCCCCTGGGGCCGGGATTACCAATTCGAAGGAGGCCTCTTCCCCGCCTCGGTGACGGCAAGCGGTGCCTCGGTGCTCGCCGGACCAATTACGCTGCGCGCGTCACGCGCGGGCCAGGCGCTGCCCTGGCGCGATGCGTGGACGAAGGTTCTGAAGAGCGCGCCGGCCGCCGTGGATCTGGCCGGCGGCGCAATCGCCACGGGCGCGCGCCTCTCGGGAAGCGCCCGCGTGGAGTTCGACGGGATGCTCCGCGTCGACCTGGAGCTCTCGCCAGAGGGCGGAGCGGCTCCGGACAACCTGGTGCTGGAAGTGCCGCTGCGCGCGGAGCATGCGCGTTATCTCTACCACTTCCCGGGTCGCTGGGGCTCGGTGGAGAACTCCGGTGCGCTCCCAGCCGACGGATGGCACCACGCTTTCAAGCCGTTCGTGTGGCTGGGCGATGAGGAGCGCGGCTTCTCGTGGTTCTGCGAGTCCGAGGAGAACTGGTCGCCCGCCGATCCCAAGCGCGCGATCACGATCGACCGCGAGGGCGAGCGAGTAGTGTTGCGTCTCCACCTGGTGGGAGGCGCGCCCATCCAGAAGCCGCTGAAGTACACCTTCGGGTTCCAGGCGACGCCGGTGAAGCAGCCGGAGAAGGATGTCTGGGATTACCGCATCCACCACGGCGGGAGCTACACGCTGCACAAGGAGCCCTACACCCGAGAAGGCCACGTCATTTACCCCGCGGCCGGGGTGATCCGGGGTGATCAGGGCACCTTCGAGGCGTGGGTCCAGCCGCTCTTCGACTCCGACCCCTCGCTTCCCGAGGAGGAAAAGCGGAAGCAGGGGAACCGGATGATCTTCACGGTCCGCCTGCCGGATGACACCAACTTCGGCATCTACTGGAACGAGCTCGTCCAGGGCCCCGTCGTCTGGGTGCGCGAGAATGGCAACGTCACCTTCTACGCGGGTGCGCCAATCGCGTGCAAGAGCGGCGAGTGGCATCATCTGGCGTTCACCTGGGGCGATGCCATCCGGTGCTACTACGACGGCAAGTGCGTCTTTGAGAGGCCGCGCCAGGGGATCACCTCGCTCCCGGTAGAGAACGCGGAGATCGTCTTGGGCGAGCGCCTCCCCTACTTCGTCATCGACGAGGTGCGGATCCTCGACGTGGCGCGCGCGCCAGTGGTGCCCACCGGGCCGCTGGAGGCCGACTCGCACACGCTCTTCCTGGAGCGGTTCGAGCGGCTCGGGGAGGCCAACACCATCCAACCCGAGAAGGGCCCCGCAGGGAAGCTGATCGGGGGAGCCACGCTCGCCGAAGGCCGTTTTGGGAAGGGCCTGGCGATGAGCACCCGGGGGATGGCCGGCTACACCAAGCTCGACCGGCTGGCCGACATGGGTGTGCGCACGGTCTGCTTCCACGAGCATTGGACGCCGTGGCAATCACACCCCTACACCTTGCCAGAGAACGAGCCGAAGCTTGCCGAGCTGGTGAAGGCAATCCACGCGAAGAAGATGCGGCTTCTCCTCTACATGAGCCGGCAGATTGCCGATATCGCCCCGGAGTATGAGCTGTACTCGGAGGATATCCTGACGCTGCCGCGCGGGTTCCGCTATACGCGGCAACCACCGCAGACCGACTGGGGCGTGTGCTGGCGGAGCCATTGGAAGGAGTTCGCCCTGAAGGGTCTGGCCGAGACGATGGACCGCTTCGGCAATGACGGCTGGTACCTGGACGGCCCCGAGTGGCCCTGCCCCTGCACCAACCAGAACCACGGCTGCGGCTACGTGAAGCCGGACGGAACCATCGGTCCGACGTATGATATCTTCGCCACGCGCGAGTTCATGCGCCGGCTCTACGTGCTGACGCGACAGCGCCGGCCGGATGGCCAGCTGAATATCCACAACTCCACGGTGATGGTGATCCCCACCTTGGCATGGGGCACCAGCACGTGGAACGGCGAGCAGCTGGGCAGCATCGACCGCGGCCCCGAGTTCCTGAAGCTGATGCCGCTCGATGCCTTCCGCACGGAGATGATGGGTCACCAGTTCGGTGTGCCCTCGGAGTTCCTCTGCTACGAGCGGCCGTGGACGACGCACGAGGCGCTCTCGTTCACCCTGCTCCACGATGTCCTGGTGCGCCCCAACGGCTACGACGACCGCCTGGAGGAGGTGGCGTCGCTGTGGCGGGCGATGGACGCATTCGGGCGGGAGAAGGCGCGATGGCTTCCCTACTGGAAGAACGCCGACCTGGTCCGCCCGGAGCATGAGGCGGTGAAGGTGAGCCTTTACACCCGTGGCAAGGAGGGGGCGCTGCTCGTCGTCTCCAATCTCTCCGCGGAAGCGCGGACGGCGAAGGTGGAGCTGAACCTGAAGCGCCTCGGCCTGTCGGCCGGCGCGAAGGCGGTAGATGCCCGAACCAACGAGCCGGTTACCCTGGAGAACGGGCGTCTGGCGGTGGAACTGGGCGCCTTCGACTACGCGATCGTCCGCGTGCGCTGATTCGGCGCGGAAACTCGTCGGGCGGGGCGCCCAGATGGGCGCCTCGCCCGCACGCGTCCCCTTGCTCTCTGGACAGAGTGGCCCCCGTCGCACACCATCGCGAAATCGGTGGCCGAATTTCCTCTTGACAGGAAAGACCAAAACGAGTAGAATAGAGGCGGTAAGGGCGGAGTAGCTCAGTGGTTAGAGCACACGGCTCATACCCGTGGCGTCGTCAGTTCGACTCTGACCTCCGCTACCAGTTGGGGCACGGATTGCGATCCGTGCCCCGTTTCTTTTTCCGCACCCGGATGCCACGGGGGTTGGGATTCCCGAGATCAAGGGAGGGTCGCGCGCACGCGCGGAGCTCGAAGCTCCGCGCTGCTTCTCTGCAAAGCCCTTTCAGGGCTTCTCCTCCCAGCCACCGCCGTTTTGAGACATCTGGGAGTATCCCCAATCCAGCCCGGTAGGGCTTCGCTCGCAAACAGCGCGGTGATTTATCGCCGCGCGCCGGGTTGCGCGCTGCCTCCGAGGCTTCGGATTCCTTATATCAGAATCTCAGCTCGGGCAGAGTCTACAGCCCGGCGCGTGCCAGCGCGTCCTGAGTGGCAATCACCGCGGTGATGGGTGTGCCCGCGAGGTACGTCTGGGCCACGCGCTGCACGTCCTCGGGCCGCACGGCCAGCAGCTCCTGCAAGAACCGTTCGGAGAAATCGATCCCCATCCCCAGAATGTGATGCACGGCGTAATCAGTGCAGCGCTGGGTGTTGGTCTCATGGCTGAGGACAAACTCGCCCTCCAGGTGCCCTTTGGCGTGATCGAGCTCTGCCTCGGGGATCGCCTCGTTGTAAAGTCGGTCTACCTGCTCGCGGAAGCCGGCGATGGCGCGCTGGATATTGTCTGGCGACGTGCCGATGTAGAGGCTAAAGATGCCCGTATCGGAGTAAGTCCCGTAGCCGGAGCGCACCGTGTAGGCGAGGCCGCGCTTGTCGCGCAGTTCCACGAAGAGCCGGCAGGAGAGACCGCCCGCGCCCAAGAGCGTGTTCAGCGCGGCAAGTGGCGCCCGGTCGGCACTGCTCAGCCCCGGCGCGTACCACCCCTGGTACACCTGCGCCTGATTCGCCTCCGCCTTCGCCTCGGTGACCGTGACCGGCTCCCGCGGCGAGACCTTCGGCGCCAGACGCCATCCCTCGGCTTTTTGGGGCAGCCCGCCGAAGTGGGTCTCCAGATGCTGCACCAACTCCTCGGGGTTGACATCGCCCACGACCACGATGTTCATATGGTCGGCACCCAGCTGGCGACGATACCACGAGCGGATCCCCTCAGCGTTGAACTCTGGCAGGGCCTGCAAGACGAGAGAGCCTGTATGCCCATACGGGTGATCGGGAAACATCGTGCGTAGGAAGAGATCTCTGGCCCGCTCGCGCGGCTGGTCGAGGTGCGACTGGATCTCCCCGGCCAGGCGTGCCGTCTCCTTGGGCACATCTTCGAACGTCGAGTTTTGAAGCAGGTCCGCCATCAGGTCAAGCGCGGGGTCGAGCTGGGCATTGAGGAAGGTGGCACGCAGCATCAGATGCTCGACGCCGCTGATCTCGTCCAGGTTGATCGCGCG
>Ga0116167_1002057_pt1 | contig 17522 bp, 21 predicted proteins | sample AD_JPNMR3_MetaG_FD_89794 | JGI IMG/M metagenome (GOLD analysis project Ga0116167, IMG submission 89794) | Active sludge microbial communities of municipal wastewater-treating anaerobic digesters from Japan - AD_JPNMR3_MetaG | ecosystem: Engineered > Bioreactor > Anaerobic > Digestate | place...
AATATCAAGGGCATGGCGGTTTTGAGTGGGTATCCGAACGATATATACAGACTGTTGATTGAAAACGGATGGCATTATAAAGAATTTCAAGCAGTATGTCACGTGGCTGGTCGCACTAGATCAAGTGGTCTGCAAGGACCTGGAAAGCAACGGACGGAAGCCATCTGGATAAATCCGCGATGTGTTGAAAGGCTGAGCAAGCGAGTTGATAAAATTGATTTATATAACTTCGCCGAACATCGATGATGATTTTATATTCTTCGAATCATTAATATGGACAATGTTAATATTATTCGAGGATAATACAATCTGGCATTATGATGGATATCCTTTAGCGGGGATGGGATGAGCAGGCGCAAAATCAACGACGATGTGATAAAGTTCATACGTGACAACTGCACGATTAGCGCGGCTCATCTAAAAGAATCCATCAAAGATAAATTCGGTGTAGAGTTATCTTTGCCGAGTATTTATAGATATCTGAGGGAGTTTCGTGAGAACACACAGATAGAGACGTCGGCGATTAATGAAGAAATCAAACATTCGATTGCGAGCAGAATTCGTTCGCAGACCGATCCACTCCTTCAGATAATGGAGAATGAAATTAAAAGGATGTACGATATAATCAATGATAAAAATAATGATTATGTTATACCACTGGACAAATCGTACATAAACTTCCCCGATATGGTGCCGAAGTCGCGCAGTCATTACTGGTTGATTCGGTACGAAAATATGTTATTTGAAGCGATAAAAATATACATGAGTTTGCGGCCTGACAACGTCGAAATTGATGTCAATTTGAAAGATAAATCTACAAACATCAACGAGATCCTGGACGAGTATTTCAACGACGATGACGAGTGATTTGATTAAGGCTAAATTATTAAAGGAATGTGTACTTGATAATGAATACATTCCTCATAAACCAACTAAAAAACAGGCGGAATTTCTCGTCGATCTCAGTCCGGAGGTGTTGTTTGGCGGTGCAATGGGCGGTGGCAAGTCTGATGCTCTCCTGATGGCCGCGCTGATGTTCGTCCATGTAAAAAACTACAGTGCGCTTATATTAAGGAAGACGTACACGGATCTATCGTTGCCTGGAGCGCTGATCGATAGGTCGCATGCCTGGTTAGACGCGGCGGACGCGAAGTGGAGCGAGCAGCTTCACCAGTGGCGGTTTCCAAGTGGCGCCACTTTAACTTTCGGTTACCTTGATACCGCGTCCGCCAAATATCGTTATCAATCATCAGAATTTCAATATGTAGCGTTTGATGAGCTCACACAGTTTGAGCGGGAAGAAGACTATACTTATCTGTTCACACGCCTCAGAAAACTGAAGGATAGCAAGGTACCGTTGAGGATGCGAGCAGCCACCAATCCTGGCGGTGTCGGTGAGTCTTGGGTCTATCGTCGGTTTTTCCTTGACAAAGACCCGAATCGCCGGTTTATCCCTTCGCGGCTGGAAGACAACCCGTACCTGGATGCGAACAGTTATGAGCATTCGTTGAGTCAACTAGATCCAATCACACGTCGACAGCTCCGTGAAGGAATTTGGAATGTGAAAGTCGAAGGGAATTTATTCAAATCGGATTGGTTTAAGTTCATCGAGCTGAACGAGGTTCCGCGAAGCGGGACAGTGGTACGGTTCTGGGATCTTGCTGCGACCGAATTCAGAAAGAATAATGATCCGGACTATACCGCCGGTGTCAGAGTTCGTCTCTGTGACGGCGTGTTTTATATTGAGGACGTAATCAAGGTGAGGAAGCCGCCTGGTGAGATTGAACGGTTGATACACGAGACCGCAAAGCGGGACGGGCACGAATGCATCATCGCAATCGAACAGGAGCCAGGTGCGGCGGGCAAAATCATCATGAACGATCTGTCGAGGAGAATTCTGACTGGGTATATATTCTACCCAGTAAAGATAAGCGATCCAAAGTTGCATTTCGCAAAAATATTCTCTGCAGCGTGCTACAACGGGAACGTCCACGTGGTAAACTCATCATGGACTAAGGATTTTGTGGACGAATGCGTGGCATTTCCATCCCCGGGAGTGCATGATGACGCGGTCGATGCTGCATCTAAAGCGATCGTCTTCCTGTCACAACGGTATGCGAAGCAAAACGAGGTTACCGACTTCGGTGTGTATTCCTGTGGTGATTATGAAATCGATGAGGTAATTTAAATGACCGGATACATCACGGATGATTTACTGTATCATGATGGTAAATTTTTCTATGAATCTAGCCGGATAGAGGATCTGATCCTGAACGAAAAACTTATCACCGGATCGGAATATCCCGTACCGGAAGTTCCTTATTATTCTAATCCGGAAATAACGTGGCAGGACGTGCGAAACGTAGCGAGAGACGTTCCGATCGTCGCGAACACTTTAGAAAAGTACAGGAAGTTCATCTTTCAGGGCGCTAGGATAAACGTCATCCCGCCGGTTGATGAAGACGTGTCAGAGGATAGACTCAAAGAAGTCCAGGCGACGTTTAATAAACTTGATAGAATTGTTAAGACGCTGGTCAGGTTGAATCAGGCCTGGTATGATCGAAAGGTGTATGGATCTGCGATCTTTGAATACGTGATCGGGAGCATGGGAGGATGGAAGGCGCCTGTGGCGTTTAAGAGGCTTCCTGCATATTCGTTTAACACTGTGCCGCTTTCGCGGATTGATATGTACAGATATATCCCAGGCGACATTCTGAAAGGCATAATTTATGACACCGAAGAGGATCGTATTGAATACTGGCAGAAAATACACAATGATAAAATCGTCCGTATAAATAATGAGAATGTGATACATATTAGAGATGTGGTGGCGGATTCTCCAGACGGTCGATCTGCTATAGCGTGCATCGTTCCGCTCGTGAAGAGATTGATGTTCGCGGAAAAATCGCTCGTGCAGGCCGTGAACAGAGCGGGCGCTCCTAACCTGTGGATCAGTATAGAGGAGTATCGGGATAGCCCTCCGCCAATGAATCCAGAAGCGTGGACTGTTTCTAAAGCGTTTAAGGAAGCCAAGAAACTTGCTAAAAATCATGGTAAGGATACGGTGATGGTGGCGCCATCATGCATCCAGCCCAAACCACTTGACTACAAGATGCCCATTGATCCGATGAAAGTGATCGATCATTATGAGAGACGAATTTTATACTCGATAATCGCGAGGGATTTCACCGAGCAGACCGGTCAGGCTATATCCCAGACCGCTAAACCTGGACTCACATTGTTGATTCTGATGGCGAAATCCGAGCAGGAGGAGATCGCAGCGCCGTTCATTGAGTTCTGGAAGAAAATCTTTGATCTGAACGGACTGGACGGCTGGTCTGTGGAGATTGAGTGGAGGCCGTTCGAGGAGACCTCCGATGAGATGATGTACCGCAACGCGGAGATCGCGGCGAAGATAGGCGCATGGACTGAAGACGAAATAAGAGAGATCGCGGGATGGCCACCAAAACCAAAAGAAGTTAATAATGTTGGGTGGTAATATGGTTTGGAATGGTAACGAAGTTGAGAAGAAAATCTGGCAGGGGGCTCTCAAGCCGGATGGTACTTATGATGTGAGTTATCTCAAAGCGTGTTATCTGAAGGGGCCTGAGGGCGACCCGCAGCTAAAAGGATCGTGGAGCTATCCGTACAGATCGTCTCCTGATGAGGAACCGAACTGCGCTGGACTGCTCGCTGCAGAGCAACGCGCAAAAGGCACGGGAAACGATCCAGAGGTGGCACGCAAAGCGAGAAACCTGAGGGTGAGGTACTGCGGTGCAGCGCGCGAGGACTCCACATCGATTTGTTTGAACAGCGGAGAGTTCATCGAGACGTCTGATGAAATTATAGTCAAGTGTTCGGTAATGTCTGCAGGCGTTTACAACGGACACTTAAAGACTGCAGAAGAGCTTCAAAAGTCCACAAAGTGGTGGGAAGGTGTGCCGATCGTTATAGAGAATGAAAACAGTATCGGAGATCACCCAGATACTGGCATAACGACTGCGAACACGGTTCGTGTAGGTCAGCTACGTAATCCAACATGGGACGAATCCAGACAGTCGATCGTTGCAGAGGCACACTTTTATAAAAATGATACTCCAGACTGGTTGATAAACGATCTGAGAAATCGCAAGGTGCTTGGGGTGTCGGGCGCGTACTTCTGTGATTTCATTGAAGAGTCTGGAGAGGTTGCCGGTGTGAAATATAGATCAATAGAGATAAATTACGTGCCAAACAATCTCGCAATTGTGAAAAATCCTGCGTGTAAACCACCCAGATGCGGGATAAACGTTGATACAATTACGGATAGTGTCAATGAAGAGATAAGATCTCCGAGCGTAAAGATAACAATCAATGGAATTCCTTACGAGGAATTTCTTAAAAGTATCAAAGGAGGATCAAAAATGTCAGATGAGATAAATGTTGAGGAGAAGAAGGCAGAACCAACAGTGCAGCTCAACGTCGACGAGCTTCTGAAGTCCAAGGACCAGGAGATCGCGACGCTGCAGGCTCAGGTGCTACAGTTGAATGCACAGCTCAAGGAGTATCAGGAGAAGGAGCGGCAGGCGATCATCGAGGCCAAGAAGGCAAAGTTCCTTGCACAGTTCCCTGAGCAGAACAGAGAGATCGCTGAGAAGGAGCTACTGCCTATATTCCTTGAGAGACCTGAGGAACTGATCCTGAATGCGTCCAGGATCGCAGAGCTCATGATCGTTCCGAAGGTGACCGGTCAGGAGTACGTAAAGGTTGAGAAGAACAGCGAGCTTGAGCCTCCATCAATAGATGAGCTCAGAAAGATCATATGAGGTGATATAAATGGCAATAGTCAAGCAGACTTCTTACGGAGTATCCCTACCATGCGCAGCAGAGGCAATCGTGGAGGGATATGTTTACAAGGATAACGGATCTGGTCAGATGACGAAGACAACCGCGAAGAATGATGTAGCGGTTGCGGTCGCTCTGTCGAGTTCGCTCGACCCGCAGACAGGAGCGCCTGTTGTGAAGGCAGCAGGCGACCCGCATGGATTCGCACTGATTGGAAGCGGACTGATCGTAAAAGTTGCGTCTGTGGCGTCTGCAACATACCAGTTCGGCGCGAAGGTCTATCTGAGCACAACCGCCGGTATGGTCACGTCGAGCGCTGCAACGTCGACCCCGATCGGCCACTATGTCGGCAAGGATAACATGACCACATCGAGCGCGGGCGAGCTCATAGACGTATACCTTGATATGCCGATAGGTAGCGCCGTTGAGAGCTAAATAATTTAAGGAGTGATATAAAATGCCAGTTACAAGTGGATATATGAATCCAGATATGCTGGGACAGTATATAAAGGGATGGGCCAAGCGGTCGATGGAGCTCATCAACACTGATGCTCAGAACTACGATCTGCTCGGAAAGGCATTCCCACTGAAGCCCGTCGACACCGAGAAGATCGAGTTCTTTGTCACGCACGGCGTGCCTGGGCGGATGGACGTTGATCTTGACACGGCTGTGGACGCATCGAGATGGTCCATCACCAGAGTGTCTAAAGATTTGAAGTGGGACAAGTTCGATTACCTGATCACGGATGCAGCGAAGACACGCGCAGCCATCGACACGCTGGCGATGGACGGCACGCGGATGGCGCTGAACTACTTCGGCGCAGTTCGTACCTTCCGAGCGGTCACAGAGCTGGTCGCGAAGGCCGGTCTGTCTGATTCGGTAACCGCTCAGTGGAACTCCTCAGGAGCGGATGTCGAGGGCGATATCGTCAAGGCGATCGAGGGTATCGTCAGTTCGACTGGAATCGATCCGTCAAACCATTCGTTCGGCGTTCTCTATCCGTCCTCCAGGATGAGAGGAATTGATCAGCTCGATCTGATCAACAACGTCCAGCAGTCCTTGAAGGAGTACCTGATGAAGATCTGGAAGATCAACTTCTATGCGTTCACTCCGTACAAGGATGCCGACGGTAACGCTTACATTGACATACACAACAAGACGTCCTCGGATGCGCTCGGCACCAACGCGATCGTGTTCGTCGAGGGCGACAACACTATGCGCGGAGCGATCTACCAGCCGACTGATATCCCGCTCACGGAGACCACCAGGATACACGACGTTGGCTGGAGGACAACGCTCAGGCAGTGTGTCGGGTACCTGGTCGTGCCGAAGTACCATGCAACCAACTCCGCGAACATATTCAAGATCACCGGTGTGTGATCTTATTTAAAATTTTTAAGGTGGTCGTATGAGAAAGCTCATCGGACTGTTTGCGATACTGATGATCGTGAGCGTGGCGGCTGGCTACCCGACACATAAAGCACTGATTGAGGGTAGAGTGAAGGTTCCGTATGGAGGGACGTGGATAGGTGATGATTACTCCGTGACGTTTGGTAATGATAAGGATGTGACGGTCGGATACAACGCTACGTATGACAGGCTAAATATAATAGGCGCACCGGCATACATCGCGGATAACCTGACCGTTACGGGACATATGACAGCGAAGACATATGCAGGATCTGCAGGCAGTGCTATCACGACTGATACCGTTTACACCGCTGCGACTCTACCGACGTTCGTGAAGGTCAACCAGGCGACTGGGAACGTGACCGTAGTGTTGCCAGTGGCATCAAGTACAACTGGGAGGTTGATAGGTGTGAAGTCCGTTGCCACGAGCGGGTCTAATTATATGAAGATCAACGTGACAGGTGGCGGATATATTGATGCGTCCACCATTGTAATGTCGAATACTGCACGTGCTGGTATCACTCTGTTCAGTGATGGTACACAGTACTGGATAATGTCCGCGTATGGTTCATGGTCATGAACGTGATGATTGATCATAAAATAATTTTTACGTGAGAATATATGGCACCGAGGAAGAAGATAAAGCCTAAGGATCTTGACAGACTGGTTGAGGAAGACCCATTTTTTGTGAACAGTGATCCGGTCGATCCTTCCCAGCCGGTCAAGGAGATGAAGATAGGGAACAGGGTTTACGTGACGCTTCCCAAGTACTCCAGAAAGTTGAGAATGTTGATGAAGGAGCAGGCCGATAACGACCAGACACCACGCGGTACTTTCCGGCTTCCTAACGGGACGATAATGGAGTTCGGAAAGACGTATCTGGTCGAGCTCACCCCCGAAATAAAAGACCTGCTCGTGAAAGGAATACTGATGGGTGGAGGGAAAACAAGATGATTAAAATATTTTGTCCGGTGTGTGAGACTGAATCGGAGATAGACGAACTTGAGATCAGGATCGCTTGTCGGTTTGCTAACGATGACAACGTCCTGATAAGCTGCAAGAACTGCTGCAGAGTGCTCAGGATCGATATCGATGGGAATACGTTCCCTCAGAAAATGCAGGAGATCATTGATAACGATGATTGGTTACCGTGCGCCCCGTTCCTCGATCCGGAAGTCCTCAAGATGCCTTCAGGTGTCATAGACTACAACGGACTTAAGTTATATAAGTCTGGCTCAGGAGACGAGGGACTTACCAAGCGCGATTACATGACGAAGTACGGGATAGATCCTGAGTGCATGTTAAAGAAGATGAGAAAGTCACCAGAGCCGCTTAAGGTTGGAAAGTTCTAAAGGAAGTGAACAAATATGGAGTACGCAACTCTTTTCACATCTCTGATCGCGCTTGTAATGTCTTTAGGCAGTGTGTACGTCCTTCAGGCTCGCAAGAAGTTCGTCATTGCTATAGGAGAGATCGCTGGTATACTTAAAGAACTCTCCGTGCTACTGATTATGATCAGCGAGGCTCAGGCAGATGATAAAATAACACAGGAAGAGCTTGACAGGATCGTCATGCAGGCGAAAGAACTCCAGAAAGGGGTAGCGGCATTCAAATCGTGGCTAGACTGGTGAGCTTATGCCGCTCGAAGAAGAGCTGGCGAAATCAGCGATGGGCGATTTCAACGCCATGCTCATTGTCTTTTTGGTGATCACATTGGTGTCCGGCTTCTGGTACATGATCAAGTCTCTCCTGGATCAAAATGCGAAGCACAATCAGGACATTTTGAACAAGATGGAGATCATCGTGCAGACGATCAAAGACTACAAATGCGACACAATGGATATGCTGAAAGCACACGACGAACAGGCACGGTGCATAAAGAACACGCTTGCGGAGCTGAAAACAACATTACAAAACCGTCCATGTATAAAAGACCGGTGATAGAATGATCAGTGAAGAGGACGTGATAATCGCGGTCAACGCTTATACAAATTTCTCGTGTCAAACCAAGGAGGAATATAATGGAAAAATGAACACGACCGCGAACATTCTATACAGCTCGCAGTCTAAGACGCAGTCAAATTTTCAACTACTGTATAAGGTTGCGTCTGAAAAGCTCAACCGAGATGAATCTCCACACGGAATTTTACTGAGCGATGACGAGAGATTGATGGCGCTTGCGTACCTGATCGCATATTACCATGAACGTAAATTTAAGGACTGGCACGCATCGAACATAAAATCCGGTGATGATTCCGTAACCAAATCTGGGTCTGGATATTTAGCATCGTATAACGAAGTCATACTCAATGCTGTTATGAAGTCGAATGGCATCGTTGATAGCGATCTTAAATTAGAACGACATGTTGATTGTGAAAATTATCCGAACAACTTTAGAATAACACAGATGAAAGACGAGGAAATAATACTATCCGAGTGATAAAATGATCGGCGGAGCGTATCACATTTTCAAGTTCACCGAACGTGACAACAAGGTCTTTGATGGATACGCGGATCGTTCTATAAAGATATCTCATCAGTTAATAAAACCGTCGTACATTAAAATCGTGTCCAGTGAAACTGATGAAGAGTTCACCATGAAGATAAGCGGGCTGAATGGTACTCAGGAAATTGAGGAAGACGTCTTAATCGAGGGGGCGTGCGCAGTAACATCCGTCAATGAGTTCACTGAGCTCACTTCGATCACCATGTTTGATTACAACATATGGAGAGATTACACACCAATCACCTGGGGAGATCTGAGTTCGCGAACCTGGGAAGATGTTTTTTTTGATAAACTAACATCGATTCCGTATCTGGTGATAAGCGCGGTCGATGTGAACGGTCTGCCCTTGTATTGGATGGAGCACGAATTATATTATGGACGTTATGCAATGATAACATCGAATCAGACCGCGATCGATATCTTCAGCCGTGGTCAGGAGTTCAGGCAGCTGATCAAGTGTGTGTTAGATGGAGAAGTTCCTTGTCAAAAAGGACAGACGTTCAGGATCGCGGGGCAGTATGATACGTATGTGATCCTGACAGATCCGCGCTATCGTTTCCGGTTGGGCACTGATACAATCGAACACACAGAATTCTTCGCGGGATTCAACTATGATGCTCCGCAGGTGGTCTGATGGTAACCGAAATCGGTGATAGATGGGCGAAAGCAATCAAGAAATCGTTTATCATCTGGGTCAAAAATGCAAACATAGATGATTCTCCTCCGTTCATCAGACAGCACTTTGATCCATCGATTTTCATAGAAAGATCGTTCAAAGACGCATATCTCTACCAGAACAAACGGTTGAAAAAGATCGCAACGGTAGAGTTCGCATACGATCTCATAAGTCCGGAAGCGCTGCGCTGGTTGGAACTCTACGCAGGCACGCGTGTTCAGTACATCACATCGCAGACGATGTCGCTGATCCGCGAAGTCACCACGCAGGGCATCTTGAAAGGTCTGACGATGCGCGAACAAGCGATGCTGATCAGAAATTACATCGGACTGCTGCCACAGCACATGAACGCGCTGGAGCGCTACAAACAGAAATTGATGGATAAGGGGATCGACGTCGAAGACGTCTCTGAGTTGATAAACAAGCGCAAAAACAAGTTGCTAATGTGGAGAGCAGAGACGATCGCGCTGACTGAAGGACATACCGCTGCAAATGAAGGTCTCAGGAAGGCAAACGAGGACGCCGTCATTCGCGGAGTCATAGATCCTGCGAAATATAAACGGCAGTGGCTGGTGACACCTGATGAAAGGTTATGCCCGTACTGTATGAACATGAGCAAAACGCAGGCTGATTTACCAAATGGGGCGTTCCCGGATGGATCGCGCGGCCCACCAAAACATCCACGGTGCAGATGTACTGAAATCCTGGTGAAAGTATGACGAAAGTTAAAGTCGAATGGAAAAGGCAGTGGGGCGAGGCCACACAGCGCAAGGCCCTTGACGGTATGGAGGAGTGGGCACGTGTTCTGTGGCTTTCGCAGGCGAAATCCGATTGCCCAGTTGACAAAGGCACGATGCGGAATTCGCTAACCGTGGAGCGATCTGACGCGGAGAAGTGTATATACTGCGGCGGTGGAGGAGCCGCAAAGAAGTACATCAAACGTCAGGAACTTGATAGATCTCTGCAGCACAAAGTGGGCAAAGCCGGTTTCATTCGGGATAGCGTGCTCATGCACTTAAATAAACTTCCGAGTTATATTAAAAACAAAGTCGGTGGATAAGTATGTTACTCATGGAAAATGTGGCGGAAGTGCTGAGCAGTTTTTCTCAACGATACACCATACGCACATATACTCCTGATCCAACTTCAGACAAACAGATCCTCATCATAAAGGGAGGAGGAAGACAGATCAAGGGGCTCGATGGCAGCGTGCAGTACACGACGATGCAGATCCAGGTCTTACACAAAGACAAACGCACCGCTGAAATATCCATGGAGAACATCATAAATGTGTTAGATGGCAACACGTCCATAAAGGGCGTGGAAGTCTGCCACTGGTTAGGCGATACGAATTATTGGACGACTGATAACGGTATGCACTGTTTTGCGTCCGAATTCGTATTGATTTATGGAAGGTAATGTTAATAAAATTAAGAGGTGAATAAAATGGTAACACCAACCGCAGCATATAAGGGAGCTCTTTATATCGGTCCGACCGAGATAAAGGGCGTAACAAATGTGAGGCTAACAGACAAGGATAACACGGTGGACATAACCGCGCTCGATGATACAGCGCGCATAAAGTTCCCCACGATCCAGGACTGGTCGCTGTCGTTTGATCTCGTGGCAGTCGACCGGACTGATAGCGGGCAGCTCGCGCTGTTCAATGCGAAAGCAAATCAGACAAAGTCAACGTTTAAGTTGACACTTGATGCATCCGGTACACACTACTACAGTGGCGACGGGTATGTCGAGTCGATTGATATATCTGCGAGCGCTGATGATGTGATCAAGGCGTCTGTGAGCGTAGTCCCCGCTGGATCGCTAACGTACATATGAGCTCACTGAGCTCATTTTATTTTTTGGAGTGATATAAATGGTCACGCCTATCACTGGTGTGGATGTTGTCATAAAGTACACAGAACTCACATCAACATCGATGACAAATGAGCAGATGAGCGTAGTTAATGACGAGTTCCCGGGCGTAACGAACTACACGGTGTACAGGATCACAAACAGCCTGAAGAGGTATCTGGACGATTCAGTCGTCCCAACATTTCAAAAATCGTTAAACGGTACGGACTGGACTACCATACCGTCATCAGACATCGAAGAGATCCAGTATCCTGGAGGCCGACTGGTATTGAAATCTCCGCTGAACGCGGATTATTATGTGAAGTGTTCGTCTGGGAAATATTTCAGCATGCTGACGGATATCATATACGCTAAGGCGATCAAGGTCTCGTGGAAGAACGATACATCTGATGTTACGGTGTTCACAAACAACGCCCGTGTAAAGTATCCGGTGCTCGATGACTGGAGCGCGACGATAGACACCTTCGTGGCGATGGACGAGCTGGGAGACTTTCCACAGTTAGACAACTTGAAAGCGCTGCGCGGCCAGAAGGTAGTTGTCGTATTTTACTTAGACGAATCGAACGACTTCAGACTCGAAGGATATGGATATCTCGAAGGCGCCGATATCAATATGTCGCCAGGTGATGTAATCCAGCAACCGATATCGATCGTGGGTAGTGGTAAGCTTTATATGCGATTAGTGTGAATTTTATTACGGTGATAAAATGTTCGTACCGATAATGATCGGAGAGCTTCAGTACAGAATACGATTCCCGACCAGAGTACAGATCGACATTGAAAAGAACGCAGGAGAATTTTTATTCGGTAATAAAGATCTCAAGGTAACGGTCTTTGATCTCCTGACGCATATCGGATCCACGTTTGTACAGTCGTATTTGTTATGGAAGGGATTAACGTGGGAACATCCGGAGATGACGTTTGAGGAGGCATGTGCGCTCAGGGACGCTTATATCTCCGCGGGCGAGCTCGACAGCGGCGAAAAGCTTACGAAGTTGACTGAAGCGCTCAGTGAGGCTATTCTGATCTCGTATGGAATCGACCCAAAAAAGATGAAGGAGTCCAGGACGAAGACGGGCAACCGTGGGACTGGACAGTAGCGTATGAAATCAGTATTGGTCAGCTTAATTTATCTCCTTCTGAATTTTTTGAGCTCACACCTCATGAGATCAATCTGAAGATTAAAACACATCAGACAAATATTGAAAATTCTTATGTAAGGTTGCATGCGTTAGGTATGTTGGTGTCGCTGGGTGTGAATTCTCCGAAAGACTATCCGAAGCTTGATAAATTTTTACCGAAGTCAAGCACTGTTAAGAAAATTTCCGAAGGACAAAAGGCGTACCTGAAGGATCGGGCAGCAATGCGAACAAAATCAAATAAAGAGGGTGATTAAAATACCAGGCGAGCAGGTCGCGGCTGCATATGCCAAGCTGTCATTAGACGCGGCGGAATTTCTCAGTGGTCTAAATTCCGCGGAATCCAGATTCAAATCTTTTGCCAGTAATGTCGAGAGTACAGGATCGAAGTTAGGCGCAGTGCTTTCTACGCTCGGAAAGGGGATGGTCGCGGGGATAGCTGCAGCGGGCACCGCTACACTTGGCAGTGTCAAAGCGTTTGCAGATTTTGAAAAGGGTCTCGCAAGTGTATCAAAAACCACTGGCATGACGGGAAAGGATCTCGAAGCACTGGGAGAATCCTTAAGAGATTTAGCCCGACAGGGTCCCGTCACCGTCACCGAGCTGGAAAAAATCGCAGCGACAGCGGGTTCGCTTGGTATCGGCGCACAGAAGATGGCGGCTGGAGACATAGCTGGAGCGCGTGCTGAGATCATGGACTTTACGAAGACGATCTCGGACATGGCTGTCGCGTTTGATATGACTGCGGACGCTGTCGCTCCAATGGTCGCATCGATCGCAAACGTCTATAAATTACCAACAAATGAGCTGGCGTTGTTTGGCAGTCAGGTGAACGCTCTTGAAAACTCGATGAACGCAACTGCTCCACAGATCCTGGAGTTCGTCAATGCGTTCGGCGGCACTGCTGCGATGTTTGGAGAAAGTGCGGTGAAGACGGCTGCGTTCGGCGCTGTGTTGAATTCGCTTGGCATAAACGGAGCGGAAGCGGCAACTCAGATACGCTCCGGTCTGCTGCAACTGTTACAGTCATATGAAGTCAGCGAGAGCGCCGTTAAAAAGTACGCAAAGGAACATAATGTCTCAATGGAGCAGGCAGCCGAAGCGCTCAAAATCAATCAGAAAAATGTAGAGAAGTTAGCTCAGGTCATGGGCGTCTCCGCTGATGAAATTCGTGATCGACTGAATAAAGATCTGTATGGATCACTTGTCTGGATTGGATCAAAGCTGAAGGACATTCAGGGGGATACTGAAGCTGCCGCGATCGTTTCTCAGATATTCGGCACGTATGGTTATCAGGCGATGATGAAAATCGGTGAAGGCGCCGAACAATACGATTTCGCGCTGAAGCAGATCCAGGTCGACTCAAAGGGACTTGAGCGAGAGGCTTCGGTCATGGCGAACACCATCAGCGGACAGTGGGCACGTCTCAAAAATAATGTGAGAGATGTTGCAATTGAGATCGGCAAAATTGCGTCGGGTCCCGTTCGCGATTTTCTGGCGCTTATAAACGATCAGGCGATTCCAGCCGTCAAGGATTTTTTCAAAGCGCTTGCGTCGGGAGACTGGAATAAAGTATTCGATATGATAAAATCAACGGCATCGACCGCGTTCGAAGAAGTCAAGCGCATTGCCACTACCGTGATCGACACCATAAAGAATACGGATTGGGACGCGATCTGGAGCGGTCTGAAATCGACTGCGGCGACAGCGTGGGATGGTGTAAAATCGCTGGCGACTGATGCGATAAATGCACTGCGCAATGTTGATTGGAGCGCAGTTTGGAGCAGTTTAAAGTCGACTGCACAGTCCGCATGGGACGGTGTAAAATCAATCGCGATGACCACAATCGATACACTGAGTAACGTTGACTGGGGGAAGCTATGGAGCACTTTAAAGTCGAGCGCGGTAACCGCCTGGGAAGGCGTGAAGTCCACTGCGCAGACCGTAATCGATACACTGTCTCAAATTGACTGGAGTAAAATTTTCAGCACTTTGAAGACAGCGGCAACGACCGCGTTCAACGAAGTCGTTCAGATCGGATCGGGTATATGGTCTGAAATATCTAAGACAGTTAACAGCGTGAACTGGTCTGACATTGGTAAGAAGATTGGCGGTCTCGTCAAGAAGGGATTTGAAGAGGTAGCGAAGCTGAACGATTCTCTGCAGAATGATTTAAATCAGGCAATACAGCAGGGCAAGTTCGAGGACATGGGCGCCAATCTTGGCAAAGCGCTCAGAGGTGGACTGGAGAAGATTTTATCTCTGAAAGGGGAAGGCGGCGGACTTTTTGGAATGATTAAAGGAGTTCTGGGGGAAGCCGCGCAGTGGTTTAATTTGGGATACAACGCCGCGGTAGACTTTCTTAGAGGGTTCGTATCTCAGATAGCACTTCCAATATATGATTCGATTGTTACGCCCGTCATTAACGCTATCAAATCTGTGTTATCATATTTAGGAGGACTGCCTGTTGTTGGTGGGTACTTTGAAGAAGCGGCATCAAGAGCAGAGGAGTACCGTGATCAGGGCAGAGAAAATATAAAATCGTGGTCAGAAGAAGTCGCGAAATCTGGACGATATAGTGGTGCTACCCCCACGCTCCCAACATATACCAGCAGTTATGTTACGCCCGCTAGCAGTTATGTTACGCCCGCTAGCAGTTATGTTACGCCCGCTGGACCAACCACAGTCAGTGCTACGCGTAATTTAAATGTGATCACAGGTACGACATACACCGGAGAAAAATACGAGTACAAACTGACTGGAGATACTTTTAAAGACGCTTTAAATTTGATAAAGACCGGTCTGAAACCAGAGCAGGCATGGGCGCTGGCAGGCGGCGGGTCGACTAAAGGCAAAGATTGGGATAAATTCATAGCAATGGCCATACCGGTATACAGAGCAACTGAGGAAGAGCGCAAAAAATACGAAGAAGAACAGGCGATGAAAAAGGCCGAAGAGGAGAAAAAAGCAGCTGAAGAGGCCGCAAAAACAACTACAGACGCTGCAGAAGATGCTGCGAAAACCACCACGGAAGCCGCGGAGGAAGAGGCCAAAACAGAACAGACCAGTGCACAAAACGCTGCTCAAGTGCAGCAGAACGCTGCTCAGAATTTCGCTCAGAAGGCGATGGCCGCCGCAGAAGAGTACAGACAGAAAACGCTCGCAGCAGGCAATTCTGTGGTCGGCGCGGCACAGTACGCTGAGACCTCTCTGAAGCTGGGCGCTGAAGTCGGTGGGAAGTTCATCACGAATGCTGGACAGGCTGTAGTCGTATCGTTTGACACTGCGACCAACAAGTTCCAGGCGAACGTCGGGTCAGTCGGTACATCGTTGAAGCAGTCGGGCGATTACAACTTGCTGAAAGCTCAGGAGATGGGCGCTGTTATTACGAATTCAGGTAGTAATACTGGATCGAGGCTGAGCGCTGGTGGCACGTCCGCATACTCCAGTCTGTTATCAGGCGGCACAACCGCGATGAGCTATCTGTCCGCCGGCGGCGCATCTGTCTACCAGAAGCTCGCATCAATTCCAGACATTGGTGTGAAAATTGCAACTGCTGCGGATTATTTCGCCAGTAAAGTTGTCAGTGCAGCGATATCAGCAGCGTCCGCGATATCACATGCGGTGAGCGGTCGTTCAATCGGCGGGGCACTAGGCACCCCAATTCGGTATGCGGAAGGCGGTATCGTATCATCCCCGATCGTAGGACTGATAGGGGAGGCCGGAGCGGAGGCTATCGTTCCACTGAAAGATCGAAAAGCAGGATGGAATGTCCTTAGAAAAATTCTGCCGTTGTTTGGGATAAGACCGTTCGCGGAAGGCGGTATTATTGGAGCTGCTGAAGGTTCTACAGGAAGTGAAACAATATCAGCGAGCTTCCAGATCTCTTATCTAGATCAAGCAGCAGCAGTATTCGGTTCAAAACTTCGATACATGTTAAATTACTTCAGAAAGACGATGGACTTAATCCGACTCGATTCCATAAAGAAGTGGAGAGACATCATCGATTCTAGTACGAAAGTATGGGATGAATTTATTACATCCGTATCACAAAAGTCAATTGAGTTCAGAATGGTAGTCGGTAAAGCATTCTACGATACAGCAACCAGCTTAATTGCTACGATAACTGCAGCGAGTATCGAGCTATCTGGAAGATTTGATCTCATGATGACATCATTCAAAGAATCTTCTCAGAGTACTTTTAACATGTTGAACTCGATGTTTGAATCTTTTAAGAACGATATTCTACCCGCATTTATAAACGGATGGCAGTCGTCACTTGACACAATGAAGACATCCATGTCCACGACCGTAACACAAATCACACAAATGTTGAATCAGATCGCACAGGCATTGACACAACTGACCGGTCGACAGTACACCATCAACGTCGGAGCGACCGGTGGTGGGTATGGAGGGGGCGGTGGCGGAGGAACTGTGAATTCCTATGGCGGAAGTCAACTCTATGCAGAGAACGCTTTCGCTGAGATCGGAGGGATCTGTCAGGTCGATATCAGCGGAATGACACCAGGACTCATACAGTCATTATATTCAAGTGGCGCATGGAAACCAAATGAGTACCCACTGTCTCAACAAATTTATCAATCGATTTTAGGATCACTTGGACAGCCGTCCGGAGGGGCTACAGGATCTGCACAAAACTGGTCGGTATCTGGAAATACTGTGAACTATTCAAACATTGCATCAAATGTATTATCAGCTGCTACAAAAGGTATATCGAAACCGGCAAGTACCAGCGGAGCTGCATCATCAATTTGGTCAGCTGTGACAAAAACTTCAAGCGGTATGCAAATAGGATCAACATCGACAAAATCCGTAGTAAAGCTTGGTAAATATCAGCATGGAGGGCTCGCATTAACTCCACAGATCGCAATGATCGCAGAAAGCGGACCGGAAGCAATCATCCCTATTGAAAAATTATCGAAGTTAAGCGGAGAAGATAATATCATTGTCAATTTATATATGGATGGTCATAAGATAAGTGATGCAGTCATGAATCGAGCAGCGAGAACCCTGAAGTCAAGAGGGATCAAGATATGATCTTACCGCAACGTGGTAATACGACATGGT
>Ga0116167_1002080_pt1 | contig 17411 bp, 11 predicted proteins | sample AD_JPNMR3_MetaG_FD_89794 | JGI IMG/M metagenome (GOLD analysis project Ga0116167, IMG submission 89794) | Active sludge microbial communities of municipal wastewater-treating anaerobic digesters from Japan - AD_JPNMR3_MetaG | ecosystem: Engineered > Bioreactor > Anaerobic > Digestate | place...
AACTGGCCCTCGTCCACTCACGCTTCTCGACCAACACCTTCCCGAGTTGGCCGCTCGCGCACCCGTATCGCCTGATTGCGCACAACGGCGAGATCAACACGGTCAAGGGCAACCGCAACTGGATGCATGCCCGGGAGAACCAACTCTCGTCCGACCTCATCGGCGGTGACCTGCAGCGGTTGTTCCCGATCTGCACGCCCGAGGCCTCGGATTCGGCGTCCTTCGACGAGGTGCTCGAACTGATCCACCTCGGTGGACGCTCGTTGCCCCACGCGGTGCTCATGATGATCCCAGAGGCCTGGGAGAACCACGCCACGATGGATCCCGCCCGGCGGGCGTTCTACGAGTTCCACTCCACCTTCATGGAGCCGTGGGACGGCCCGGCCTGTGTCACCTTCACCGACGGCACTCTCGTCGGTGCCGTCCTCGACCGCAACGGCCTTCGCCCGGGACGCTACTGGGTCACCGACGACGGTCTGGTCGTCCTCGCCTCCGAGTCGGGCGTCCTCGACCTGCCGGCCGAGAAGGTCGTCAAGCGCGGTCGCCTGCAGCCCGGCCGGATGTTCCTCGTGGACACCGCCGACGGCCGCATCATCAGCGACGAGGAGGTCAAGTCCCAACTGGCCGCCGAGCAGCCCTACGAGGAGTGGCTCCACGCCGGTCTGCTCCACCTGGGCGACCTGCCCGACCGCGAGCACATCCAGCACACCGCGGCGTCGGTGGCTCGTCGGCAGCGCACCTTCGGTTACACCGAGGAAGAACTCAAGATCATTCTGGCTCCGATGGCCCGCACCGGCGGGGAGGCCCTGGGATCGATGGGCACAGACACGCCGATCGCGGTTCTTTCCGACAAGCCGCGTCTGCTCTTCGACTACTTCACCCAACAGTTCGCGCAGGTCACGAACCCCCCGCTGGACGCGATCCGTGAAGAGCTCGTCACCTCGCTCGGCACGAGCATCGGGCCGGAGGGGAACCTGCTCGACGCGACTCCGGCGCACGTCCGTCAGGTGGTGCTCGACTTCCCGGTTCTCGACAACGACGAGCTCGCCAAGATCGTCCACATCAACGCTGATGGCGACCTGCCCGGTTATGCGACAGCCGTGGTCCAAGGGCTGTACGACGCCAACGGCGGCGAGGCAGCCCTCAAGGCGCGGCTCGACGAGATCTGCACCGAGGTCAGTGCCGCCATCGACGAGGGCGCCCGTTTCGTCGTGCTCTCGGACCGCGACTCCGACCGCGACCTCGCGCCGATCCCGTCCCTGCTCCTCACCTCGGCGGTGCACCACCACCTCATCCGCGAGAAGACGCGCAACCTCGTCGGCCTGATCGTCGAGGCCGGTGATGTCCGCGAGGTCCACCACGTTGCCCTGCTCATCGGCTACGGCGCGGCCGCCGTCAACCCCTACCTGGCCATGGAGTCGGTCGAGGACCTCGTCCGCAGCGGCGCAGTCACCGGCGTGACCCAGGAGAAGGCGGTCCGCAACCTCATCAAGGCGCTCGGCAAGGGCGTGCTCAAGGTGATGTCGAAGATGGGCATCTCCACGGTCGCGTCCTACCGCGGTGCGCAGGTCTTCGAGGCAATCGGTCTCTCGCAGGAGTTGGTCGACCGCTACTTCACGGGCACCGTGAGCCAATTGGGCGGTGTCGGACTCGACGTCATCGCCGAGGAGACGGCGGCTCGCCACGCCGCGGCATACCCGCCGGATGGGGTGCGACCTGCCCACCGCAAGCTCGGCGTGGGCGGCGAGTACCAGTGGCGGCGAGAGGGTGAACCGCACCTCTTCGATCCCGAGACCGTCTTCCGCCTGCAGCACGCGACGCGCAACCGGCGCTACGACATCTTCAAGCAGTACACCCGGCGGATCGACGAGCAAGCCGGCCGCCTGATGACCCTTCGAGGGCTGATGGAGCTGCGCCCCAAGCGCGAGCCCATCGCCATCGAGGAGGTCGAGCCCATCAGTGAGATCGTCAAGCGCTTCAACACCGGGGCGATGAGTTACGGCTCGATCAGCATGGAGGCGCACGAGACCCTCGCGATCGCGATGAACCGCCTCGGAGGCCGCTCCAACACCGGTGAGGGTGGCGAGGACGTCGAGCGCCTGCTGGACCCACAGCGGCGCTCGGCGATCAAGCAGGTCGCCTCCGGCCGCTTCGGGGTGACGTCGATGTACCTCACCCACGCCGACGACATCCAGATCAAGATGGCGCAGGGCGCCAAGCCGGGCGAAGGTGGGCAGTTGCCGGGGCAGAAGGTCTACCCCTGGGTCGCGCGCACGCGGCACTCCACGCCCGGTGTCGGCCTGATCAGCCCCCCACCACACCACGACATCTACTCGATCGAGGATCTGGCCCAACTGATCCACGACCTCAAGAACGCCAACCCGAGTGCCCGCATCCACGTCAAGCTCGTCTCCGAGGTCGGCGTGGGAACCGTCGCTGCGGGCGTGTCCAAGGCGCACGCCGACGTCGTCCTCATCTCGGGCCACGACGGCGGTACCGGCGCCTCGCCGTTGACCAGCCTCAAGCACGCCGGTGGCCCGTGGGAACTCGGCCTGGCCGAGACCCAGCAGACCCTGGTCCTCAATGGCCTGCGGGATCGGATCGTGGTCCAGGTCGATGGTCAGATCAAGACCGGACGGGACGTCGTCATTGCGGCCCTCCTGGGCGCCGAGGAGTTCGGCTTCGCCACCGCCCCGCTCGTGGTGTCCGGTTGCATTCTCATGCGCGTCTGCCACCTGGACACCTGCCCCGTCGGCATCGCGACGCAGAACCCCGAGTTGCGTGAGCGGTTCACCGGCAAGCCCGAGTTCGTCGAAACCTTCTTCGAATACATCGCCGAAGAGGTGCGCGAGCACTTGGCAGCGCTGGGCTTTCGCAGCATCGCGGAGGCGATCGGCGAGATCTCCTCGCTCGACACGCGTCGAGCGGTCGAGCACTGGAAGGCCAGCGGGCTGGATCTGCAGCCCATCCTCACCGAGGTCGCCAGTCCTGACGGCTCCGGCCGTAGCCATCTCATCGGCCAGGACCACGGCCTCGAGAAGGCCCTGGACCACCAACTCATCGCCATCAGTCGGGACGCGCTCAGCGATGGCACGCCGGTCACCGGCTCGATCGCGATCCGCAACGTCAACCGGACGGTCGGGACGATGCTCGGACACGAGGTCACCAAGGCGCACCCCGATGGCCTGGCCGACCACACCATCGACCTGACGCTGACCGGCTCCGCGGGCCAGAGTTTCGGCGCCTTCCTGCCGGCCGGTGTGACCCTGCGCCTGCTCGGGGACGGCAACGACTATGTCGGCAAGGGCCTCTCCGGTGGGCGGGTCGTCATCCGCCCGGAGCGGACCAGCCCCTTGGTCGCCGAGGACAACACGATCGCGGGCAACGTGATCGGCTATGGAGCGACGTCGGGCGAGATCTTCCTGCGAGGCCGCGTCGGCGAACGATTCTGTGTCCGCAACTCCGGCGCCACGGCCGTCGTCGAGGGCGTGGGCGACCACGGGCTCGAATACATGACCGGTGGCACCGTCATGATCCTCGGACCCACCGGCCGCAATGTCGCCGCCGGCATGTCCGGGGGAGTGGCCTACGTCCTCGATCTGGTCCCCGACCTGGTCAACGGTGAACTCGTCGACATCACACCGCTGCGCGAGGCCGACCATTCCCGAGTGCGGGACCTTCTCGAGCGCCACCTGAAGTGGACCGAGTCCGCCGTCGCCGCCAACCTGCTCGCGAACTGGCCGCAGAGTATCGACCGTTTCTCCCTCATCCTGCCTCGCGACTACCAACGCGTCCTCGACGTGCGGGAGGCCGCGGCGAAGGAGGGTCTCGACGTCGACGGCGCCGAGGTCTGGGACCGAATCATGGAGGCTTCCCGTGGCTGACCCCCAAGGCTTTCTCAGGACTCGCGAGCGCGAGTTGCCGACCCGGCGGCCGGTCCCGGTGCGGATTCGCGACTGGAAAGAGGTCTACGAGGAGCAGGACACCGCCGTACTGCAGCGTCAGGCGGGCCGGTGCATGGACTGCGGGATCCCGTTCTGCCACAGCGGTTGTCCGCTCGGCAACCTCATCCCTGAGTGGAATGACCTGGCCTGGCGTGGTGACTGGCGCAGCGCGATCGAGCGACTGCACGCCACGAACAACTTCCCGGAGTTCACCGGTCGTCTGTGCCCGGCGCCCTGCGAGACCGCCTGCGTGCTCGGGATCAACCAACCGGCCGTCACCATCAAGCAGGTCGAGGTGACCACCATCGAGCGGGCCTTCGAGGCGCAGGGCGTCCAGCCCCTTCCGCCCGAGCGGCTCACCTCGAAGACCGTGGCGGTCGTCGGCTCCGGCCCGGCCGGTTTGGCCGTCGCCCAGCAACTCACCCGGGCCGGCCACACCGTGGCGGTCTACGAGCGGGCCGACCGACCCGGGGGCCTGCTGCGTTATGGCATCCCCGAGTTCAAGATGGAGAAGGCGGTCCTCGATCGCCGCCTGGCCCAGATGCAGGCCGAGGGCACGATCTTCCGCAGCGGCGTCGACGTCGGCGGCGACATCACCGGCCAGCAGTTGCAGGCCCGCTTCGACGCGGTGGTCCTCGCCGTCGGGTCCACGCTGCCGCGTGACCTGCTCGTGCCCGGCCGAGAGTTCGACGGCGTCGTGCAGGCGATGGACTTCCTGCCGCAGGCCAACCGGGTCGCCGTCGGCGACCAGGTCGAGGACCAGATCACCGCGGCCGGCAAGGATGTGATCGTCATCGGTGGCGGGGACACCGGCGCGGACTGCATCGGTACGTCGCACCGGCAAGGTGCCCGGTCGGTGACGAGCCTGGAGATCATGCCCCAGCCCGGAGCCGACCGACCCGGCAGTCAGCCGTGGCCGACCTACCCGACGATCTTCCGCATCGCCTCCGCCCACGAGGAGGGCGGCGAACGGCTGTACGCCGTGAGCACCAGCGAGATCCTCGGGGACGACGACGGCAAGGTCCGTGGCCTTCGCCTGCACGAGGTTCGGATGGGGGAGTCGGGTTTCGAGAAGGTCGAGGGCACCGAGCGTGAGCTGCCGGCCCAGTTGATCCTGCTCGCCATGGGCTTCGTCGGTCCGCAGCGGGCCGGCGTCGTCGAGCAACTCGGCGTCGACCTCGACGAGCGCGGGAACATCGTGCGCGGACGGGACTACCAGACCAGCGTTCCGGGCGTCTTCGTCGCCGGGGACGCAGGTCGTGGCCAGTCGCTGATCGTGTGGGCGATCGCCGAGGGGCGAGCCGCCGCCAACGGCGTCGACGCCTGGCTGCAGGGCCGTCCGTCACCGCTGCCGCGACCCATCGAGCCCACTGACCGGCCGCTCGTCGTCTGAGGCGACCACCCGGCATACCACCCTCGCCCACGCCGTGATCCCGGTCACGACTGAAAGCGCTTTCGCCCTAGGATGCTGACCATGCGCCGCGCCAAGATCGTCTGCACGATCGGACCCGCCACTTCCTCCGCCGAAAACATCACCCGCCTCGTCGAGTGCGGTATGGATGTGGCCCGGTTGAACCTCTCCCACGGTGAATACGCCGTGCACGAACAGGTGTACATGGACGTCCGTCGGGCCAGCGACGAGGTGGGCCGTGCGGTCGGCGTCCTCGTCGACCTCCAAGGCCCCAAGATCCGCACGGCCCGCTTCAAGGACGGCCCGGTCGTCCTCACCGAGGGCGCAACTTTCACGATCACCACCCGCGAGGTCCCCGGCGACGTCCACGAGGTCGGGACGACGTATGCCGGTCTCGTCGGTGACGTGGAGCCGGGCCACCGCATCCTCATCGACGACGGCAAACTCGCGCTCGAGGTCACCGACGTGACCGAGACCGATGTCGTCTGCACGGTCCTCGAAGGTGGCGTTCTCTCCAACAACAAGGGGATCAACGTCCCCGGCGCGGCGATGAGCGTGCCCGCCCTGTCCGAGAAGGACAAGGAGGACCTGCGCTGGGCGCTGCGGCTCAAGGTGGACATGATCGCGCTGTCCTTCGTGCGCAGCGCCAGAGACATCGTCGACGTCCACGCGATCATGGACGAGATCGGCGTGCGCCTGCCGGTCATCGCCAAGATCGAGAAGCCCCAGGCCGTCGAGAACCTCGATGAGATCATCCGCGCCTTCGACGGCGTCATGGTGGCTCGCGGTGACCTCGGGGTCGAACTGCCCCTCGAGGAAGTGCCGCTGGTTCAGAAGCGCGCCTGCGAGATCGCGCGCCGCCGGGCCAAGCCGGTCATCGTCGCCACGCAGGTGCTCGAGTCGATGATCGAGAACTCCCGGCCGACCCGTGCCGAGGCCTCCGATGCCGCCAATGCCGTCCTGGACGGTGCCGACGCTCTCATGCTCTCGGGCGAGACGTCGATGGGTGCGCACCCGTTCGAGGCGGTCACCACGATGGCTCGGATCATCGAGAACACCGAGGACCACGGACTGCACCGAATTCGGCCCCTCGACACCCGACCCAACAGCAAGGGCGGCGCGGTGACGGCAGCCGCTGCCGAGATCGGCGACCAGATCGGTGCCAAGTTGCTGGTCACCTTCTCGTCCACCGGCGACACCACGCGTCGGCTTGCCAGGGTGCGTCCGCGGATCCCCATGATCGCCTTCACCTCGAACCAATGGACCCGCTCCCAACTCGCCCTCACCTGGGGCGTCGAGACCTTCCTGACCGCCGAGGTCCGGCACACCGACGAGTACGCCGTGTTCGTCGACACCGAGCTGCTCAAGGCCGGCCGCGTCGTCGAGGGCGATCAGGTCGTCATCGTCGCTGGCTCGCCCCCCGGCATTCCCGGATCGACCAACGCCTTGCGCGTCCACCGCGTCGGTGACGCCGTTCACGGCATTGCCCCGGCCTACAAGGACCTGCTGCAGCGATGACCGCGCGGGGCGTCGTTAGACTGGGCGCCGCACCCTTGCCGGGGTGGTGGAATGGCAGACACGGAGCACTCAAAATGCTTTGCTCGAAAGGGCGTGCGGGTTCAAGTCCCGCTCCCGGCACCAAGACCTTGCACCGATCGGACCAGGAGGCCCTGTGACCGCCAAGCGAATCCTCGTGGCGGAGGACGAGGCGATCATCCGTCTTGATCTCGCCGAGATGCTGACCGAGGCCGGCTACGACGTGGTCGGCCAGGCCAGCAACGGTGAACAGGCGGTCACCATGACGCGCGACCTGGCTCCGGACCTGGTCATCATGGACGTCAAGATGCCCGTTCTCGACGGCATCACGGCCGCCGAGCGGATCGGCGCCGAGCGGATCTGCCCGGTCGTGATGTTGACCGCTTTCAGTCAGACCGAGCTCGTCGAGCGTGCGCGGGACGCTGGCGTGATGGCCTACGTCGTCAAGCCCTTCACGGCTGCTGATGTCACCCCGGCGATCGACATCGCCCTGTCGCGCTGGGGTGAGCTCAAGGCGCTGGAGAGCGAGATCGCCGACCTCGGTGACCGCCTCGAGACCCGCAAGGCCGTGGATCGGGCCAAGGGTGTGCTGATGACGAAACTGAAGATCACCGAGGCCGAGGCCTTCCGCTGGATCCAGAAGACCGCCATGGACCGGCGGATGGGCATGCGCGAGGTGGCCGAGGCCGTCGTCGCCGGCATGGACAAGGCCTGACCCTCCCCATTTGTGACGCCAGGTTCGTCGGTTGGGGCCCCGGAGCGCCGGTGCCCCCGCCATTTGTGACACCAGGTTCGTCGGTTGGAGCCTCGCAGCGCCGGTGCCCCTCCCATTCGTGACACCAAGTGCGTATGCCGCGCCGCGGCATACGTCGTCGTCACCGGAGGGCGATGACGAGGTGGGTGAGCAGCGGCGCGACGACGAGGGCGGGCAACATGTCGCCGACGGGCACGTCCTTGATCCGGAGCAACCGCAGACCGATGCCGGCGAGGAGCAGGCCACCGGTGGCGGTGAGAGCAGCGATGTGGGGCTCGGGCATCACCGAGCCCAGCAGCACTCCGACGAGGGTGATCGAGCCCTGGATGACGGCGATCGACACCGCGGACAGCAGCACTCCGATGCCGAAGGTGGAGGCGAAGGCCATCGCCGCGAATCCGTCGAGGACGGCCTTGAGGGCGAGTTGGTCGATGCCACGACCCAAGCCGTCGGACAACGATCCGAGGATGGTCAGCGGCCCGACACAGAAGAGGAGCGTGGCCGAGAGCCAGCCCTCGATGAAGCGCTCGCGCGCGTCATGACCGCCCTCTGACGGGAATCGTCGCGAGACCCCGGCCTGGACCCGGCCGGCGAGCGACTCCAGACGCGACTCCACACGCAGCAGGGAGCCGCTGATCGACCCGACGAGCAGGGACCCCAGGACGATGAGGACCGGCACCCCGGAGCCGACCGCCGCACCCAGGGCAGGGGTGGTCACAGAGACCACGGAGAGTCCGGCCATCAGGAGGGTGACCAGGCCCAGGCAATCTGTGACAGTGCCCCGAGTTCGCTCCGGGAAGCGGTGTCCCACGGCCATGCCCACCAGGGCGCCGACGATGACCGTGACGACGTTGATGACCGTTCCGAGACCCATGAAGCCAACGCGCACGCGCTGACCCTAACGTGCTGTCCCCAGTTGCCGGATCACCCTTCCATCGGTCGATCGACCGTCGTATGGTCTGAGCATTCCCTGCCAGGATGAAAGGACGTCAATGGCCCGAGCACAGGTCGAGGTCGTCGCCGTCGACGACGTGCGGTCGGTCGACGGTCAGTCCATGCTGCGTGAGGTGGCCTCGCTGTGGATGACCCAGCGGGTCGACCAGGGGATGAGCCCCGAGGCTGCCACCCGCGCGGCCGCCGACGGTCGCCTCCGTGAGGCACTGGGCCGGGCCGACGTCCGCGCCTGGGTGGCCAGGGTCGACGGGACCGCGGTCGGCTACGCGATCACCTCGGAGAACCCCTTCGGGCTCTCGACCCAGCCCGAGGTGGCGATCGACCAGATCTTCGTGGACCGGCGGGCCCGTCGCCACGGGGTGGCCCGCGCCCTGCTCACGACGGTCGTCGCGCACGCCGAGCGCCGGGGGAGCGAGGTCATCGTGAGCAACGTGCCGGCGCAGAGCCGTGAGGCCAACCGGTTCTTCGCCCGCTGGGGCTTCTCGTCTGTCGTCGTCCGGCGCGTGGTGTCGACGTCGGTGCTGCGGCGCCGGCTCACCCCCGGCGCGCGCCCGGAGCTCCTCGACGCGATCCGGCGCCGGCGCCACACGGCCGCGCCGGCCCTGCAGCACGAGTCCGCCTGACGGATCCGGCGCGGACGGGGCCCTCGCCGGATCGCGCCGCCGGGGGCTGGGCCTTGGGCCGGCCGGCCAGCGGGCAGAGCGGGATCAGGCGCCCGGTGGGCGCTCGCGCACCAGGCAGGTGATCCGGGAGGTGCAGACGCGCTTGCCCTCCTCGTCGGAGATGACGATCTCCCACACGCTCAGCGTGCGCCCCACCGAGAGGGGGGTGGCCACGCCGGTGACCAGGCCGGCGCGCGCGGCCCGGTGGTGCGTCGCGTTGATGTCGACGCCGACGACCACCTTGTCCGGGCCGGCGTGCAGGGCCGACCCGATCGAACCCAGCGACTCGGCCAGCACGACCGAGGCGCCTCCGTGGAGCAGGCCGTAGGGCTGGGTGTTGCCCTCGACCGGCATCGTGGCGACCAGCCGCTCGGCACTGGCCTCGATGACCTCGATGCCCATCCGGGCGTTCAGGGAGCGCGGGTTGAGCGCCTCCATCTCGCGGACGGCGGCCAGCACCTCGTCCGGGGTACTGGTGGTGATGTCGACGGTCATTGGGGCACCTCTCGTGCTCGGGGTGTCAGGGGTTGCGCCTAGGCTGCCACACGTGCCGACACTGCTCCTCCTCGATGGACACTCGCTCGCCTACCGCGCGTTCTACGCGCTGCCGGCGGAGAACTTCTCGACGAGCACGGGCCAGAACACCAACGCCGTCTACGGCTTCACCTCGATGCTCATCAACATGCTGCGCGACGAGCAGCCGACCCACATCGCGGTGGCCTTCGACAAGTCGCGACAGACCTTCCGCAGCGAGGAGTACGCCGAGTACAAGGCGGGCCGGTCGGCGACGCCGACCGAGTTCTCGGGCCAGATCCCGCTGGTGCACGAGGTGCTCCAGGCGCTGCGGATCCCGTTCGTGGAGTCGGAGGGCTATGAGGCCGACGACCTCATCGCGACCCTGACGACCCAGGCCGAGGCGGCCGGCATGGACGTGCTCATCTGCTCGGGGGACCGGGACGCCTTCCAGCTCGTCAGCGACAAGGTGACCCTGCTCTACCCCGTCCGGGGTGTCTCCGAAGTCTGGCGGATGACCCCGGACAAGGTGGAGGAGAAGTACGGCGTGCGCCCCGAGCGCTACAGCGACCTCGCCGCGCTCGTCGGCGAGTCCAGCGACAACCTGCCCGGCGTCCCCGGTGTCGGGCCCAAGACTGCCGCGAAGTGGCTGGGGCAGTACGGCGACCTCACCGGCCTGGTCGCGCACGTCGACGAGATCAAGGGCAAGGCGGGTGACGCGCTGCGCGAGCACCTCGACGGCGTGCTGCGCAACCGCCGCCTCAACCAGCTCGTCCGCGACGTGGAGCTCGGGGTCGATGTCGAGGACCTCGCCCGCACCAACTGGGACCGCGAGGAGGTGCACCGCGTCTTCGACGGACTGGAGTTCCGAGTGCTGCGCGACCGGCTCTTCGAGTACCTCGAGCCGGTGGAGGCCGAGTCGCAGGGCGGCTTCGACCTCGACACCAATGTGCTGGGCAGCGAGGACGTCACCGGCTGGTTGGAGCACCATGCGCCCAAGGGGTCGCGGGTCGGGGTCCACGTCGTCGGCACGTGGGGGCGGGGCACCGGCGATGCCAGCGCTGTGGCCGTGGCCACCCCCGACGGTGTCGCAGGGTTCATCCCGTTGATCGATCTCGACGAGGAGGCCGAGGCGGCACTGGCGTCGTGGGCGGGGGATCCGGAGCGACACAAGGTCCTGCACGACGCGAAAGGGCCGATGCACGCCCTGGCCGCGCGCGGCATACCCCTCAAGGGAGTCTCCACGGACACGGCACTGGCGGCCTATCTCGTGCGCCCAGACCAACGCTCCTACGACCTGGCCGACCTCGTGCTCCGGCACGTGGGGCGTGACCTCAAGCCCGAGGCGGCGGCGCAACCCCAGGGGATGCTCGACTTCGCGGCCGACGACGATGCCGCCGCCGATGAGGCGATGGTGCGCGCCAGGGCAGTACTCGACCTTGCCGATGCGCTGTCCCAGCAGCTCGACGACACCGGGGGTACGGCCTTGATGGCCGATATCGAGCTCCCGCTGGTCGACGTGTTGGTGGACATGGAGCGCACCGGGATCGCGGCCGACCTGGCCGGATTGACCTCTCTCGAGGCCGATTTCGCAGGCAAGATGGCAGCAGCGCAGGCCGATGCGTATGCCGCGATCGACGGTGAGCAGATCAACCTCGGCTCTCCGAAGCAGTTGCAGGTCGTCCTCTTCGACAAGCTCGGGATGCCGAAGACGAAGCGGACCAAGACCGGCTACACGACGGACGCCGATGCGCTCAACGACCTCTTCGCCAAGACCGAGCACCCCTTCCTCGAGGCCCTGCTGCGCCACCGCGACACGGCGCGCCTGCGCGTGACCGTCGAGGGGCTGATCAAGTCGGTCGCCGACGACGCGCGCATCCACACGACCTACATCCAGACGATCGCGGCCACCGGGCGGCTCTCCTCGACCGACCCCAACCTGCAGAACGTCCCGATCCGCACCGAGGAGGGGCGGCGGATCCGTGAGGCCTTCGTCGTCGGGGACGGGTTCGAGTCGCTCATGTCCGCGGACTACAGCCAGATCGAGATGCGGATCATGGCGCACCTGTCCGGGGACGCAGGCCTGATCGAGGCCTTCCGGACGGGGGAGGACCTGCACCGCTTCGTCGGGTCGCGGGTGTTCGGCGTCGAGCCGGCCGACGTGACCGCGGAGATGCGCAGCAAGGTCAAGGCGATGAGTTACGGGCTGGCCTATGGCCTGTCGGCTTTCGGCCTGTCCAAGCAATTGGGTATCTCGACCGGTGAGGCGCAGGGCCTCATGGACGAGTACTTTGCCCGCTTCGGCGGGGTCCGCGACTACCTGCGCGATGTCGTCGTCGAGGCAGGGAAGCAGGGGTACACCGAGACGATGTTCGGGCGGCGCCGCTACCTGCCCGACCTGACGAGCGACAACCGGCAGCGCCGCGAGATGGCCGAGCGGATGGCCCTCAACGCGCCCATCCAGGGGTCGGCGGCCGACATCATGAAGGTCGCGATGCTCGGGGTCGATCGGGAGTTGACCGCTTCCGGCGCCCGCTCCCGGATGCTTCTCCAGGTGCATGACGAACTCGTGCTGGAGGTGGCGTCGGGGGAGCGCGAAGATCTTGAGACCTTGGTCCGCCAGGAGATGGGATCAGCGGCCCGGATGGACGTCCCTCTCGATGTCAGCGTCGGGGTCGGTCGATCCTGGCATGAGGCCGCTCACTAGGAGGTCGCCGGCACGGTGGCGGCGCATGGCCACGGCCAGGAGTGCTGCCCCGACAATGACGACCAGGCACCCACCTCCGAAGAGTGTCCAGGCCAATTGGGCCGCCGAGTCGTGCCGGGCCAGGGCCACGATCACGATGATTGCCACCGCGACGATCCACAGCAGGAGCCCGAAGCGATGGTCAGCCCGCGCGAGCCGCCAGTAGACGAAGACCTGGGCCAGGGCCCACATCCCCCCGATCGCGGTGAAGAGTGGCACCAGTGGCGCCAGGTGCGCGTAGGACGCCCCGCCCACGAGGATCGCCAGGGGCTCGCGCAGCACGATGGTGAGCACGACCCCGAATGCGACGATCAGGGCGGTTGCCGTGACCGCCAACCCCACGTGACGTGGGCCGCGTCGGGTCGCCATCCGTGAGTAGACCACAGTCACGACAAAGGCCGGTGCCCACAGGGCGGCCTTGCTGAAGATGGTGAGCACGGCGAACTCACCGGCGGCAACCGGGTCGAGGAAATGTCGGGCCAGTGGCGCGTCGAGGCTGGAGACGACGAGCAGGGCCGACGTGGCCGTCATGCCGTGCAGAACAGGACCGTGCCAGCTCTCGCCTCGACGCATTGCCTCGCGGACCGAGCCCCCACCGACAATCCAGAGGGCCACGATGGCCGCCGCTGCGGCGGCGAGCGCGAGTGCACCCATCACCCCGGTCACGCCCCAGCCGGCCACGGCCGCGACCAGACCGGCACACAGGCGGGAGAGACCCACGGTCACGTAGAGGGCGGCGAGTGCCAGGAAGCGATCGGTGCCCTGTAGGTCACCGAGGACGGCATACGTCAGACACGTCGGCCCGACGACGAGCGCGAGCAGCAGGGCTGGCAGCGCACTGTCGAGATGCAGGGCCCACACGATGACGGGTGTGACGCCACAGGTGAGCAGGAACATCGCGAAGCCGACGACCGTGCCGGTGCGCAGCGCCGTGCCTCCGGCGGACGCCTGATCTCGGTCGGTCGCCCGTGCCCGCGCGACGCGCCGCGCGACCACGAGTTGGAGAGCCAACGCCGGCACGGCTCCGATCACGGCCAGGTTCGTGAGGGCGACCAGGGCTCCGAGGTTCTCCGGGGACTGGGTCCGGTTGAGGACAAGAAAGAAGCCGTAGCCCAGCAAGTTGGCGGTCATCGTCCCGAGGGAGATCAGCAGCGCCGGCACCGTTCCCGCCCGCAGCGCACGGCGCCATCCGGACATCGAGCGGGCCCGTGGCCTCGGGGTCTTCGCTGACACGGTGACCAACCGTAGGTGAAGGAAGCCACTTCGCCTACCGGGCTACCATGCGCAGGTGCCCGACCCGGTGATGCGTTCGAGCGCGTGGCGTCACCTGTCCGGTCCCGTCGCGATCGGCAGCATGGCTGCGGCGGTCGTCACCGCCGTCCTGTGGCGCGGGTCCTGGGGCAAAGGGCTCTACCTCTATCGCGACTTCGTCGCGGTCCCGGAGCCCGCGCGACCCGACAGTCTGTTGCCCGACACGTATGCCGCGTTGCGGGCTTGGCCGCTCGACGGCGTGATGTGGGCCATGTCGTCCGTCATCCCCACCGGTGTGCAGCAACTCCTGATGCTGCTCGCCATCCCCCTGATCGCCGGTTCCGGGATCGCGGCCGTGCTTCGGGCGCAGGGTCGCGCGGCGGCCGTCGTCGGTGCGGTCCTTGCCGCGTGGAATCCCTACGTGGCGGAACGATTGCTCCTTGGGCAGCCGCCCACCCTGTTGGCGTATGCCGTGGCGCCGTGGATCGTCGTGGTGGCGCGCTCGACCCTGGCCCCGCGCGCCAGATGGCCGCTTCTCGTGATCGCTGCGCTCCCCGCCGCGGTGACCCCGTGGGGTGGTCTGATCGCCCTCGGGACGGCGGTACTGGCGACCCTCACACGCGAGGACCGGTCCTGGCGGTCGGTTGCGGCGAGCGGGTTCGTCGGTGTCGGCTGGTGCCTTCCGTGGTTGGTGCCCTCGGTGCTGGCCACCGGCAGGTCGAGCGCGGACCCGGACGGTGCTCGAGCCTTCGCCCTCGCGGACGACACCGGCCTCGGGACGCTGTGGTCGGCCCTGACCGGGGGTGGCGTCTGGTCGTCGACAGCTCGACTCGCGTCCCGGGAGGACGTGCTCTCCATGGCGGCGTCGGGGGTCCTGCTGGTGGCTGCGTTGGCCGGTGCACTCACCCTGCAGGGTCGGAAGCGCTGGGGAGCCGTCGGCCTGCTCTTGGGCCCGGCACTGGTCACCGTGATGCTCTCCGGGCCGCTTGTCGAGGTCGCGGCGGGGGCGCAGGGCCTCCCTGGGGTGGCGCTGTTGCGCGACCAACATCGTGCCTTGGGATTGGCTGCCCTCGCTCAGGCCGTCCTCGTCGGCCACCTGTTGGGTCGGATGCGCGTCAGCGGATCCGGGGGGGCCGGGGTGAGCGTGAGTGCCGCCACGGCCGCCCTCGCCCTGACCGTGTCGGCCGCCCCGGATCTGCCAGGTCATCTCACGAGGGCGTATCGCCCCGTGACCTTTCCCTCCGCGTGGGCATCGGTGGTGGCGACGATCAACTCGTCGTCGGATGTGCCGACGACGATGGTCTCGCTGCCATGGCAGCCACTGCGGCTGACCGACTGGGCGGGGGATCGACCCTTCCTCGATCCCACGCCGAGAGCGCTCCGGCCTCAGGTGCTGACCAGTTCCGAATTGCGTGTCGACCGAGACGGGGTGACCGTGGTCGTCGATGACCACCCGGTCGTCGAGGGGCAGGACTGGTCCCGTGGCGAACTGTCCTCCCACGCCCTGGCTGCTCATGGGGTCACCCATGTGGTGACCTGGTTGCGGACTCCCGGGGCCCAACCGAAGGTCGGCTCCGGATGGCGATTGGTCGATCGCACGGACGACTGGGTCGTGTGGGATGTGAGCGGCGCGCGGTGACGCTTGGCTGAGGATGCGCTGATGTTCGCCACGCGGTGACCGACGAGGCGACGTGCATTCCATCGCCGCGACGGCTACCATTCGGTAGGTTCGACCCACTGACGAAGGATCCGCATACTCATGAGCACGACCGCCTCGCAGGACCACGACACCCGTCGCCGCGGCCTGCTGTTCCTCATCGTGAGCCTGCTGGCCGGCGCCTTCATGTCGTGGGCCGCCGCGGCCGCGATCGTGTCGTCGAACGCGCCGTCCGACAGTGCGGCTGTCGAGCAGGGACAGCAGACCCTGATCGCTCCCGGCGAAAAGATCGGTTACTGACGCCGCTCAGTCCGCGTCGTCCGTTCCCGCGACCGGTTGATCACGTCGGACCACGTGTCGAAGCATGGTCTCCCAAGCGGAGATCGTCCGTTCCCAGGTGAAGGCCGCCGAGTGCTCCTTGGCGGCCTTTCCCATGCGTTCACGCTCAGCGGGGGACGCGAGTAGGTGGTCGACGGTGTCGACCATGGCGTCGAGATCATCGACCAGTGCGCCGGTGTGACCGTCCACGATGGACTCCGAGAGCCCGCCCGTGTGGGTGTAGGCCACGGTGGGGGTCCCATGGCTGGCGGCCTCCACCACGCTGAGCCCCCAGCCCTCCTTGACGCTGGGGGCCAGGTGCACCCAACCTGCGGCCAGTTCGAGGTTCTTCACCGTCTCGTCGACATGTCCGAGCAGGTCCACTCGGTGGGACACCCCCAGACGCTCAGCCTCGGAACGAATTTCGTGCGCCCACCATCCATCACCAACGATGTGCAATCGGAGGTCGGGGTGGCGTGGGAGCAGCCTGGCCAGGACCCGGATCGCGTGCTCAACCCGTTTGTGTGGCACCAGGCGTCCCAACACGACCAGGCGGGGCGACTCCGACCGACCTGCAGTCACGGACAGAGGCACGTCCGTTCCGTTGTGAATGACGGCGACATCTGCGGGGTCGACCCCCAGTTCGGCCAGCTCGGACCGCGTCTCCTGTGACACCACGACGTACTGATGACCGCGGTAGAACCGTGGTGCTATCCGCGACTCAATGGTCCAGCCGACCTTGGCCGTCACACGCCCGAAGACAATGGGCCACTGCTCGCGGTGGACGTGGTGCACCAACACGACCACGGGGGAGCGCGTCGCGAGCGGGGCCGCAAAGGGAAGTCCGTTCTGGGTGTCGATGACGGCGTCAAAGGCGCCCTCGGCCGCTTCGACCGCGCGCAGGCGACGCAAGGTCGCGGCATACACACCCAGGCGCCCACCCTGACGGAGAACCCGGTAGCTGGCCCGCATCTCCTCGGCGGCCGAGCCGGGATGTCGTGCGCAGAACATCGAGACGTCGTGCCCGCGGGCCGCGAGGCCAGCGCACACGGTCTCCGCGTACTTCTCGGCTCCGCCTCCTTCGGGGTGTGTAGAGTCACGCCAGTTCAAGAAGGCAATGCGCACGACAGATTCTTTCGTCAGGACCGGAGACGGATGCTACCGCAGGATCAGGCCCCCTCCGCGGTGCCTTCCTTCCGCGCCGATCTGGCCCGATCGCGTCGACTGTTCTCGGTCTTCCTGAAGGAACAGAGCGATCCCGACGCCTTCTATGGCGCCCTCGCGCAGGACTCGGTCGCGATGGTGGCGCAATGGGTCGACCTGCCCGGCTCCCTGATCGTCGACATCGGGGGAGGCCCCGGGTACTTCGCCGCGGCCTTCGAAGCGGCTGGCGCCCGGTATGCCGGCCTCGAGCCCGACGCGGGTGAGTTGGTTGCCCACGGAGCTCCTGGCGGCATTGCGGTGCGTGGGTCCGGGCTTGCGCTCCCTCTGGCCGATGGGTGCGCGGACGTCGCCTTCTCGAGCAACGTTCTCGAACACGTGCCGGATCCGGTGGGCATGGCCGAGGAAATGGTCCGGATCACCCGGCCCGGCGGGCTGGTTGTCCTGTCCTGGACACCGTGGCTCTCCCCGCACGGTGGCCATGAGACCGGGATGTGGCACTAC
>Ga0116167_1002100_pt1 | contig 17313 bp, 21 predicted proteins | sample AD_JPNMR3_MetaG_FD_89794 | JGI IMG/M metagenome (GOLD analysis project Ga0116167, IMG submission 89794) | Active sludge microbial communities of municipal wastewater-treating anaerobic digesters from Japan - AD_JPNMR3_MetaG | ecosystem: Engineered > Bioreactor > Anaerobic > Digestate | place...
CCAGTAGTCAGCAAGCTCCTCTATCTCGGCTTCCGATAAACCCCAGTAGTCAGCAAGCTCCTCTATCTCGGCTTCCGATAAACCCCAGTAGGCAGCAAGCTCCTCTATCTCGGCTTCCGATAAACCCCATTCTTCAAGGTCAGACATATCACTTTACGCCATCCTTAATTGCATTAGTCGTTAAGTCCTTCTTGACAACAATTTGCATACACCTCTTAGGTATATCAAGCTCAAAAACAACCCAAACACCTGCATCAGCATTGTATCCACCAACCTCAACCCCCGAAAAAGGAACGGTACGCGCAGCCCCAAGACTCATACTAACAGCAACTTCCATAAACTTCTGATACATATACCTGTCGTAACCCGCTAATACAAGCTTAGGAGCACGAGGCATAACTCCCAAACTCACAATGTCTACCTGAATAGACTTTATCTTTCTGTCCCCTATGGCATTCCAATCATCCAATACCACCCCGTCTTCCAACTCAAACCCCACCAGTCTCCTCTCCATAAGACAATCCTCCCTCTAAAATTACGCAGTCTGTATCCAATACTGCTCCGCAAATTTAACCCCGGTCTCAGGCTTGGTAACTGGGTCAAGAGCACTGGTCGTACTGTCTGGACCAGTAGAATAAACGCAATTCGGCAACGAAGGAAGCGTCTGCGTACCTTTAACCTGCAAATTCACTTGCACCCAATTCGCAGTCTCACTTGCAGCCGTATTAACCTCAAACGTAACCGTAGGCGGAGTCTGCGTCGTATAATAAATCTTAAATCCCAAAACTACATCATGACCCGTTGTACCTGGAGTAGCATCACTTGGCACCTCCATAGCAAACTGAAAAGTTCTTCTCGTGTTCCCAGACGGAGCAGTCGTACCAAGCAATACATAAGATGCATCACCTTTGAGCCTGTTAGTAGTAGCACCACCGGCAGACTGAGCCAATCCCGATGCCCAACCATTACTCGTAGCCCCGGCATGCGTACTCGCCGCGCAGAGAAAGCTCTTATACCCATTCACAGCCGTACCCGCCAAACTCTCTTTACTGGTGGTCGACATCGTATAATCATCCCATGCAGTTAAACGAGGGACATCACTCTGGTCTGTATCCGTCTTAACCGAAAAAACATTCTGACCTGCAGTATTTCCCGCAAGCGGGATTCTCTGATACGTAGCCATAATCAAAACCTCCTATCAAATTTTCGTAATTACTATATCAGACATATCAACTACAAAATACTGTGACTTACCTATTTGCAAATCCTGCACTCCACCTCCTTCCCCACGTCGGGCTAACTTAGTTACAACTACTTTGTCCACTCCGTGCAGATAAGACCAGACAACAATATCCGAAACATCCACACCCACACCCAAAGGCAACCCATTTATCTTATCAAATAAGACCGAAGCTATCTGATTCAACACCTCACTCCCGTAGCCACGAAATACCTTAACCTGCAACTCTACCTCGATAGGAACCTCCAGCGCTTTACGATAAAAAACCCGTGGCTCTATATACCGGTGAAATTCAATCTTAGACCAGTCCTCAATCTCTCGTGCAAGAGAATCGTATACATACTCAATGCTTATTTGTGCACCTATCTCAGGCTTATTATCCCCCACCCACACTATCTTATCTTTAGAATAAACAGTTCCAGCATAAGCTGATGCCAAATCCTTTACAAATTTCCAATCAACGTCCCTCTGATACTCTACACCAACCCCAGACCATACCCTCAAAACATCGTACACAGGTCTATTCTTCAATAGAATTTCAAACCCATAATAATACGTCGTATCAGTAGCAATCTTGTAGTCTGACCCCTTCCAATATACATCAATCGTACCCTCCAGCACAGGATTATCTCTTTCTACACTTGAATCTATTATCCTATCAAAACAAGATACCAAACTCAATCTAAGTGCAGAAGCGCTGCCTACACTATATCCACCCGTCATCAAGTCTATTAACCTTTGACTAAAAGATTGATTATCCTCTGCACCCGCTCCTCCCTTGGCAGCTACTTTATTTACCACTCCAGCTATTCCAGGAACCGGCGTCTGCAACACGGTAATAGACCTGGCACCAACATTCCCTACGTACCCTTCCACAGAACACTCTACAGGAACATCAAACTCATACCTACCCGTCACCACATTCTTGTAGTCTTCTACTGAACCATAAGGCACTTTCAACTCATCTATCGTATAAAAAATCAGTCCATTCTGCGTGGATACCGTCACCCCACGAGGAATACTTATATCCTCCTTCACCGCAAAACTGTAAAAAGTAACTATACAACGTGACTTCGTAGCACCTCTCCGCTTCAATCCATACATTCCAGCAACTAAGTCCAAATCTTCAACCGTCCAACTTGGCCACTTCGATATATCAAGCAAACTCTCTGTATAAGAGACCCTACTCTCCAGCTCGTACAAAAATCCAGACAAAGGACGTATTATCAAATCGTAAACCGACCCTACTTCGACATCAATCGTTGAGTCATAACTCGAAATAGTACTCTTAATCAAGGACTCCCACTCTTCTCTTGTCATACGTCACCTCTCACTAATATACACCGGCTAAACTCAAAGACTGATTCGACATCGAATAAACCTCCAATCTAAAAAGTATACTCGTCTTCTGCGACGATACATCCAAAGCACCAACCTTACCTAATACATCCGACCAGTCCCTCTTAACCAAAACACTACGAAGCTGAATCGTACGCAAAGCAGTTAAGCTGTCCAAAATACCTGAACGAACATCTAAAACAGAAGCACCACCAATAGCATTCACTATACCTGCACCAAATCCTGTATCCATCCTCTCTATCAAGAGGCATTCCTTCACATCCTGCTGCAATTTTTCAAGACCGGATACATAATCAAATACACCTGAAACAAATACTATATCACCATCTACTATTCTCAACGACTTAGCCATCTACCTATCCCCCCATCAGCGATGATGTAACAACATTCGAATTCTGCGAAATTCCACTCAACAACGAACTGGGAAGTGTCTCCGACCCATCAGCACAACGATGCGTATGGTGCTCCAACAACGGCAAAAGCGCTTTCTTAACCAAATAGTCTAACACCCCCGTACCCAATAATATCCTATCACTCAATACAGATACAATATCCGATGTCAAACTCAATTTGTCTACCGATGCAGAGACAGCCTTTGAAACCAAAGACAACTCGTCAATAGACCCCGTCACATTACCTAAAGTCAAAACCAAATCACCTATCGATACAACCATACTATCAGAAGTCATATTCAACACATCTACCGATGCAGATATCTCGTCACTCTTTACGTTCAGATTATCTACATTCACCGCACCTTTCAAGGCATCTACTTCCACATAATTCGTATCCAACTTTAATTCCGAAAGCTTAATCAGGGCATTACCCATCGGGGATTTTATCCACAAATTACCTTCTAAGTCCACAATCAACTCGGTCTGAGATGCCTTAAACTTAAGCTTCAATCGAACAGGAGCACCACCTTCACTTAACTCAGGCAAAGGACCCGTAAGCTTGTCCTTCGGGATAAATCCAATCCGTAACTCCTCATTCGAGCCCAGCATTTCATAACTAAAATCACCAATAAGAAACTGCTTAAGATACTCACCTCCCCCAACCACCGGCGTACCATACCTTACCCCAAACCCTAAACTATTTAACACCTCGTGCGTTTCCAATAAACTACGAAAACTAAAATCCTTACCATCCACCAAAATACTCGTCGCCCCCGCAGATAACATAAATAACCCCGCAGTCGACAAAACCAAATCAACCGACTCATTACCATCGCCTCTAACAAAAATACCTACATCACCCTCCGACAACGGCGGAACCTTCAATCCAGCATCAATACCTTCTGCTTCCCTCATCAGAGTCCAACGAGTCCGCATTTTACCTGATTCTTCTCTTGTCAAAGGATTGTAATAGCCAAGATGAATGTACTCGCCCTGATTAAACTGTAACAAGACCTTATCACCTCTACGAGGCACCACAAATATCCCACTATTCGTATACATACTAACGTAAACCGGACGCACAGGAACCAAAGCAATACGAGACGGAAATTGAGCTAACTCCACTCTCATGGTCATATTGTCTAAATCAACATCTAAAATATGCCCAATAAGGATATCACGAGGAGATACACTATATCCAAAATCACTCGCCTGAATATGCATCAGTCCGTAGCCCCTTTAACAACGTCTAACCTTACCCACAAGCTCCTCAGGATTAACAAGATTCCCACCCTTGTATACCTCAAGGTGCAAATGCGGGCCAGTCGAAACCAAGTCCTTCGGGCCAATAGTTCCAACTATTGCACCCGGACTAATAACCTCCCCTCGCGCTACCGAAGGTATCACGTGCACCAACTTAATTCTATATGCTCCTGAATCAAGCGTAACACTACTAACCCGACCAGGATTCCATCTATTATCCTCGACATCCACAACAGTACCCTTCCAGGGCATAATCACTGGACTATTCTCCTTCGCCCGATAATCAATTCCTCTATGAGCATGGCCCCCAGGCCTCGGCTCACCAAACCCACTCGTAACACAAGTACTCCCAACAAGAAAAGGCATGTTACTTCCCTGCGGCAGAGGCTTTTCTTTCAAAGGCGTCTGCGGAACTTGAGCAGGCGTAACAGTACCTTCCAACTGGAAATAAAAATCAAGAATATTCGAAATAGAAAAATCCCTAACCAAGTTATCCCCAACTTCAGTAACCCCAAAAACATACTGACCCACACCCTTCTCGTAAGACAACAACATCCCACCACGCAAAGACAAACTACAAGTCAAAAATTTACGTTCATCAACAGAGACAGAAACTCCTTCAATCATGTAAAACCCACGAGTAACTTCATCGTAAACCGGACGGTTCAATAACCAAATTTTACGGTCTGGAGATATCTTATAAGAAGCCGTTCTAACTCTATACCAATACTTCAAAAGCGCTAACTCTGTAACTAACTTTACCTCTTCCTCACTTGTCAAACGACCTAAAAACAAATCATCATGAGCAATGCGCAACCCAAACAACTTAGCATCCTCTAATACACGAGCATACTTATACAACTGATTCGGAACATTCTCTTGAGGCTGAACCGCAGGATTCGCAAATCCATAAGACTGAAAAACCGCAGTTACAATATCATTACCATTCATCGAAATCGAAGCTCCTGCACATAAGTCCAAATCAAGCAAATAACCAATCTTCAGCAATTCATCACGCTTACCAAACAAAATACCTAACCACAAAGGCTCAATCAAAACATCCCCATTGGGCAGTACAATAACTTCATAAAACATGTACTTCAATGCATCACGTAACAAATCCAGACGCGAAACACCTTGTATATTGCTCAAACTAAACGGAGACATTAAAAAACTTGTGGTAAGTTTATGCCAAACCGGAGCACTCTCCGCTATTCGTAGCATATGCACTTTCCGCTTCGGAAATAAATCGTCTCTACTCGAACCCCAACCACTAATCTCATTCAATAAGTTCTTCAAGTCAGCATCATTTCCTATCTCGTACAAACCATCAACTTGACAAAAATACTCCTGAATACCTGTACAATCCCCAACAGAAACAGTCAACGGATTACCTGAATACGAAGCAATATTCCAAGACTGCCCTTCCTCCCAAAAACTCTCACCAATACTCGAAGCACCAATCCCACCAATACCAAAAACAACTTTCACTTGGTCATAAAATGACTTACCTTGCATCGTGTCTCTATAAGGCGTATAATCAGTCTTAAGCCACTGCTCAACATCCGAAACTTGAACATCTTGAGGGACTAACAAGTTATGAAATTCAAGACGAGATAATCGTAACATCTTTAATGAATCTTCACAAGTTAACGTTATGGTATCTAATCCAGACGGAGCAACTGACTCTTCCCAACCCGTTATATAACCAAAAAACAACCAACTCCACTGCTCATTTATCTTAACAAAAACACAAACTATATCATTCTCTCTGAAAAAACATACACCTTTATGCAACCATAAACCTTTATTCTGCTGACGAGCTACAAAGTTCTGATTAAACTCGTACAAACTACGCTCCACCATAGTATCCGACAAATCACTATACCTAACTACATCCGTATCAGGCCAAAATACCTTACGGTGATTTATCAAGCTAATAGTGCAGGAACCAATATCCGGAGCCTTCACTCTACGCACAGAAACAGACGAAATACAAACCTCAGGTATCTCCAATCCATTCACTACTACCTTCGTATCATAAACCAACTGACGCAACCCGACTACTTCTTCAACTCTCATATCACCGAAGACTCAAGCTTGCTCATCGAAGACCAAGCATGTAACTTGTTCATAAACGTCTCTATCTCCCCACCCACTATAGCAAAACTAACAGACCACCTCGGATTCCAAGGCGCTTCAGCTTTCTCGTTCAAAACCATAGGCGCCTCAACTATAACCCTCGTAGTCACCACGTCCAAATCACCACCCAACTCAGCACTAATCAACGGGGTACACCAAGTCAGTTTCCACGAAGTATACAAAAGCTCGTTACCACGCTGCTGTATCCACTTCTGATTAATACACCTAAATAAATCCAATAACCACGATTTACTCCTAACATCTTTATATGAGTCCTTCAACTGGCTTCTATAGTTTGATACCGCATCATCTATTTTCTTTCTATCAGAACTCGTAAATCCTGCACCTAAAAAACTGACCCCAGGCGTAAGCCCTACCTTACTTAAAACAGACTGCATAGCAGTCTGACTTACTTGAGCAGCGGAATTGACCTGTCTATACTTAAATATGTTCCCTACACCCGACAAACGAAGGATTATCTTATCAATACCAGCCCAACCCGTCTCACTGTACCATGGAACATAAACCCATCCACCCTGCGTAGCTACCTGAGATACCCTCATACGAACTTCATAATCAACAGACTGTGGAAAAATACCAAAAGTAACCTTCTCGGTCTCTATCCCAGTAACCTCCAATATCCACACACCACGCCTTAAAACACCCTTCTTATCATTATCTGGCATACCCACCTTGCCCTGATTCAAATATCATTCGCCACAACAATCTTGCAGGAATAGAAAAATTAATATTAGGCCCAACCATACTAAAATCCGGCTGAATCGTAACCGTCTCTTCCTGAAGACGCTGAGGCTTTACATCTGGTCTCTTTTTCTCTGACTCTGGAAAATCAGGCCGTAAATCAACCAAAAGGTTCAAGCCAGGCCACTTAAACATCGTTAAGAATACCCGTTCAAGACCTTTACTGTCTCTTTTCGACTCTTCTTGGGAAAACGCAACTTGCATAACTTCTAACAATCTTTGGTGCATGAACAACTGCGGGAGAACATCTTTCCCTTGCTTTGTAAAATCTTGAACAGAAGACTTCAAAATTTCTACATCTTCCTTTAGCAGACTCCACCCAGCCCTCACCAACCTTCCAGCATCAACAAACTGGAAAGACGCTACCTTAAAAGCTGCTCCAGCTATCATAAGCAATATATCTACCAACACATTCATAAACGACGTAAAAATTCTTTTAACAAAAATATCTAACAAAGTAGCTACTTTCGTCAAAAGGTCCGTCGTATCCTGCGAAAACTTGGAAGAAACATCACGAAGCTCTTTAAACGTCTGCATTACCTCCCTATTACCATGAGAAATCCTCTGCAACAGTTTCTCATCCCCTGTCCTCAAATACTCAAGTACATCCCTATCAAGAGGAATACCTCTACGAGACAAAGAACCAACAATCTGAATAAACCTATCCAAAACAGAAGCCATCGAAGCAGGCAGACCCATCTGCTGCATCAAGGCGAATCCCATCGCACCACGTCTCTCTTCCTCCGTACGCCCCGTCACCATCTGAGACAACCTATGAATATACTCCAACACCAGCCCACCTGCACCACCTCTAAAATACTGCTCAGAAGACTGAACAAGACTTCGCCACAACTCACCTATACCAGCAACAGGCTGAGCCAATCTCCCTGTCAAGAACAACAACCAACCAGGCTGCTGAGCAAGCTGAGCCTCCAACCTCATCCAAGACTGAGCAAATCCCCTCAATGCCTGTAGCCCACCAGGTACCGTATATCCTATACCTCGAAACGCTTCAGACAACCGCATAACTATAGCATTAACATTGTCCGCAGTCGTACCAAACAAACCCAAATCAGACTGTGCACCCTTAACAATATCAATAAACTCCTGAACAGTAAATCTGGTACCTTTAGCCGTCGCGGCTAAAACAGCAAAAGCACCTTCAGCCTGATAAATACTCCCTGCTGTCCTACCTAACCCCATTACAATCGACTGGAAAAACGATTGCACCACTTCTGGCGTAAGGCCCGTTACCTGTGACCAATACTTAGCCTTCTTAACCCAATCACTCAAAAACTGGTCAATAGATTGAGACGACTCTAAAATCGCTTTACCAAAAACCAATATCCATCCCGTCGCTAAACGCATAACCTCAGACGTGGACATATACCAGGTCGTTGTAATTTGATACAACCTATCCCCTAACGTCATCGATAACTTCGTAGCACCAGTCGTCACTGACTCAAATACCATAAGTACCCGAGCACCTAAAACCTCAATCTGACTCTGGAGAACTCGGGACGCCGCAACTAACGCAAGAATCGAAAACGCAGTTCCACCAATTAACCCTTTTATCATGTGCACCATTTCACCAAACGGGCCTAATACCCGAAGCAATTCTTCCCATGCCTTAGTCATATGCGCAATAAAAGTATTCCAAATCTTCTGAAACACCCCCACAGGCGCAGCCGCTTCATCGGTAACACCCGTCATGTGCTTTAAGACTTCCTTAACTTTCGTATGAACCTCATCTAAGTTACTCTTAAACATTCGAAGCACCGTCGGATTATCAAGCTTACTAAGCAATAACTCCAATCGCTCCAGCGCAGCAGTAACCGCAGCAATAGTATCACCTATTTCCTTTACCTGCTGAACTACCCTTTCAGTAGACCGAATCTTAGACTCCCTTGGCTCTTGACCCGATATCAACTTCCCCACGGAACCCCAGTACTCAGCAATCATATCCGCGGCTTGCTTCGCAGCTCTTTCAGACTCTTCCATCATACGCTCATACTCAGAAAACGTATCCGCGGCTCGCTTCGCAGCTTTCTTTTGCTCTTCAGGACTTTCAGGCATTATTGCATCCTCTTTAGCGATAACTTCGCATCAATATAATCAAGCATAGATTTCAACTCTTCGTCAGACAAATCATCCAAATCGCCCTTCGACGCTTTCTCAAGCTCCAAAGAGCGCTTCCACTCCTCAAACTTTTGCCAAGACTCTGGATTTAACAACGAAACCAAAGGCACCACCCCCTCATCCGGAACATGTGTTCCAAATACCTTCGCCAAATCCTCCATCCGCTGCTTCTCACGGTGCTTAATTACTAAGTACAACCACAACCAGTGAGCCTTCTTTAGCCTCCCTATTCTCTTATCTCCGGGCAGGATACCTAATTCCACCATTACCCTGCCCACTACCAGGAGCCAAGACTCACCTTCTTCTAAAAATTTCCTAAGACTTTCTCAACCCCCTTTTGATAAGAGTCATCAAGCTCAGACCATTTAGCATACAGCGTATCTATAACCCGCATAGGCAATTCTTCTAAAACAGACTTCAAATACTCAGCAGCCTTATACCGAGCAGACGTTACAATACCTACCAACTCACCCACTAACGACGACGCTGAGTTCTCAGCCTCATCAGAGGATATATTTTCAAAAATCTCTTCCACCGGGACATCATCAATCTTACAAATCGCTACAGCAAGCGTGGCTATCTTTCGACCACTCAAAAAAGATGCAGAAGGACTGAGGGCTACAAACCTATCACGCCAAACTTCCTCACCTGAATTCAATACCTTAAGAGTCCAAACATGACCTCCAACCTTTACATCCATCATAACCTCTTGACCTAGCAACAAATCATCTCGTATCTTATCCAATATATCCCTTCTCGCCATTTTCCTTACCTCCTTATCGTCTTTCTACTAACAATACAATTCAACCATCAAAATGATATATTCGTACAACCTCCCGCAACGGCTCGCCAACTATACCATCAGACTCATCTTTAGCCTCATGCGCCTTTCTCCTCCTATAAGGTTTACCATAAACCATCTCATCTATCAAACCATGCTCAATATCTCGCACCAATGAAAGCGCACGTTGAACTAAGTCAGGATTCCGAAGAGCCTCCTGCCTAAAGTCTTCCCAAGTGTCAAATCCCAACTGCTTAATTCCTCTTTTCATAAACTCGTAAAACGCCAAATCAGTAACCGGTATGTTCATAAAATCCCGAGCACCTGCAACCAGCTCTATCTCCGCCTCCTCTTCCTTTGGTACGAGTACCTCTTCATTACCATACTTCAATACAACACCATCGTCAATAAACCTATCCACCAAGCATAATCTACCTGCGTACCTCGCAAGAAACTTCATTTTAGACGACTCCCTAATTAAGGACTCGGACTCCAACACAGGCTCGTCAACATCAGCAATCTCTTCTGGGGCAGAGTCTTTCTCAAGGCCCTCTTCAACAAGCTTTAGCAGGTCTTCCAGCTCCACTTCACTCAAGATACCTAAATCAATCAACGCCATTATGAACTCCGAGACGTGTTCCTCATCCTCAAAATCGTTCACCAACACGTCAGCTATAGTATCAATTACTAAATACGACGACCAATTTTTACCACGACTTACCTTTTCCATAAAGCCCCCTATGATACACGACGACGTCGAATATAATTTATCGTAGCATCGGCAAACACTACTCTGTTATCCGTACTCTGCATCGTCCGAGCAATACGGGAGAACCAGCAACCTTCGTAAACATACGTCTCTACAGTACCATCAGGGTTCTTCCAAACCTCTACCACCTCAAACGGATTCGACTGGTCACTCAACATGTCAAGCCTAACACCACCAAACGCTTCTTCAAGCTTCTCCGTATACAAATCAGCCCTACGAACAGTCAACTCCGGCGTCCCCACATTACCTGGTACCAAATCCACCGGCTCACCAGTCGTATCAGGGTTCAACTCGTAAATAGGTGTCAAAGTTCGCGTCAAATTATACCCTAACGTCTGAACCAATCCAATCGTCTTTCCAGCTACCCTGATAGCTAAACTATGACTGGAACGTACTCTCAATGTCGTATTCGGAATCTTAGCCATACCTATCTATACCTCCCCACTAACTTATCTTTACGTCCACAACATATTCACCAAATATACGCTTCACCGCGTACCGCGCATTAAACCAGTACGTAAATCTATACGTACTTTTACTGACAGGGTCTCGATAAACTACAATATCCGTCGCCATATCCAAAGACCTTACTGCACCCGAGTCATCAGTATACGGAGCAATTATTCTGTCTAAAATAGCACGCTCTATTTCCAATGCTATATGGTATTTCAATTCGTACACAAACTCGTCTAATCGGTCAGGCGTAACACCTATCACGTACTGGTCTAATCTCGTACGTATACGGTTCGCTAAATAATCTTTCTGAACACGAACAGAAGGCTCACTAAACCCCTCATCACCACCAATATCAGTCGTAACAGGGTCAAAGCAAACAAGCCTGCCTCCCTTGTTCATAACCACAAATACACCATTACCCGCCAACCAACTCGCGCTTACTTCATTATTCGATACTCCCGCAGAGGAAAAACCTACTACTTGCTTCCTCAAAAGTGAGTCCGAAACAGGAGACTGCGAAGCCTGCAACCCCGCAACAGCGGCAGCAAGAAAAGACGTATCCAAATCCAACTCAATAGACAACTTCGTATCTGTATCAATTATCGTTTTCTTAACACCACCAACAACTGGAGTCGTTACAAGTATGTAACGCCCCCTCCCTTGACTATCAGCAGGCACCTGCAGTACCGTCGTCGCAATATATATCGCCGTCCCAGGCGTATCCATATCACCATCTCTGGTACCATAAGGTACACCAAACCAAGCACCCATCCAATGGTCCTTAAGCAAACTTGCTTCTTCCTCAATCACCCTCACCAAATACGCCATAACATCAACATCAACACTTAAAAGTATCACATCCGTCGGCACATGAGTCTGCTTCAACACATCAATGGCATTCATCCAATCAACTGACGTGTAAACACCATCACCATCACCATCGGCCACCTGAACTATACCAACTATCGAAGCCCCATTTTCAAACAGAAGCTGAATCGCAATCAGCAGGTCATTCTGAACATTCATAGGGCCTATTTCATCCATAGCATCAGCATAACTGTAAAAAAGTCGAAGCGAATTATACTCCTCAGCAGGACGTTCCGTATCATATCTCACATAATACGTAGTACCAATCGCCGGCATAGAACCTACCCCGGGCTTAAAAAACGGCGTAGTAACACCAAAAATTATACTCGAAGCATCGGCTTCACTGGCAGCATAAATACCAATCGAACCTTGCTCACCTTTCTTAACAGCAGTTAAAATTACATGGTCATCGTCGTCTACACTCGCTACATTAGCATAGAGACTACCATAACTGGAACTCGCTTCCAACGCGGCATTTATGGCATCTGCCACCTCCTGAGCAGTAACCTCAGTCTGCGTTTCTCCCGTAATAATTATCTCTAACTGAGGACGATTATCAATTGACAATCTGATTCTGTTTCTCTCCGACAAATCGAACGGAGCAGAACCTAAACCCTCTAACTCGACAGGTTCCACCACGCTCCAATCTATAGCATTACCAGTAACTTGGAAATCCACTCCTGCACTATACACTCGAGTACCTTCAGGCGAGGCGGCTACAAAAAGCAATTCTTCTAAGTCATACTGGAGATTATCCGTCATTTTATTCAGAGAAAGATATTGAAACTTGTATACATGACTACCAGGCACCCAATACGCTGTCTTAACCTTAATCGTAGTAGCATTTACGTAAGTAAAACTACCATTACCTAAATCTACTCCGTCTCTATATAGTCTGCTCCACTGTAACCCTCTATCACTCGTATAACTCAACGTCGCCTCCAACGTGTCCGGGTCTATCGTCAACTCTTCTATAACAATACCACGAACAATAGCCTCAGACCATATACGCTTCCTCTTCAACCCCTGACCAATCACAACAGGAACAATAAAACCACCTAACCCTGCCCCTGACGCTAAATACTTTTGCTGAATATAAACTCCCGGCTGAATATAGCTCATACTTTACCTCCTTATATTACTGCACAATCATATTATCTAATACTAACTGCTGTACTTCTGTCAACTCCTCCATAGGTCCTTGAACCTCTACAATTACTGGAATTGTAACAGAAGACATATACAACATCTTCAACATATCACCTGCTCCAATACTCGTCTCCATATCCGCAACAGTCCATAATCCACCAATAAGCACCGAAACCCCATCCTTACTGGCCAATATACCTGCATTGTTCCTCGCTCGCTTCTGAGCAAGCCAAATAACCACCAAATCCTTCATCTGAGCACGAGACCCCGCAGACTGCGCTCCAACACCTATTACCAAACTCCCGTCAAGCATAAAACCAGACCTAAAAACATCTGCGTTTACATATACACCTGGCTCTATCCCAAACAACGAACCATTCTGCACTACAACTTTATTATCCTTCAGTATCAAGACTATTTTCGAAGCATCTTCATCATAATAAATTATCCAATCAGAAGACATCAAATCACGCATCACCTGCACAAACGCCTGAACAGGAACATGAGCAAAATCAGGAAAAACTGAAGACGGCAACCTATATACCTCCGTACAACCTGTCTTACGTACCACCTTAAACTCGTTATCACCTACATCAATAAATCCATCGTCCACAGCAATATTCCACTCCACTCTCAATCCTTCCGAAAGGAAAGGAATATCACCTAATCCAACAATACGTTCCGCCATATTCATTTTCACAAGGAAAAAAGGTACACGGTCGTACCTAAACGTAAATTCCCTTACTACCTGTACTAAATTATCCTGCAACAAATCACTCCATTCCAATCCCTTAGCATACAATACATCGACTTGATTCGACAAGTAGCACGTCAACTCGTCTCTAATTAAGTTTTCCGCTTTATTGAATATCTCTACCCACACCACTCAATCCCCTCTGTGCTTAAAATACTCCACTTGACGAAGACGCTTCTCCGCCTCCTCCTTTGTCTTATACCTACCGAGCAACTTACCTTTTTCAGAATATACACACCATACATCGTCCGAAGAACGCCTATCCGCTTCTTTGCACTTACGTACTACCGCTACCTTCAAAAGACCTTCAGCTATCCGCACCAACGACTGAGCTATACTCAAATTATTCATGCCCACAAACCCCTAAAGTCTCTACCACACTCTCCCATCTTGCTCGGATACCTTTACCTTCCTCATAGACAATACCTGCGAAAGCAGTTTAAATGAAGAAGTCTCCGGGACAGAAGCATCAGAAACAACAGGAAATTGAGAGATTTTATTACTAACCACCGTATACCGCATACCTGACCAAGCACCTTCTAACCACTCAACTATATCTCCAGTCTTTAACAAAGCATCACCATCCAATATCGTCCAAACCCGGACATCAAAAGGCTGAGTATCTATACCCCAACGAAACAATTGCTCCAACCTCAAAGGCGGCGTCTCCGATAAATAAACCCACGGCGCAGCCCTATCTACTACCCGTAACCTTAAGGAACGAAACTTCCTTTTAACATTAGTACCTACTATCCTAACTCTAAACTTATCATGTGGGAGATATAAACTATCTTCCCAAAAATCACCTATATAAGAAAACTGCACTGTACCTATATCCGCACGGTATAAACGATACTGCATCGGAGCAAAATCCGACAACGATAAATCAGAAACATCTATCCAATCAGATACTATCTCATCATCCGACACCGAACCACCTACGCTTACAATAACACCTTTGTTTACATCAACTACCATCAACAAACCACTACCCGTAACAAAATCCAACGTAACAATCCACTCATGCGTACCAAACAAGTGATACCCACCCACAATACCTGTACCATAACATAAATCATGCGGGTTCTCCGGTACCCCTTCACTCTCTTTCGAGCAGGAACAACACACCCCCTGATATAACAGGGACCACCAATACGCTTTCTTAGCAGTCGCTTTCAACAAGCTTAACTGCAAGTCACGTATCTTACTATACGTGTCCCAAGTTACAAACCTATCCCTTGGGCTAACAGTATCAATACCGGACCACCAACCCATTCAACCCTCTAACAAATCAATAATCAATTGCTCTACCTCTTCGTCAAACAAATCGTACAACTCACCACCCAAATCAACACGTACCTCAGATTCTCCGGCTACCTGCTCTATTCTATAAATAATATAATCAAAACATCGACCTAACTCTAAATTATCACCAAACTCCCACCGAAAATCAGACAAAAATTCTAATACCATATCAACAAACTCTTCTTCATCAAAGACTACCATGCCCCTCCTCCATTATCTACGTCATCCAGCATTTCCATCCAACGACATCTTAATTAGTCCAATGTCGCCTCGCAACTCTTTCACTTCAGTGTACAAAGCATTCAATGCCTTCTCCATACTATCCATCCGCGATATCATCAACTCCATCTTCATATTCAACAATTCTCTAAAGGTATCTTGTACTTTTCTACACTCTCTATCATGGTCCTCATGCGTTATATACTTCGTGTATATTGAAGACGGCCTCGTATGACTTTCAACACTCTTCTTCACAATAAACAATGCAATACCAATGATAAACACTTGAACAGCAATCGATACCCCCCAGAACAAAACACTACTCTCTACCATCAATCCACACCTCCAACATACAATTTATCTAACTAATCTTTTCCACGCCACTCCGTCGCACCTTCCACATAATCACGAAGCGACGCACAAAAAGCTGCAGGATTATCTACTTTACCTTCCATTTTCTTAATACAAGCAGTAACCTTATGCTCTCTATCACCTGCCAAGCTATTCCAAAACTCTCTAACAGTCTTTGCAGTCCATCCCTTAGGCAATTTTTCCCAAGCCCCTTGCTTCGACATCGCACCACGTATCAATTCATGCATCCTTGCAACTTTTTCAGCAAAAGACATATTTATCTACACCTCCCTCTATCCAAAGAATAATACGTCAGCCTTCTTTGAAAGCTTCAACATTGTTCATATATTACCTTCAAACTGCCTTTCTATACTCCTCGAAAGCTTCAACTGGGTCATAGTACCCCGGCTGCTTCTTTCTCCATCTAAGCGCTTCTCCGGGGTCCTCCCAACCGCCTTTATACCAGGTGTACGCTCTCAGCAAATCCTCCCAGCCGGCGTTTAACCAGGCTTGTTCGTCAAAATCATCCTCGGCAGTACGTAATAAACCTTCGGCTATTCTCAATAAATCCTTGGCAATTTTAGTTCTGTTCATACAGAACCCCCTTCAAAACTTTTCAAGGCTTCTTTGGGGTCATTAAATCCCTTTCCCTTCCAGTCAAGTGCCTCTTCCGGGTCTTGCCAACCGGCTTTATACCAGGCAAGTGCCTCTTTCGGTCGTTCCCAACCAGCGTTATACCAACGAAGTGCTTCTTCGGGTTTTTCCCAATAGGCTTTCCACCAGTAAAATGCATCGTCAGGGTCTTCCCAACCCGAATCGTACCATTCAAGGGCTTCTCTCGGGTTTTTCCAGGCGGCTCTGTACCAGTAAAGGGCACTTTCGACATCTTCCCTCCAAGGGGTCTCGTACCATTCACGTGCCTCAAAGCCACTATCCCAACCGGCCTCTTTCCATATATAGGCGGTTTCTGGGTTTTCCCAACCGGCATCTAACCAAGTAAGGGCTTCTTCGGGGTCGTCCCAATCGGCTTTCCACCAGATACAGGCTTTTCTCGGGTCTTTTCTCCAACCAGCCTTATACCAGTCAAGGGCATCGTATGGGTCGCCCCAACCGGCTTGGTACCAAGCAAGGGCTTCTTCGGGGTCGCCCCAACCGTCATTGTACCAAGCAATGGCTTCCTTTGGGTCGTCCCAATAGGCTTTCCACCAAGCACGTGCCTCTTCAATATCCTCCCAACCGGCATCAGACCAGGCTTGTTCGTCAAAATCATCCTCGGCAGTACGTAATAAACCTTCGGCTATTCTCAATAAATCCTTGGCAATTTTAGTTCTGTTCATACATTACCTCCTTTAAAATTTTCTA
>Ga0116167_1002107_pt1 | contig 17269 bp, 14 predicted proteins | sample AD_JPNMR3_MetaG_FD_89794 | JGI IMG/M metagenome (GOLD analysis project Ga0116167, IMG submission 89794) | Active sludge microbial communities of municipal wastewater-treating anaerobic digesters from Japan - AD_JPNMR3_MetaG | ecosystem: Engineered > Bioreactor > Anaerobic > Digestate | place...
GGTAACGGAACTGGGGGGCCGGGCGGTTTATATCGGCCACGGGGACGAATTGTGCTGGAACGACTGGGCCTATCAGTGCTACAAGACGGTGATCCGTTCCCGCCCGTTGCGCTTTCTGGCGGATCATCTGCCGGTGCCTCTACGCCAGCGGGCCGCCCGCCGGCTCTCGGCGGCCAGCACGGTGATTGTCGCGGGCAAGTCCACCTCCACTTTGGCAATCCCCCACCGCGCCTACGAAGCCATCATAGCCGCCGGCATCGATGTAATCGTCCACGGCCATTTGCACCAGACGTATCAGAGGGAGTACACGGTGCGGGGAAAAACCGGCCGGGTGCTCTCCTTCGGTTGGCAAAACGGCAAACGCAATTTCATTCATTTCGAGGGTTGATTCGACTTTTTTTCTTCATAGAGATTGTTCATTTCGAGTAATCTACGTATGATATTTTTTTATTCTACCCATCTCCGCCGCGCAAAGCTGGACACCAGCGCGGCCCGGGAATCGAATCATGATCTCATCCATCCGCAAGAAAATTCTTGAAGTTCTCGAAAAAGACGCCCGTTTGACGCCCCGGGAAGCCGCCATCTTGCTCTCCGAGGATGAAAACCTCGTGGCGGGTGAAATCGCCGCCATGGAAGCCGAGGGAATCATTCTCGGGTACAAAACCATCGTGAATCCCGAACGGGTCAGGGATGACAAAGTCGCTTGTTTGATCGAAGTCTCCGTGCAGCCCGAGCGGGGCCATGGCTTTGACAAGATCGCCGAACGGATTTACCGGTTCCCCGAAGTCCGGTCCGTGTATTTAGTCTCGGGAGGATACGACCTGCTGATCGTCATCGAAGGCCAGTCCCTGCGGGAAATCGCCGATTTTGTGATCGAAAAACTCTCGGTGTTGCCCAACGTCCGCTCGACCGCATCGCATTTTTTGCTGAAAAAATACAAAGAATTAGGGACCATTCTAGTCGAATCCGACGGTCAGGAACGAATTCCCGTCAGCCCCTAAGGACGCCATTTTCCAATCATGAAAGTATCCACACTTCCCCAGACCCAATCCCGCAAGCCCCGCGTAAACCAAACCGTCGCGGACTTGCCCCCTTCGGGCATTCGCCGTTTTTTTGACCTGGTGGTCAGCCGTCAGGGTGTCATTTCCCTGGGCGTGGGAGAACCGGATTTCGTCACGCCGTGGCATATCTGCGAAGCCGGCATCCATTCGCTGGAATCGGGCCGTACCAGCTACACGTCCAACAGCGGCCTGCTGGCTTTGCGGGAGGAGATCGCCCAGTATCTCGAAGCTACTACCGGAAACTGGTACGATCCAGTCAAAGAGATTCTCATTACCGTGGGAGCCAGCGAGGCCGTGGATCTGATTTTCCGGACTCTGTTGGAGCCCGGGGATGAGGTGATTGTCATCGATCCCTCCTTTGTGGCCTATCCTGCCCTGGTGACCCTGGCCGGGGGGATTCCTGTGCGGATCGCCACACGTCCCGAGTACGGTTTCGCCCCCCGGCGTGAGGACCTGGACCGCGCCGTATCGCCCCGTACCCGGGCCTTGATGCTCAATTATCCCAACAATCCCACCGGCGCGGCGTTGAGCCGGGATCAAATCGAGGAAATCGCGGATTTCGTGACGCGGAACGATTTGATTTTAATCAGCGACGAGATTTACCTGCCTCTCACCTACGAAGGGGATCCAATCTCATTCGCCTCGCTACCCGCGCTCCGGAATCACTTGGTGCTTCTCCATGGCTTTTCCAAGGCTTGGGCGATGACCGGCTGGCGGTTGGGTTTCGCGGCCGGTCCACCGGATTTGATCGCCGCCATGACCAAAATCCACCAATACGCCATCATGTGTCCGCCCACCATGGCGCAGCATGCGGCCGTCGAAGCCTTAAAAAACGGGCATAAAGAGGTGGAATCCATGCGGCTGGAATACGACCGGCGGCGGCGTTTCATCAGCCACCACCTCAACCGTATGGGCCTGACCTGTATGATTCCCCAGGGGGCGTTCTATGTCTTCCCTTCCATCCAAAGCACCGGCCTGAGTTCGCAGGAATTCGCGGAGCGGCTCCTCGACGAATACAATGTCGCCGTAGTTCCCGGCACCGCTTTTGGAGAATGCGGGGAAGGTTACATCCGTTGCTCGTACGCCACGTCCCTGGACGCCTTGCGGGAAGCGTTGCGGCGGATCGAGGCGTTTGTTACAGACCATCGTTCCACGACCGGAGAAACGAATCCCCCTCCGTTTCGAGAACCTTGATCAACGCCCCGGCCACCGCCGGATCGAAGATCGTGCCGGCATTCTCCTGGAAATACGCGATGATCCGGGGTATTTCCCACGCCTCCTTGTAACACCGCTGCGTGGCCAGGGCATCGCAGACTTCCACCGCCATCAGGATCCGGCTGTGCGGATGAATTTGATCTAAGGTCAAACCGCGCGGATACCCCTGGCCGTCCGCCCGTTCGTGGTGTTCATGCACGTAGCGGCTCACTTCCCGGAGCGAAGGAATGGGCGAGAGGATTTTATGGCCAATGTTGACGTGATCTTTCATCACCTCATACTCGGCATCCGTCAGTTTTCCCCTTTTTTGCAGAATGGAATCGGGAACCCCGATCTTCCCGATGTCATGCAGTTGGGCCGCCAAACGCAGGGCGGTGAATTCTTTCTCGTCCACACCCAATTCCTTCGCCACCCGGATCACCAGACGCGCCACGCGGTTGGCGTGACCCTGCGTGTAGGGGTCCCGGGCTTCCAAGGCGTGGGACAACGACTGCACCGCGTGAAACAGAAATTCACTCAGCTCCCGCGTGCGTTCTTCCACCTGCTGTTCCAGATTTTCCTGATAGGCGCGGTTTTGCAACGCCAACCGGCGGTAATGAAGTGCCCGGTTGAGGGTGAGGCTCACGAAATCCAGATTGAAGGGCTTGGTGATATAGTCATACGCGCCCAACCGGATGGCGCCGATGGCGTTTTCGAGGGTCGGGCTGCCGGTCATCAATACGAAGGGCGTGAGAGGACGATGCTCGATGCAGACTGCCAACAAATCATGGCCGGTCATTCCCGGCATGTAAATATCCGATAAAATAACATCGAAATCCTCGGCGCGGATGCGCTCCGCCGCGCTGCGGGGATCCTGGCACGCTTGGCATCGGACTCCGAGATCCGCAAGATAATGGAATAAAATATCACAAATGGCCGGATCGTCATCCACCACCAGGATGCGGGATTCCACGAACAAGGGGGAATCGGCTGGGGAGTGGGGAGGTTGCGGAGAATTGAAATGGGCTTCCATGCTCGGTGATCAAATCTGAAATCGGATTGCACAGGGGTCTCGCCTGCCAAGCCAAATACCCTTGTTGCCCGCAGGCTCAGTGTACTGCAATCTTGGATTGGTGGACAGAGGCGGTTGTGATTTTTTAAGGATAAGCTTACTCTACCCAGGAAGCAATGTCGCGCCCTAGAAAGGACCATCCGATGTTTGAAGGATCCGCTGTTGCCCTGATTACCCCGTTCAAGGACGGCGCTGTCGATTTTCCGGCCCTGGAAAAACTCATCGATTTTCACGTGGCCGCCGAAACGGAATGCATCCTGGTGTGTGGAACCACCGGCGAATCCGCCACGCTCACACACGAGGAACACAAGGAGATCATCCGGCATGCCGCCGCGTACATCCGCTCGGTCCGGGGCCACCGGCGCTTTCCTTTGCTGATGGCCGGCACCGGCAGCAACAGCACACGGGAAGCGCTGGAGTTGACCCAGGCCGCCAAGGATTTCGGGGCGGATGCGGCTCTCTTGATCGCCCCGTATTACAACAAACCAACGCAGGCAGGCTTGTTATATCATTTTCAAACGATCGCCCGCCAAGTGGATATTCCCCAGGTTCCCTACAACATCCAAAGCCGGACCGGAGTCAACATCAATGTCGAAACCGTGGTGGAACTGGCCCAGGAAAAAAATATTGTCGGCATCAAGGAAGCCAGCGGCAACCTCACGCAAATTTCCGAGATCGCCCGCTTGACCCCTCCCGATTTTTATGTTTGGTCGGGGGATGACGGCCTCACCCTGCCGATTCTCGCGGTGGGCGGCCGGGGAGTTATTTCCGTGACGGCGAATATCGCGCCCAAACCGGTCCGCGCCCTGGTGCACGCTTACCTGAAAGGCGACACGGCGGAAGCCTTGCGGCTGCATCGGCAATTGGCCGGCCTTAACCAAGCCTTATTCCTCGAAACCAATCCCATACCAGTAAAAACCGCGGTCAACCGGCTCAGCCGCTCGCCCGAAAGCGGCCTCCCCTATTGCGGGGATCTGCGACCGCCTCTAGTCCCCATGGCCCGCGGTAATGAAGACAAGTTGATGGCGGTTTTGGCTGACTTTGGCTTTCCCGTGGTTTGACCGCCTTCCATGGATTTCGTCCATTTCGTTTCCTGGACAGGCCTGGATTCAATGGAATGACACGAGTTGTACATCGTCCCCTGCTCCTTTGGTATGCGGGATGGCTGCTCCTGGGAGCCGTGGCTCATTTCTCCCTGCCGGCCACGGCCGCGCCTGAAAAGGCGAAGGAGATTCCCCTTACTCTCGAAGACATTACCGAACTGCGGAAATTGTCTCTTTCCCCGGCCGTCGAATTCGAAAAACGGGTGAAAACCGCTTCATTTCTCACTCAGTTTTTCGAACTTATGAAACCTTCCCGCAACGCTCACCGCTTTTGCCTGGATTTTTATGCTTCCATCTATGCTCTGGTTGAACCGGTCGCTGGGGACGCGGATCCACTGATCCAACAACCTCCCTTCACCGATTTTGCCGCCGCCATCAATCAAGGCCGGCGGCACGAAACCGCCCAGGCCATCATCCGCCACCTCCAGCAGGAAGAGGGGAAAAAACTGCCCCATCCCGCTTACCAGGTGCTGGCGCTGAAAGCCGGCCACATGCTCACCGCGTATACGGTTTTTTACGCGGACCTATCCCGGCAAAAAATCAGTCCCTACGCCTTCTATTTTTTGGGTATCGTGGCGGCCCGCGAAAACCGTTTCATCGAGGCGGAGCGGTTTTTCGAACAAGCCGCGGGGAAGATGGGATCGCCTATCCTCGAACGCTGGCTCGCTTTGGACCGGGCCAAAATCCTGATTGTCAACGGCAGTCTCGAGGAAGCCGAAGACATCATCGAGGGCCTGCTGAAAGCCGATCCCCACGACCCCCAGGCGCTCAATATGCTGATATTCAACAGCTTGGAAAAAAAACAATATGACAGCGCGCGGCAACACTTGGCCCGTCTGGAACCTTTGCTTTACGCCGATCCCTACCTGATCACCGAAAGCGTCAAATGGGCTTTGCTTCTCAATGAATTCGAGTGGGCCGCCCGGATTTTGGAACAATTCGCCCCCCAAGTCGAACCCATCCGGGATTTTTACGAGATCTTCGCCCTGGTACGCGCCAAACAAGGCCGCCAGGATGAAGCCCGCCAGTTGGAACAAAAAGGCCGGGAGTTGGACGGTTCACGCGGTTCCGCCACCCTGGTCAGCGAGGAACTCAAAAAAACCATCGACACCTACCGCGAAAAGCGGCGGAGGGAAATCGAAGGGCTCAAGGGGATCGACTCGCTGACCAAGGTGTATCTCTACCTGCTCCATAATGACGTGGAAAGCGCCACCGCCGCCCTCACCACGCATAACGATGGGAAAGGGCCGGCCTCTTACGAAAAATTCGTTCTCGCGGCCATCCTTCGCCGTAACAAGCAATATGGGGAAGCCATCGAGGTCCTCCAGGCTCTTTACCGGAACGATCCCGAGTTCCGTCCATGCCAAGTGCTGGCGTTGCTGGCCGATCTTTCGCTCCGCGCGGGGAATGCCAAATTGGCTGTTTCTTATTCCAGTGAACTGGCAAAGCGGTTTCCCGATTCGTACGCGGGGAAGACTGCCCACCGGTTTTTGCAAAATCCCTCCGCTCCCGATTCCACCAAACCGGTGTTGACGGTGGATGTTTCCTCCCTGATGTCCCGTTATGAACAATACAGCGCACCCTTTGTAATGGCCGAGGTCCGCGGCCACTGGGGCGACGCCATCTCGTTCGGAACCCTCAACAGCTGGTTGGGAACGTCTCCCCGCCGGGGATTGTTTTTCCATGAGTTTCTGAAAGTGATGCGAATCGGCACCCGCTACCGCCTCGAACCTTTCGCGGGAGATCCGGCCGCGGTCCTCGATTTTCTCCGGCAGGATGTGCCGGTGATCTTCTGCCAGGGCGATATGTTCAACAGCCAGCGGCTGAACACCCTCACCCTGATCACCGGAGCGGCGCCGGACCGGGGCCTCTTTTACGCGGAAGGCATCACCCCTTCCGAACCCGCGCTTTATACCGGACCGGAATTGTTGGAAGGCATTTGTTTCGCGGTGTATCCCAAAACCTTGAATCCCGAACTCAGCCCGGAAACGAAAAAGGCCATCGAAAAGGGGAACGAATTCATCCAAATCAACGAACAAGCCTTCACCATCCGTTCGCAACCCGATTATGACGCCCGCCTCTTCACCCAGCGCAAGCAATCCATCTTGAAGGAATCCGGCGCGATTTCCCTGCCTGTCAAATTGGCCTTTGCCCGCTGGGTCATCCGCAACCAGACGCCCGTCGCCGCTAAAGAATATATGGATGCCCTTCGTTCCTCCTGCCAGGATAGCGCTCACTATTGGTTTCTCCGCGGGGTCATGGAGTCCCGCCGGAAAAACATCGCCCAAGCCCAAACTTGCCTGGACGAGGCCCTCAAACGCTCGCCGGACGTTATCCGCTATTTATTGAGCCAAGTGTTGATCTATTACCAATCCAACGAACTGGCCCAAGCGATCCAACTCGCGGAACACCTGCGGGATCAATTCCCGGAAGAACCCACCGTCTCCGCCCATCTCCTGCTGCTGTATGAAAAAGCCAATGATCCCGAAAAGAAAAAGGCCGAAGAAAACCGTCTGAAAAATCTCATCCATGTCGAGAACGTGCAAATTGACCTGGACCCCAACGAACCGGTCAAACCTTGACCGCGTTCAGAATGATTTGAAAACAAAAGAATTGGGAACACCTGAATGGAAGGAGTTGAGTCGAGCCGGGGCTTGATTCTCCCCCGAGAGAGGGATGCCGGATCTTGCGATCAGGTAGGATTTTCCACGGGTTCTTCTTCGACATGGACCAGCAGCTTTTCCGCCTCGACTTCCTTCTTGCTCAAGGGTTCAAGGGCTTGGCCGCTCCAGCGAATCGGATATTTTCCACTGAAACAAGCGGTGCAAAATTCCTCCTCGGTTCCCCCCACCGCCTGCAACAATCCCTCGATTGAGAGATACCGCAGCGAATCAACGCGCAGGTGCTTTTGAATCTCCTCCAAGGTGTGCGTGGCCCCAATGAGCCGCCCCCGTTCCGGCGTGTCGATCCCATAATAGCAAGGCTCCATCCACACCGGCGAGGCGATGCGCAGGTGGATTTCCTTGGCCCCCGCCTTGCGGATCATCTTGACGATCTTGCGCATGGTCGTACCCCGCACGATCGAATCGTCCACCACGATAATCCGTTTGCCCTCCAGCACCGACCGCACCGGATTGTATTTGATCTTGCATCCGAAATCCCGGATGCTCTGGCTCGGTTCGATGAAGGTCCGGCCGATGTAATGGCTCCGGATGATTCCTTGTTGATAGGGGATCTTCGATTCGAGCGCGTACCCGATCGCCGAGGAAATGCTGGAATCGGGGATCGGGATGACCACATCCGCCTCCGTGGGACATTCCCGGGCCAGCACCCGTCCCAGGTTCTCCCGCGCCGGCTGTACCAGCCGCCCGTACACGTAGCTGTCCGGCCGCGCGAAATACACCAACTCAAAGATGCACTGCGCCTGTTTGCGGCGGATATCCGCGATGTCTTGCTTGTAGTAAAAGCGGCTCTCGATCCGGTTTTTGGTGATAATCACCATTTCGCCGGGTTCCACCGTCCGGAGATACTCCGCCCCGATGATATCCAAAGCCGATGTTTCCGAACAAAAGATGTACGCGTCGCCCAGCTTGCCCAAGGACAATGGCCGGATCCCCAGCGGATCACGCAAACCGATGGTGTATTGGTCGTTCATGATCACCATCGAAAACGCCCCACGCAGTTTCGCTAAGCATTCTTCCAGGGCATCGAGAAAATCCAACTGCGGCGAACGCGCCAGCAGATGGATCAGGATTTCGCTGTCGGTGGCTGTCCGGAATATCGATCCCTCCGACTCCAACTTGCCCCGCAATTCCAACGTGTTGATCAGATTGCCGTTATGGGCCACCGCGACCCAGCCCCGCCGGTATTCGCACAGGATCGGCTGCGCGTTGAGGATGTTGCTGGATCCGGTCGTTGAATACCGCACGTGCCCGATGGCCCGGTCGCCTTTCAGTTGGTTCAACACCTCTTCACTGAAGACATCCGCCACCAGGCCCATCCCCAGATGCGCGTGGGGATGTTCTCCTTCCGCGGTGACGATTCCCGCGCTCTCCTGGCCCCGGTGTTGCAGGGCATACAATCCCAAGTAGGTCAAATGCGAGGCTTCTTCGTTCCCCGCGATCGCGAACACGCCGCAGGCTTCCCGGATGGGTTCGGACATGATTTCTCTCGTGCTCTTTCCAAGGTAGGATCAAGGGAAAAAATTGGGTAATTCGACAACCGATACTACATCTTGTGTGTTGGAATTATTCTCGCACAAGATATATGGAATGTCTATCCATTTTTTTTCTGATTGGGAAGAACCGTTTTTTCTCTGAATCGTCCCGTGACCCGGAAGGCAAACCGGATCAATAGTATGATTTAGGCCTAAAAGAGAATTGAGGAGGGATTGAGGCGTTGGGGCCAAAATTCGGCCGGTAGAAAAGCGGCCGTCCCTCCTGAATGAGTGGGGTATTACGTCAACCTTCACGTAACCAATCCTTAATGACGCTTGCGGTTTTCTCGGGCGACTCATAGGAGAAATTTTGAATCATTTCTTTCAACCGCTGCCGGCGTCGCTCTTCTATCGGCCACACGCTTGGATCCCCAATCGGGGGCAGATCCAGTTCCGCGTCCGTCAGCGGCCGTACGGAACCACGGTTTTCTTCGGGCGGAGGTTGACAAACACCGCCTTCAGGAGGGATTTTCCCGGAGACATCGGAGTCGTTTGCTTGGCTGCGTCCCAAAAGGTTGACTTTCTTTGCCTGGTTTGTCTTTCCCCCTGTCCGGTATCTCATTAGAAACCAGCGCCATAAGGCACAACCCAATCCTCGCGGGACAATTGTTTCCATCACTTTGTTTTCATCCTCCTTTAATTTTCTCCCCGTTTGCGAAAAGATCAAGGATGAATATGGGGAAGCCTGGGAAAAATCCAGAGAAACCCGCCGGATTCCGATTGATTCAATGGATGGAGTACGTTAGGCTAAAAAATCATGACCCGCGCACGCATTCACCGTGCTTTCACGTTGATTGAATTGTTGATCGTGGTCGCGATCATCGGCATTCTGGCGGCGATCGCGGTACCCAACTTCTTAAACGCCCAGATCCGCGCCAAAATCGGCCGTGTCCGGGTCGGATCTCTACGCCTTCTCGGTCGCCATGGAAGCCTACCAAATCGACTACAACGAATACCCCTGGGGCAGTTATCCCAATAACCAGGGTGGCTACACCACGGGCAGCCTCTTTTCCCTGACAACGCCGGTCGCGTACCTATCGTCGGTGGGACAACTGGATCCCTTCGGGGAAGGGGAATGGGTGGCCAACGGCGTAACCAACAAGCAATATTATGTGTATGTGAATTACAACGGCTTCTGGGCCCGCAATGACAGCTCCGCCCGCGGCTATTTCAACACCTATCCTCTGTTCAAAGGCTACGGGATGACCAGCTTCGGCCCCGACCGGCTCGACACCGGCGGTGTATGGACTCCCTTGCGTTATAAAATCGGCGCGGTCGCGGTGGGAAACCTGTCGTTGTATGCTTCCTCCAACGGCCTGATCAGTTTGGGAGACATCTGCCGCTACGGCGGAGAAGCCCAAGCCAACACCGCCGGCGGAGAGTAAAATCTTGCAGGCTGATCCGGAGCATCTCGATATCCTCCACTCCCCCAAAAAGGGATCCTCATGAACTACACCTACACCGATATCGCCAAGATGATCGATCATTCCCTCCTCAACCCGGCACTGACAGAACGGGATTTGGAGGAAGGCTGCCAACTGGCGCTGCGGTACAACACCGCCAGCGTCTGCATCCTGCCCTACTACCTGAAGCGGTGCTCCGGCATCCTGGCGGGCAGCACGGTCAAGGCGAGCACCACCATTGGTTTTCCTCACGGCGGCCACACCACCGCGGTCAAACGGGCCGAGGCGGAACAGGCGCTCGCGGACGGCGGCGAAGAACTGGACATGGTCATCAACATCAGCAAGGCGCTCAGCGGCGATTGGAACTACGTCGCCGGGGAGATCGAAGCACTCACGAGCCTGATCCATGCCCAGGGGCAGAAAATCAAGGTCATCTTCGAAAACTGCTATTTAAACGACCACCAGAAAATCCAACTGTGTGCCATCTGCGGCGCGATCGGCGTGGACTGGGTGAAGACCAGCACGGGCTATGGCAGCGGCGGGGCCACCATCGAGGATTTGAAACTCATGCGCACGCATTCGCCGGCGCATGTGCAGGTGAAAGCCGCGGGCGGCGTGCGCGATCTCGACAGGTTGCTCGAAGTGCGCGCCCTGGGCGTAACCCGCGTTGGCGCGAGCCGCACCCGGGACATCCTGGACGAATGCCAACGCCGCTTGGGGATGTAATTTATAACCCGCAGCGCCCATTTTTAGTTGAATAATTCCAATCTACCAGCCGGATCATGGCCGTGGAAGCGGATCAAGGCCCCTAGCCGGCGGCGATCTGGCGAAAGGTGATGCAAGGCAACCGCAGCGGCCGCGGCACAGGGACACAATGGGTGTTGATGAGCATACTCCGCACTTTGCAACACCGGGTGTATCAGGCCATCGATACGCTCGTGGAATGCCTGCCAATCCGCCTCCGGGATGGCAAACTGCCACCCTCTCCCATAAAATCCTTTGCAGACGGGTAAACAGTTACAAATGGTTGACAGTTTGGATTTCACCGCTTTGGTTTCCTGAACAAGCGCTTTGAAACCTTCGGATTCAGTGTACTGCGTTAAATATTCCTGAAAGGCCCGCAGGCCCCGTGCGGAAGGTTCATCCCGATTGAGGCTTCGTCCCAATTCCAAAACGGCTTCGCAGTACAACTCCACGGCGTCTAAAAACCAGGCTTTTCTCCCGTATTCGTAATGGATTTTCTCACTTGCGTTAAGATGCAGCCGCATGGAGCGCATCTGGTTTGAGAATGATTTGATGCTCGCGAGAAGGGATTGCTTTTCCAGGTCTCGCATAATCTGTTGGCGATACAGGATGCACGTAAGATTCCTCGGGCGTTTGTAAAAGAATGGTTTGAGGTTATATTCACTCCGCCCCGCGGTAATGGCGTCCACGATTTGATCGAGATTCAAATCATGAAAAAATTCCGGAGGTTCAGTAGATTCTTCGCTGGTTTCGTCTTCCGCCCGTTCGAACAGGATGCTATGGAAATGGAAGGATGGCAGTGGGGATGCGGCTTCTAATAAACGGCATTCCTCTGAAATTGTGGTCTGCATGACTCGTACCGATTCGAATTGGGTATCGGTAGGAGTCATCATCCGAATGGCGGTTCGCTCCCATGGATAGGGAACAGGTAAACTCCATTACCGGATTCTATTTTATCACCCTTTTCGATTCACACAAATTACCTCTTATGGTTCCCTTGCGTGCTGTCCAGAAAAAATCATAACCGTGAAGAAACGGGGAATATGAATTCGACTGGCTTCCGGGAACTAAAATTAGACAAAATCTCTCTCAACATCTTGATAAATAATGACTTATATAGTACAATACAATCACCTTACAAGCCACCCCGGCACTGAACCGTTTTCCGATGCTTTTTGACATCAAACAAGGCAATGAATCCCTCACCAGTCCCAGCGGCCTGGCGTGGATCGGATTGCTGGGTTTGGGCCAGCCGGATTTTGCCGCCATCGAAGCCTTTCGCGCCGATCCCTTTTTCCGCGCCGCCTTGCACCTGGACCAGGTGCCCTCCGAAGCCACGTTGCGGCTCCGCCTGGACAGCACGCGCGGCGGGCGGGCTTGGCGTTTGGGAAAGGCAATCCGTGGTATCGGGTCAGTCGGCGGGTCTATCTCCGCTTCGCCGCGGCCACCGGCTCCCCCCCGGAGGAGGGGAAAGGCAGTCCAAAAAGGCCCGCTGCATTCTTCCCAGTCCCCTGGGGGCAGGAGAGGTTTGTGCGAAAAGCCAATAGGTGGAGAAATCCGTCGAGAATTCCGCAGGAAATTCGACCGAAATCCGAGGCCGGTACTCTGGAAATAATGCCACCATAGACAAAACCCGGTTCACCACGATCATTTTTCGCAATGTAAGTTCCGCCGTGATTTTTTAGGGAATCTTAGTTCACGGATTCAGGTATTTATAAATCATCATATTCCAGGTTCGCATCCGTTCAACTGATTGTAGAGAAAGGAGGCATTTCGTTCTGGGAGGGCCCCCTTCATCCCTGGCCCTCTTTTAGAGGGAGAATCTGATTGCGTTACCATCCCCGTCCGTTGTGATGGGAACCTGCCACCCTTCTCGGCCCTTCTGCAGCCGGGTAACCAGTTACGCCTGGAATTTCATGGAACCACCCATGGCGCGTAAATTCCTCACAATCGGCCGGGGTTGGAACCGGCGATAGAAGGCCATGGGGGGTTTACACGCTATACGCTTATCCTATCTAATAGATGGTAAGCAGCTCTGGACTCCTCAACTCTCTTTTTCACTCATTGAAGCAGGGATATGGCAAAGCCTTCCAGATCGAATCAGAGCCAACAGGAGACGATGATGAAACGAACCATGGAAGCGGTTGGATTCACGGTTTTTTTGTGCGCCGCCAGCGGGGCTTACGCCGCGTTGCCCGAAGGCCTGTTCTCCCTTTCCGGAGAGGGAAGCGTGGGCAGCTGGCTGATGTTGGCTCCAATTCCAAATCCCGCGGGAACCGGCGCTTTGGCGGGATTGGACCAGGATTTGTTGGGGGGAGAAGCGCAGTTGGCTCCCACGCGGGGGCAGGAAGTCCGTGTCAGCGGGAAAACATTCTCCTGGACGCCGGTGTTCGAGGAAAACCCGCAAGTCGCACTCAGTCAGCGGTTCGAGGGTATGGACCAGGTCACGGCTTACCTTTATTGCGTGGTGGAGAGCCAGGAGGAACTCCCGGTGGTGTTGCAGATCGGCCGGGACGACGCCGCCAAAGTATGGTTAGACGGAGAGGCCGTATTGACCGATACGGCGGCCCACGGCCTGTTCGACAAGCGGACCGAAGTGGCAGTCACTCTCAAAAAAGGCCGCCAGCCCTTGTTGGTGAAAGTCAGCCAGGACAGCGGATTTTGGGGATTCGGCCTGATGATCAAGGACGCGAATGGCCTGGTTCCTCAAGGCGTGCGGGTGGTACTGCCCGGGAATTTCGAAGAGGAGGAATACCTGGACCATGTATTGCGGTTCAGCGCGCCGCCCTTGGTGGATCAGGCAGGCAACCGCGTGCTCCAGGTAAAAGCCACGGCGGTGGGTGATCCCGCCATGGTGGAATCGATTGCCGTTGTGGATCTTCAAAAATCTGGGCAAACGTTGTTCTCCACTGGCGCGATGAAAGAACGACGGATCTCGATACCCCTCCCCCGAAGCGATAAAAGCCAGGAGGTACTCTGGCGCGTGACCCTGCAAGGAAAGTCCTTCGAAAAGCGCTTTTCTATCGCGCCTTGCCGGAATTGGCGCGTGTATCTGCTTCCCGGATCGCACGTGGACATCGGTTACACTAATCTGCAAGCAATTGTACTGGACGATCATAAGAAATTTTTTAAGCAAGCCATGGACTTGTATGAGCAGTCGCTGAAAAGGGGCTATATGCACGACGCGCACTACCGGTGGAATCCCGAGGTGACATGGGTCATCAAACATTATCTCGCCGAAGAGCCGGAAGCGGACCGGGAGACCCTGCTCGGTTATTTGCGGCGCGGCGTGTTCTCGCTGGATGCCCTTTATTGCAACCTGCTTACCGCCTTATGCGGAGACGAGGAAATCGTCCGCAGCGTCTATTACGCCACCCATTTGGCGGAGAAGCATCACTTGCCGCCCGTGATTTCGGCCATGATCACCGACGTGCCCGGGTACACCTGGGGCACGGTGCCGGTGCTGGCGGACGCGGGCGTGAAATATTTCCAACTCGGGCCAAATTTCGACGCCCGCATCGGCTTCGCCACCAAGGCACTGGGGCCACGGCCTTACTATTGGATCGGCCCGGACGGCCAAAGCCGGGTGCTGGTTTGGAACACGGGATATGGCTATGCCAGCATCTTCAACCTGATGCAATCGGAGCGCGGCTTCGATGATTTCCTCTCCGCGCTGGCTTCATTCGAAGCGGATCCCGAGTATCCCTACGACGTGGCCCAGTTCCGCTCGTATTTTTCCGATAACACGCCTCCCCCGGCTCATCTTTCGGAAGTGGTCCAAGAATGGAATTCCCAGTACCAGGTTCCCCGTTTGATTATGGCGGGAACCCCGGCGCCGTTCGAGGATTTGGTAAGCCGGTACGCGGACAAGATTCCATCCTACCAAGGCGATTATACGCCCTATTGGGAGGACGGCGCGGCCTCTTCGGCACGGGAAACGGCCATGAACCGCCAAGCTACCCTGCGCCTGCAGGACGCGGAAATAGCCTGGACGTTCGCGAAGATTTTGGGCAGTGAATGCCCCTATCCGCAAAGAGATTTGGAGACTGGCTACGATTTCGCGATGCTCTACAGCGAGCATACCTGGGGGGCGCACAACAGCATCTCCCAGCCCGATTCTCCCTTCGCGCAAGACCAATGGCGGGTCAAACGGAGTTTCGCGGAAAATGCCTTGTGGCGCGCGTCGCAGATGAAGGACGAAGGCCTGAAAGCACTGTCCCGGCAGATTCAAAATGACCAAACCTTCGCCTATGCGGTTTGGAACCTCTCGCAATGGCCGCGGTCGGATTGGGCCGTGCTGCCGTACCAGAAACAGACAGACGCGCTCTCCCTGGCGGAACAGTGGGTGGCCGTGGATGCCGCAGGTAATAAATCACCCGTGTATAAGAACGAGCAGGGCTATGTTTTCCGGGCGAACGAGATTCCCGCCTTTGGATACAAGGTATATCAATTCCTGCCCGAATCGTATGCCCCGGCTCCTGCCAAGGTGGAAGCCAGCGCGGCGGAAGGCCTCCTGCGGGGGGGGCCCTGGGAGATCAAAACAGACTTAAAAACCGGGGCAGTCCAATCCATCATGTATCTGCCGCTTAACCGGGAATTGGTGGACGCGGCGAGTCCTTATGGCTTGAATCAATACCTCCACGTGCTTGGGCCGAATGGGAAGGACAGCCGGAGCGCGGACCAGGTGATTTGGTCATCCGCGGTGTCTGAAACTGGGGCCTACGGCTCTCTCATTGCGCAGGTGAAGGCACCGGGCGTGGAGTGGCTGCGGCAGGAGATCCAACTCCATCCCGATCAGAACCGCATCGAGTTTATCAATACCATGGACAAAAGCGACATCCGGGACAAGGAAGCGGTGCGTTTCGCTTTTCCGTTCCTGGTTGCCGGCGGTGGTTTCACTATGGAGATCCCGCTGGCATCCATGCGGCCGGAGAAGGACCAGATCCCCGGAGCCAACCGCAATTATTACACGGTCCGCCGCTGGATCGATGCTTCCAACGACGAATGGGGTGTCACCCTCGTGGCACATGACGCGCCGCTGCTGGAATTCTGCGGCATGCATGCCGAACAGCCCTGGCTGGAACATCTGCCACTCACGAACACGCATGTGTTTTCATATGCCATGAACAACTATTGGTTCACGAACTACAAGGCGAGCCAGGGTGGCCCGGCGGTGTTCCGTTACTCGCTGGTGTATCATGACAGTCCATTCAAGCCGAGCAGGGCGTCCCGGTTCGCGGATCAAGTCAGCTCGCCGTTGTGCGTGATGCCGCTCCCCATAACGGAGACTTCTGAAAAGCCGGCGCTGGCGGACAAGGAGAAATCTTTGTTCAGCGTGGAATCTGCCAACGTATTGGTCCAGATCATCAAGCAGGCGGAAGATGGCCAGGGATTGATCATCCGTTTCCGGGAACTGGATGGCGTTGATTCCAACACCGCATTTCATTGCGGCTTATTCTCCGCTTTCAAGTGGCAACGATGCGATTTGGTGGAGCGTCCGATCCCAGGTGAAGAAGGCCAATCGGAGAACGGGATTCTCCCTGTATCTATCCGTGGGAAGGCTATTCAGACGTATCGGATCCAAAAAATGTAATTGAATCAATTCACTCTCGGCGTTTCACTCCCCTCACCCCGGTCTATTCCAGGGGAAGAGGGAGGATTTGTGGAGGGTATTGTCTGAATCAGGATGGTCAGGATGGACAAGATGTTCAGGATAGGAAAGTTATAGGCCCAGGGTTAAAACCCAGGGCTGCTGCAAGGCCGTCCCCTGAAGAGAACTCCCATGAGGGAAAGACTCCAACCAACTCCAGAGAAGACCGGCAGGGCGAAAGGGCTTTTACCCATGCAATCCGCCGGACCAGAGAAAGGGACGTAGGGGTCATTCTCTCCAAACGGTTTGCTGGAATGGCATAGCAAACCAAAAAGAAAAAGTACGCACGGACCGGATGAGCCTGAACAATGGATATGCATTTACCGGATGAATCTTTATGAATACCCTGAAGCGCAAATATGGTCCCGCGGCCTTGGTCACCGGGGCGTCGTCGGGGATCGGCCGGGCGTTCGCCGAAGAACTCGCCGCGCGGGATTTCGACTTGGTGCTGGTAGCCAGGCGCGGCGGACGGCTGGAACAAATCAAAAACGATCTTGAAGCCCGCTTCGGTATTTCCGTGATGCCGATCGTGCAGGATTTAACCGCGTCCGGCGCGGTACGCCGGGTCTGCGAGGAAATCCAGAAATCCGGATGGGACATCGGCCTGTTGATCAACAACGCCGGCTTCGGCAGCCAGGGGGAATTCGACACCCTGGACTTGGAAAACGAGCTGACCATGGTGGACTTGGCCTGCCGCGTTCCCGTGGAATTGACGCATCGCTTGGTTCCGGGGATGAAACAACGCCGGCGGGGCGGGATTATCTTCGTTTCCAGTGTGCTCAGCCAGTTCCCTTCCCCCTACATGGCCACCTACGCGGCCGGAAAA
>Ga0116167_1002126_pt1 | contig 17157 bp, 11 predicted proteins | sample AD_JPNMR3_MetaG_FD_89794 | JGI IMG/M metagenome (GOLD analysis project Ga0116167, IMG submission 89794) | Active sludge microbial communities of municipal wastewater-treating anaerobic digesters from Japan - AD_JPNMR3_MetaG | ecosystem: Engineered > Bioreactor > Anaerobic > Digestate | place...
AACCTCCGCCAGTTTGGCATCCGCTTCTCGTTGACGCGGCAACATACGATGGACCCGCAATCGCCGGCGTTCCGCGAGGATCTCCGGTGGTTCGACCAGGTGTGCCGTGTGGTGAAAGGGCTGCGCAGTGCCCGCGTGGGCGCGATCGGGTCGCGCCCAGCCGCTTTCAACACGGTTCGCTACAGCGAGAAGATCCTCGAGGCCCATGGCATCTCCGTGGAAGTGGTGGATCTATCGGAGATTCTCGGGCGCATCGGGCGCCTCTATGACACCGATGGCCGGGTGCACGACAGGATCGCGCTCATTCGCGAGTACCAGCCGATGATGAATGTTCCAGAGGCATCGCTCTTGAAGATGGCGAAGCTGGCGGTCGTCCTCGACGAGTGGATTGAGGAGACCGGCGTAGTGGCCACGGCGATGCAGTGCTGGACCTCCATTGAGGAGTTCTACGGGGTGGCGCCATGCACGGTGATGAGCATGATGAGCAACCGCCTTCTCCCGAGCGCGTGCGAAGTCGATATCACCGGCGCGATCGGAATGTACGCGCTCACCCTGGCAACGGGCGTGCCCGCGGCGCTTCTCGATTGGAACAACAACTACGGCGAGGACCCGGACAAGTGCGTTCTCTTCCACTGCAGCAACGTGCCGAAGGCATGCTTCTCGCACATGCAGATGGGCTGCCAGGATATCGTCGGGAGCACGGTCGGCTTCGAGAACGCCCACGGCACCTGCGTGGGCCGCATCAAGCCGGGCCCGTTCACCTTCGCGCGCGTCTCCACCGATGATCTGTCGGGCCGCATCCGCGCCTACGCAGGCGAAGGCGAGTTCACAGAGGATCCCCTGGAGACGTTTGGCGGCGCCGGCGTCGCCCACATCCCGGATCTCCAGCGGCTGCTGCACTCGCTGTGCGCGAACGGATTCGAGCACCACGTCGCGATAGCACACGCGCGCGTGGCGCGCGCCCTCGGCGAGGCGATGGGCAACTACCTCGGGTGGGATATTCAGTTGCACAACGCCTAGACCGCATGATCTGGCAGCATGGGAAGAGACGCGCTCCGGCGGGAGCGCGGTTGCGACGCTTTGGCGCCCAGTCTCTTGGGTCGCCATGAAACAGGCCACGGAGAAGTGGCCCGATTGGGAGTAATCGCATGCCTTCTTACGAAAACGCTTTGGAAGCAAGCGGCGGCCTGGTGCGCCGCGTGACAACCGACCGGCAGAACCTCATGCGCCACGAGACCGAGGATTTCCTGCGCGCCGAGAGCGAGGCCTACAAGGAGCGGCAGGAGGAGTTCTGGCACCGAGACTACTCCTCACCCGAGGCGCTGGAGGCCTCCGTCGAGCCGAACCGGCGCCGCTGGCTGGAGGCCGTGGGCGACTTCGGGCCGGTCACCGGCGAGCCGCAGATAGAGCAGGAGCCGTTCTTCGAGGACGACCGCGTCGTGGCCCGATGGATCACGGTGCCGCTCTATGGGAATCTGCGCGGGCGGGGCGTTCTGGCGCTGCCCAAAAACGCCTCGGGCCGGCTTCCCCTCGTGATCGCGCAGCATGGCATCGGGAGCTCGCCGGAACGCGTCTTCGGTTTCGGCGATGACTCCGGGCTCTACCACGGCTTTGGCCGGCGCATGGCCGAAGAGGGATACGCGGTACTCGCGCCGTTCAACATCACCGAGGCCGCGCCGCGCGCCCGCTACCAGCGGATGGCGCTGATGCTGGGCAAGACGCTCTGGGGGCTGGAGATCGCCAAGATCCGGTGCCTGCTCGACTACGCCTGCGCCCACCCGCAGGTCGATCCCGACCGCGTCGCGATGTGGGGAATCTCGCTGGGCGGCGCCTACACGATGTTCACCACGCCGCTCGAGAAGCGGATCAAAGTGGCGATCCCGTGCGCGTGGTTCAACCACCGCGTCCGCAAGATGGCGATCGACGACCCGCGCCACTCGTGCTTCCTCTCGACCAACGAGGAGCACATCTTCATCCCCGGGTGGCTGCGCGAGTTCACCGACAGCGACCTCGTCTCGATGATCTGCCCCCGCCCGCTGCAGATCCAGTGCGGCAAGGCGGATGGGATCGCCTGGTGGCCGTGGGTGCTGGAGGAGTTCGCAGAATCGAAGGCGCACTACGAGCGCCTCGGCCTGGCGGACCGGATCGAGCTGGACCTGCACGAGGGCGGCCACGAGATTCGCCTGGAGTCGGGCCTGCGCTTCCTGAAGAAGTGGCTCTGAGGCGCCCGGCGCCAACCCTCTCGCGGGGCGGGCAAAGCCCGCCCCCATCCCTTCCGGCATCGACACCGCGGATGGATGCGACGGGCTACGGCGGCGTTCCTAATCCCTATTCATCTGCGCTCCTGCGTCCATCTACGGATAATGAAATAAACTCGCGTCTGCTTGACGTGCCCGCGCTCTCTGTGATAGCATTAGGCAGGTTTCTATTTCGCACCCCGCGGTGAGAAAGGAGAGACCCGATGTTCCGCAGGAGCGTTCTACGGCCAAAGGGACAAGGGTTTACCCTGATCGAGCTGCTTGTAGTCATCGCCATCATCGCCATCCTGGCGGCGATCCTCTTTCCGGTCTTTGCCCGCGCCAGGGAGAACGCGCGCAAGGCAGCTTGCCAGTCGAACCTGAAGCAGATCAGCAGCGGCCTGCTGATGTACGTCCAGGACTATGACGAGACGCTCCCAATCGTCACGACCGCGATCACCAGGGGCTACCGGATGAGCGATCCCGACGTGCCGTGCTGCTCGAAGGCCTGGTTCCAGAACAAGAGCGCCACGAACCCCGCGCCGCGCCCGTCGATGGTTCACAACGGGTTTGTTGCCTACCGCCTGGAGCCCTACGTGAAGAACGCGCAGGTGTGGCGCTGCCCCTCGATGTCCGGCACCCCCGACGTGGCAGCCGACTCCACCTCCTACCTGTGCAGCCTCTCCATCTCCCAGAGGTACAGTGCCGCCACGCTCCTGCTGGAAGGCACTCCCCTGGCCGCGCTCAAGCCCTCTCCCGCGGAGATCCCGATCTTCCAGGACGCGGTGGGCTGGTACGAGCCGGGAACCGCCGCCAATCTTTACCGGGGCAGCTGGGCCGTTGAGGGATGGAGCTCGCCGCATGGCACCGGCGGGGGCAGCCCCACGAACGTCGCCTTCCTGGATGGCCACGTCAAGGCGCTGCCGATCCACCGCTGGATGCTCGCGATCCGCGACACTCAGCCCTGGAAGTAGCCCGGCGCCGGCAAGCCGAAGCGGCCGCGCCAGAACTGCCCGCCTCTGGGTTAGGCAGCCGCCATCGGTTCCTCCCGCCAGGGAGGGATGCTACCACCGCGGCTGGCGGAAGTGGCAGTAGGGCGCCGAGCCCTTCTTCTCGTAGTAGTCCTGGTGATACTCCTCGGCTGGCCAGAAGCGGGAGGCCGGAAGCACCCGCGTCGCCACCCGGAGCCCCTTCGCCTCCAGCTCCCGGATGAGCTTCTCGGCGATTTGCTTCTGCGATTCGTCCTCGTAGAAGATCGCGGAGCGGTACTGCTCCCCGATATCCGGGCCCTGGCCATCCACCTGCGTTGGGTCGTGGATTTCGAAGAAGAGCTTCGCGAGCGCCTCGTAGGTGAGGCGCGCTGGGTCGTAGAGGACCTCTACCGCCTCGAGGTGGCCGGTCTGGCCCGAGCAGACCTCCTCGTAGGTGGGGTTTTCTTTCCACCCGCCGGTATAGCCCACGGTCGTCCTCACCACGCCCACCTGTTCCTTGAAGCAATGCTCCACGCCCCAGAAGCAACCGGCGGCAAAGATCGCCCGCCCGAGCTTCGCCTCATTCTCCGGAACAAAGACCATCGAGATGGAGTTGACGCAGTGGCGGGTGTTTTTCGGTGTAAAGCCCTCACCCGTGAAGACGTGGCCGAGATGCGCGCCGCAGTTGGCGCATAGGATCTCGGTGCGCCGGCCATCGGGATCCGACATGCGTACCACCGCGCCGGGGATCTCGTCATCAAACGACGGCCAGCCACAACCCGAGTGAAACTTATCTTCCGAGCGATAGAGCAGCGCGCCACACCGCCGACAGGCATACAGCCCGGGCTCGAAGTGGTCGTTATACTCCCCCGTAAACGGCGGCTCGGTCCCCTTGTAAACGATGACGCGCTCCTCTTCGGGCGTCAGCTTCCGGTATCCCTCTTCCGATGCCATCTTCTCCTCCCTTCCTTGTCGAGATCGGGCTGATTCGCCCCAGTTTACCCGGTATGGCCGCTTCCGTGAAGCCCCTCGGAAGGTTTGACACTCCAACCCGGTGCCCCGTGACACCCGAATGGAGCTGCAGGGCCGATCCGGTGGATCAGCGTACGAGGAGAGACCCCGCTCCGGACCGAATTGAGGGAGGAGCGCGCGGGGCCACGCGCGGTATCACGCATCCCGCACTAGCAACATGGAGAGAGCAACCAATGGCGACCGATCGAGAGAACTTCCTGGCGACTACGGTGCACCGGCGTCCGGGGCGAATCCTCTATCACGCCAGTTTCACGGAGGACCTGCGCCGCCGCGTCGTGGAGCACATCGGCACCGAGGACATCGCGGGATACTACGGCTTCTACGCGTCCACGTACATTCCGATCCGCCGGCCCGAGGGCGTGCCCGCCCCGGATTACACGCGCTACTGGGAGGGCTACGACCGCCCGGCGGGCTCGTGGATCAACGGCATCGGCGTCCTGGAGATCCCCTCTGGAGTCTACCACTTCACGGGCTACGTCTCGCCCCTGCGCAACGCCACCAGCCTGAAAGAGCTGGAGGAGTACCCGCTGGATGATATCGCCAGCTGGGATCTCTCGTACATGCGCCAGATGGTGGAAGAGGCGCGCGCCGCCGGACGCGTCACCGTCGGCAGCGTGGGCCACATGTACGAGACGGCGTGGCAGATCCGCGGCTACGAACAGTTCCTGATGGATACGGTGGAGCGCCCCGCGTGGGCCGAGTGCCTCCTGGAACGCCTGGCCACCAACAACCTGGCCAAAGCGGTCGCGTTCGCGCGCGCCGGCGTCGATATGCTCCACTGCGGAGACGACGTGGCGAATCAGCAGGCGCTGATGTTCTCGCCCTCGGTATGGCGGCAGATGCACCTCCCCCGCTGGACCCGAGTCTGGCGTGCCGCCAAAGAGATCCACCCCGAAATCCGCGTCTGGTACCACAGCGACGGGAACATCACGGAGATCGTGGGCGACCTGATCGAGGCCGGCATGGATATCCTCAATCCGGTGCAGCCGGAATGCCTCGACACCGACGCTCTCCACCGGCGGTATGGCCGGCGCATCACTTTCGACGGGTGCATCGGCACGCAATCGACGATGCCGTGGGGCACGCCGGACGAGGTGCGCGCGCGCGTGAAAGAGGTCATCGAGAAGTATGGCCAGGAGGGCGGGCTGATCGTTTCGCCCACGCATGTCCTCGAGCCCGAGGTGCCCCTCGCCAATATCGATGCCCTCTTCGAGGCGTGTCGGGAATACGGTACCTTTGAATGACGCGTGTCGCGCGCCAGCGCGGAAAACAACCCACCAGATCCTGAAGGGGCAGAGATCTCTCAACCATTCTCCCCGCGCCCCAGTGGCGCGCTCATCCACCGAGAGGAGCAAACAGACGTGACCAGGTTCAACAAGCCCTCGGAGATCAAAGTGGGCGTCATCGGCTATGGCGGCGCCTTCAACATGGGCAAGCTGCATCTCTCCCAGATGCAGGCCGCCGGCATGACGCCAACCGCCGTCGCCGAGATCGACCCGAAACGCCTCGAAGCCGCCCAGGCGGACTTCCCTGGAATCGAGACCTACAGCTCGGTCGCCGAGATGCTGGAGAAGTCGGACGTCCACCTGCTGGCGGTGATCACCCCGCACAACACCCATGCCGAGCTGGCACTCCAGTGCCTCAACGCCGGCCGGCATGTGGTCACAGAGAAGCCGTTCGCGATCACCACCGCCGAATGCGACGCGATGATCGCCGCCGCGAAGGAGAACGTCGTCGTCCTTTCCACCTACCACAACCGGCACTGGGATGGCTGTGTGATGGAAGCCGTCCGCCAGATCCGCTCCGGCGTCATCGGCGAGGTATTCCGGATCGAGGCGCACATGGCCAACTATGCCCAGCCGCGCGATTGGTGGCGCTCCAGCAAATCGATCTCCGGAGGCATCCTCTACGATTGGGGCGTGCACCTGCTGGAGTACTCGCTCCAGATCATCGATTCGGAGATGTGCGAGGTGACCGGGCTCGCCAAGACCGGGTTCTGGGCCGACAAGACCCGCTGGGGAGCCGATACGAACGAGGACGAGGGCTTCGGCGTAGTCCGGTTTACCAACGGCAAGTGGCTCACGCTACGGATCAGCGCCATTGATAGCAACCCCTCTGGCCGCTGGCTGGAGATCACCGGCACGCTGGGCACCTACCTCTTTGACCACACCACCTACGAGATTATCAAGCACGAAGAGGGGAAGACCCACATCATCCGCGGCACCAACCCGCCGAGTGAGGGCCAGAGGTTCTACGATAACATCGCCGACCACCTCACCAAGGGCACGCCCCTGGTGATCACCCCCGAGTGGGCACGCCGGCCGATCCATATCCTCGACCTGATGAATCAGAGCGCCGCGCAGGGAACGGCGCTGAAGACGACCTACCGGTAGCGCCCGGCGCTTCCGGAAAACGCGCGGGGGGCCAGGCGATGCCTGGCCCCCCTTCGTCGCATCCGGACGCGGCCGGTTCTACTCCACGTTCAGGCCGGCCAGATAGTCGTCCAGCTCCTGGCGCAGTTTCTTCACGGCGTCACGCTTCGCGTCCAGCTCCTTCTGGAGGGCCTCGATTCGCGTTTCGATCTCCAGCAGCTTCTTTTCGAACCGCTCGTAGGCCTGGCTGTTCCGGGTCACGGCACCCATGTTCGACCGCGTCTCCGCCTGGTCGCGCCGCAGGTCGGCGATCTGCTTGGTCAGATCGGTCACTTCGCGTTCCGCCTGCGCGAGCGCCTGGCGCCGTCGAACCGCCTCGGCGAGCGCCTCGCGCGTCTTCCGCGGGATCTCGTCGCTGGAGGCGTACATCTGAAGCGTGCCCAAGTCCGCGGGGAGGAGATCCATCATCTCCATCTCGGTCTGCTCTTCGCGCACGTCAAACGCGCGCGTTGCACCCGCGGGCACGGTCACCTCGAAGCGATACAGCTCGGGCGTCTTCTCAGTGGGCTCCTTCGGCTCGATGAGCGTGCGCTCCGGATTGAAGGGATGCTCGATGATCACCACCCGCTCCTCGTCCGCCTTGTTCTTGAGCGAGTAGGTCTGGGTGAAGTACCTCTTGTGGGTGATCGTCATCGTGCCGCGAACGATCCGGGCGCTGGCGATCTTCTTCGAGCTCTTCACCGACGAATCGACCGTCGTCTTCAGGTCCACGGCGTAGCTGAGGAGGCGGCGCTCCTTGGGCGTGATGTTGCCGAGGAGGGCGTCGCCGGCATAGGTGCCGCCGTCGAGGAGGGTGACCGGACCAGCCAGAAGGGTCAGATCGGTGTTGTTGGTGAGCCAGACGCCGCTGAGCGGGTGATTTGCGAGGGCGCGCTGGTTGTAGATGCTCACCTTTCGCGCCTGGACCTTCTGGTTGATGATCGGGAGCATCGCCGACTGCCGCCGGGGGATCGTCACCGGCTCCTTCATCTGGTAGACAAACAGTTCGCCGGCAGTCTCCCCGGTCGCGGCGGGCTGAAGGTCCGAGCGCATGGCACCGTTGGCCGCGCCCGCATCTGCCGCAATGGCGGTGGATGCCGGGGCAGGCGCCATCACGGCCGGGGGCTTGCCGCTGGCCTCCCGGCGTTGCATCGCCTTGCTGGATGCGGGAGCTTTCAGAGTCTCCATGCCCTCCGCGTACTCCTGTGGGCGCAGCGAGGCATAGCGCTCGCTCTGGACCACCGGCCGGGAGAGGTAGAGCGGCGTGTAGAGGTCCTGGATGAACGAGATGGGCCGGCCTGAAGCAAGGGTGAGCGTCACCCCCTCCCAGTCCAGATCGCTCGTGTTCTCTACGACGGCCCAACCTTGCAGAAGTGCCCCGCCCTTCGCCTCGTCGAGGACCAGGCGATAGCTGCTCTTCCAGACGGGGGCCTCGGCCACATAGCCGACGCGCACCAGGCGCTCTCCCTTGCCGGCAAAGCGGAGGGTCACCGGGCGCGTATCCACGTCGCGGTTCTCTGCGAGAAGCTGGAGGGCTTTCTGCAGCTCCGCGTTCAGGCGGGCATCCGCCAGGGAGACGCTTCGGATGGAATCGAGCGGGATTGCCTTCAGGCCCTCCTCGGTCACCAGTTCCAGGATCTGCTCCTCGACCAGCACGTTCCCGGGCAGAAGCTGCTTCTTCTGGGAACGCACTGCCAGAATCTTGCCGGACGCCAACTCCGGGGTGCGTACGCTTACCGTTGCCCCGCGAAGCTGGCGCAGGAGCTCCGGGAGGGTCGGCTGTCCGGTGAGGTCCACGCCGAAGCCCTTCAGCGCGCGCTCCAGCGGCTCGCGCGAGGCGTAGTTGACGCTGCTCACGCTGCCTCCGCCCAGATCCATCACCACCAGTGACTTCAGGAGGTCGTTGATCCCCTCCGTCTTGAAGCGCATCGTGACCTCCGCCGCATCGGTCACGCGCCCGTTGTGCTCGAAGTAGGCCACCCCAGAGCTGAAAACCGTCACTTTCGAGACGGGCAAAGTCGCCTCCGCCGCGCCTACCCCATCCGGCACCGCCCATGCGAGCAGCGCCAGGGCGAGAGCTAGCTGTTTCATAAAGATCCCGGGGATGCAAGGGGCGATGGGCCCCCTGCCCCTCCCGTCCTCCTCTCTCGTTTCGTTCCGCGATCTCACCGTCTCATGCAAGAGGGCTCCGTCGCGCAGGGCAACGTGCTTCCCAAACGCCGGCGCGAAGACTCCCAGGCATCGATCCGGTCGGGCCGCACTCCAGCGCTCCTGGAGATGACTCGCGAGAGCACGCCCTCTACTCTCTATGACGCTACATCGGCCCGGATCCTTCACTCGGGGTTCGCTCTGCCGGGCGCGGGCCTGTCCCAAGGAGCGGCAGGGGAGGTGCCCGCCGTCTCAATGGCGCGGGCGATCCGGTCGCGCCACCGGTACACCGCGGCGGGGTCGTCGGTGTAGCGGGTCATGCTCTCGGCCACTTCCGCGGGCACCTCGAGCAGAGCTTTGGCCGTCTCCAGCCACTTGGCCTGGCGCTCGTGCAGCTGGGGCGAGGCTTCCACCTTCGCGATCGTGGCTTCGAGAATCCGAACGTAGGCGTAATCTTCCAGGCCGTCACGGAAGTTCTCCAGACGGATCGTCGCGAGCGGCGTTCCGCCCGGACCAACGCACGTCCAGGAGCCGTCGCCGTGGTAGGTTGTCCAGCTCCGCGGGTCCCAATCGGTGAAGGGGCCCCCGGTGATCGGCTTCCGCGAGTTCCAGATGCTGATCTGGTAATAGAGGAAGCCGTCCGGGCGGTATTTCGCCGTCAGCGCGCCCATCAGGAGCCGGCCCTCAATCGCCGGGTACTCGATGAACATGTTGGCGTGGGGATGGTGCGGCCCGCAGCAGATGTACCACCACACCTCTTTGCCCCGGGCACGCGCGGCGGCCGCTCGCTCCGGATCAAAGCGCGACGTCAGCGGGCACCAGGCATCCACCGACTGGATCTCCGACTCCAGGCCGAAGCTGTGATCGTAGGTGGTGGTCATTACCATGACATCGGGGAACTCTTTCTTGAGCTCCGCAGCCGCACGCTCCACGCCAGGGAACTTCTCTTTCGGATGCTCGTCGCACCCGTAAATGTAGGCATACTCCAGGAGACCGAGCGCCTTCGCCTTCTCATAGCGCGCCCGGATCCGCTTGATCACGTCGGGCCAGCCATCCTCCGTATAGACGGGGAAATAGCCGAGGTTGAACCGCCCGAGCCGGCCCTGGCGATGCAGGCGCGCCAGGTCCTCGAAGTTGGGCTCCCATCCCGAGTACTCGTAGAGGCTATCGTAGGTGATGTAGTAGTCCGCCAGGAAGTCGGCCCATCGCGACCGATACCGGCGCCAGGCGTTGACCGGGTACTCTTCCATCTCCCGCCACTTCGCCTGCACCTCTTTTGTCTGATCGGTCGGGTGATCGTGGGGCGAGAAGGTGATCGCCAGCGGAAGCGGCGAGGCATCCGGCATGGTAAAGCCGTAGACCTGCACCGCTAGGTCGAAGGCGAACCGCGGCCGGCCCTCGACCAGGACCTCGAGCTTGCCGTGGTAGAGCCCGGGCGCCTGCGACTTCGGGGCACGGACGCGCACCCAGAACGCCTGCGCGTCTCCCTTCGCCACATCGGCATCCTTCATGAAGTCGAGGATCGGGTCCGGCCACCAGCCGATGTGCGGTGAGCCGTAGGGAGGCGTCGCCTTGGTCTCCACGTAGCCAACCGGCACCGCCTGGATGTTGCGTGCGGAGAAGCGCCTTCCCGGGCCGGCAAAGAGGTCACGCGCGCGCACCTGAACGCGCTTTAGGTCGCGCTCGCAGGGGAGAACCACCACCTGCAGGCTCTCCTTCTCGTTGCGCGCCAGCGCGATCTGCACGCGCTCCCGGATCTGCGGCGAGACGGCCCCCGCCCGAGGCAGCACCTTCTCCATCGAGCTCGCAAAGCCGACGACCACATCCTCGGCGGGCCCCACCTGCACCGCCGGTCGGATCCGCTCGAAGCGCACGCGCAGGGCAAGGAGCGACTCTAGCCTGGCGGTCTCCTCTCGCAGGCGCGCGAGCGCCTTTGGCGCCTCGAGCACCGCTTCATCGCCCTGGGCAAGCGCGGCCTCGACACGCGAGAGCTCCTTCCGGAGGCCGGCAATCTCCTTCGTCGCCCACTCCGCCAGGCGGGGTTTCCCGCGCGCCGCCTCTTCCAGGCGGCCCGCCGCCTCGCCGAGATCGGCGCGGGCTTTTTCCACGTTGGGCGCCTGGAGCGTGGCGAGCTCCTTCAGGTAACTCGCGGGAAGGGGCGGGATCTCCTCGCCCGGCTCCAAGAGGAGCAGCCGGTCGATGTGGATCACCATCTCCTCGGGCGGGTCCTCGGTGAAGAAGTGCATCACCTGGATATCGGATGCATCCACCTTTCGGTCGGCGAAACCCTTCCGCACCGGGATCACGGCCTGGATCCGCGTGTGAGGCGGGAGCATCTCGCGATGGCTCAGGCCGTGACGAGTTGGCTTCTCCGAGTCGGTGATGAAGAGCATCAGCCGGTGGGGCGTGTCTGTCACGTTGACCAGCTCCATCACCAGGCGGTCGTAGCGCGACCAGTCGGTGATCGGGGGCTTCCCTTCAAACGCCGGCCACTTGCGTGCGCCGCCGTGCTCCTCGGGCCGCCATTTCCCTGTCCAGAAGCGCATAGAGAATTGGCCCGAGGCGGCAAACGCCTGGGAGCGCTCCAGGCGCTTATCGGCGCCGAGCGTTGTCTTGCGCTCGTCATGCCACAGCGTCACCTCTTCGTCTGTCTCGAAGTCAAACAGCACCGTCGCCGCCGAGAGCGGCGCGCCCGCGCCGAGAAAGATGCAGAGCGCGATCGCCCATACGAGCCTCATCTCACGCCACTCCTTTCCACCCGATGAGATACGTCGCCCGCGGGGGCCGCGTTGCCCGCCGGGGCCGGGCCCTCGAACCGCTCGTTCGAGGGCGGGATCTCGCCGTCTTCCCTGCGGCTCATGGATTCCGCCAGCGATAGACGTGGACGCCATACGGCTCGAAGCTGTCCTCCAGGAGGCCTCCCTGAGGCGAGAGAGCGCGCTCCTCAAAGAGGCATTCCACCTTCTGGCCCAGGCCGGGCACGCGGAAGCGCGCTTTCACGTTTTCGGCGCTCGAGCTCGCCGTGAAGAGGTAGGTGAAGCCGCTGTGCCTGCGGACCATCGTGCTGATGGAGGGGTAGCCCAAGGCATCGCGTGCCGGCCCGGCCACCACTTCGCAGGCCACCTTCACTCCCGGATCGCGCTCCACCAGAACGTTCTGGAGCTGCGCCAGTTCGCCGGCCACCCGCTTCAAATTGGCCCAGACCCGGGGGTCATGGGTGGCGCCATGGTTCTTGCCGTGGCCGCCGTAGGTGTAGTAGGTCATCCCGGTTGCCCCGTGGATGAGCGACAGGTAGGTCATCGCGCGTACCTCGGCGTCGGTCGGATACCGCGGCCACCCCCAGCCCTCGAAGACCTGGACGATCGCCCAGATCGCCTTGCGGGTGGTGCCGGCGCGCTTCAGGTCGGCGGCAATCGTTTTCATATCGCGAATGATAAGCGGCACCTGATCGGGCCCATCCCCTCGGATGGGATAGAGCTCCGGGAGGAAGCCGTCGGTCGACTCCACGTAATCCGCGTAGCGAGAGTTCTCCGGCGAGCCGACCGGATCGGCCTGGACCGTGATATGGGCCGGGTCAATATCGCGCACCGCCTGATGAATGCGGCGCAGCTCCTCGGGTCCGATATGGCTGGCGGTGTCGTCGGCCAGATACCAGGCGAGGAGGGCGGGCTCGGCTTCATCGGCGACCACATCCAGCAGAACGCTGGCCGGATCGCGCGTGTTGGCGCCCCCGCGCGCCGAGATGAACAGCTTGAACCCGTGGCGGGTCGCCGCGTCCAGGAACTCGCGGAACTCCGGGGTGCGCGCCGAGTTGTAGGTATGCGCCGTGTTGAATCCGGCCTCCTTCAGCTCCTGGAAGGCGCGGTCGAAGCTCTGCTGGTTGTGCTCGCGCTTCCAAACCGCGTAGATCCCGATAGGGAAGAACGGCTGGCCGTCGATGAGCGTCACGCCATCATCGCGCAGGGTGACGATCCCGCGCGTGCGCGGCTCGCGGATCAGAAGCCACATCTCGTCCGAGAGCGCGTTGCCGCACAGGTCGCTGGCATCCACCGTGATCTGGTGCAGGTTTGGAATCCATGGCGCCTGCGCGGGAGGCCCCTCGAATGAGAGATCCGCGAACGCCACCTCCTCCCCTGGACCGATGTTCGGATGGTCCCAGCCGATGCGGATGTAGGCGGCGCGCGCCTCCGGTGGCGCGACCACGCTCATCTGCGTCTCGTGCCACTGCGGGTCCGCATCGCCAAAATCGATTGGAACCCGCTCCCCGACGGGCCGGCCTTGGGCATCGAGGAAGAAGATCCCGCTTGAGTAGGATCCACTCCCCTCGCCCGCCTTGTCCAGCGGCATCGTGTGGCGCGACCAGAAGCGCACGTGATACGTCGCCCCGCCCTGAACCGCGACCACGGGCGAGGTGAGCGCGAACGCCGTATCGCCCGTGCGCCCGCGGAGGAGCAGCGAGGGCGCTCCGCCCGGCTCACGAGGCTCGCCCTCGCTGATCGAGAGGAGCCCCTGGTAGTTCGCCTTCGCCCATCCCCCGAATCCGGGCTGGATCCCCACGGGGGTAAAAGGCTGTTCCGGGGTGTAGCGGTAGGTGCCGTCCGGCTCGCGCGTGAGCCCGCGTGTCACCAGGCGCCCGTCCACGAAGACGCGCACCGAGCGCGGGTCGATGCCGCTCCCCTCGCCATCGTGGAGCACGAAGCGCACCGGGGCATCCGCCTGCGCGGTTCGCCCCGGGCTCCGGCGGACTAGCACCGGCGGGCGCCGGTCCGGGCCGCTCCAGGCGCGCTCTGTCACTTTCCGGGTGCCAGCGCCGAGCGTCACCGAGCGCACCACGGGCGTCGCCGCCGGATTGCTCGTAAGGAGGTGAACGCGGTACTGCGCCCAGGCGTGCGCGCGCGACGCGGCCGGCAGCGGCGCGCCGGCCGCTGGGAACGCGGTTTTCTCACTCCCATCCGGACCCATCCAGCCGGTCCACCGCCCGGGCGCGCCGGCGTCATCCGGGGCCGTGCGCACCCGAAGGAGTACGCGGGTGTCTCGTGGCGTCTCCGCCTGATACGAGAGGCGCGCGCCCGGAGGAATCCGCACCGGACACGAGATCAACTCGCCGCTCTCCACGTAGCGCGGCGGGTCGGTGAGAATGGAAAGCGAGAGGTCATCCAGGCAGACGTAGGAGCCGGTGGGAAGATTGGGCGAGTCGAAGCCGATGGAGAGGACCGCCTGGCGCGCGTTCTTGGGGATGGTGCCCTGCACCACGTGCTCGCGCCAGCGCTCTGAAACCTCGCCGAAAGTAAACGAGTTTACGCCGGCCTCGTTGCCGGCGGCATCCAGCCATCGGATCCGAGACCAGTACAGCTCTTTATGCCCGTGGATACGGCGCAGGTCGCGGTTGTAGCAGGCCTGGAAGGAGAGCCGGAACGGGCGCCCGCCCGGCACGGCGTCAATCCGGCGCTCCAGGCCCCAGGCGGTATCGCCCTTCTCATCGGTCCCGGCGATCACCAGGCACGCCTTGCCCGAGTGGGGTTCCAGCTTCGGAGCGGGCTCGCCTGGCACCGCTGCCTCGGGCAAAGTGGGCGGGAGGACCCCAATCCGCAGCCGGTCCTCAAAATTCTCCAGCTTCCAGGCACCGGGGAACTCCTCGAAGCCGTCACGCAAGATGGGAGTCCACTGCCGGGCCAGGCGCAGCGTGGCGCCGTCCTCAATATCCCTCCCTGAAGCATACTCCACAGCCAACGCAGGGCTTGCGACCAACAGCAGAAGCGCGATCACCATCTGCTCTTTCCACATGGCCATCCTCCGTGCCGGCAAGGTTCAGAACCCGGGAAAGAGAGAGCGCCCGTCGCCTGAGCGAAGGGCCGCTTTCGCCATCCCGGGAGTTAGCCGGTAGTTCGGCACGCGCCCGGCCTCTCCCTGCGCGAGTGAAAGCGCGGGCAAGGCATCCGCATCCAGAAACGCGAAATAGCAGGGGGGCGCGGCAGGAGCCAGGGAACCGTTTCGCGCCTCCTGGTATCATGGGGAGATGAGGAGGGTCGATGAGTTTCGTTCCGGCGGTGGGCCCGGCAGATGAGGAGATCGCGGGTTGGTGGTACTGCTTCCAGCGGGCGCACCTGCTCGTGCGAGAGGATGGTTCAGGAGAGAGCGCCGTGCCACGCACGCCCGGCGTCTCAGCCCTGGGGTTGCGCCCGGATACAGTGCAACTCTTGGGGACACACGATGGCATCCCCTGCCTGGCAGCCGGTCTTGATGCCGCGCCGGCCGCCCTGCCCCCAGGATACCGCTTTGTCCACCTACGAGAGCTGTTCGGCGTGCTGCCCGACGAGCAGTTTGCTATCGCCACGCGCGCCGCGCACCTGGCGCAGTGGGACCTGGCGCACCGCTTCTGCGGCCGCTGTGGCAAGCCGCTGGCACTGAAATCCGACGAGCGCGCGAGGGTTTGCCTGGCCTGCGGGCAGCTCTACTACCCACAGATCTCACCCGCCGTGATCGTGGCGGTCTGCCGGGGCGACCAGATTCTGCTCGCGCGCAGCCCGCGCTTCCCTCCGGGCACCTACAGCGTCCTCGCCGGTTTCGTCGAGGCGGGCGAGACGGTAGAGGCGTGCGTCCATCGTGAGATCCGCGAAGAGGTGGGCATCGAAGTGGCCCACCTCCGCTACATCGGCAGCCAGCCGTGGCCCTATCCCAACTCACTCATGCTCGGGTTCATGGCCGAGTACGCCGGCGGCGAGATCCGGGTGGATGGCGTCGAGATCCTGGAGGCCGCCTGGTTCACTCCAGATGCTCTCCCGGGCCTCCCCGGTCCAGGCAGCTTCGCCCGCGTCCTGCTGGACCACTACCTGCGGCGAGTCGGCGCATCCCCCGAGGGCAGATCCGCGGCTCACGAGGGCCGGCGGCCTAGCTGTAGGTGAGGAGCGCCGTCGCCCGGCAGGGGCGGTCCACCCGGAAGCGGATCCAATGGGCGTTGTAGCCCTCCGGGAAGTGGTGCGTGACCACCTGACCCGCGGGCACCCGGATCTCCTGATAGGCGTGCCAGCCGTGGTGATCGGTATCCACCTCAATCTGGAATGTCACCTCGGTCGCGGCATCGTGCGAGAGATCCAGCTGCTTCCGATCATAGCCGGTCATCAGGTAGGGGTCGGAGGGCTCCTCCGGGCTGGCCGATGTCTGCAGCCATGGCCCGCCCTTCCCGGCGGGCTTGCCCAGCTGCCACAGGTCGTCGATATGCCCGAACCAGAGTGCCACCCGGCCATCCGGGGAGCGGAAGATGTGCCCGTCCGGCTTCGCGCCCGCGCGAACGCCGCTCAGAACCATCAGCCCGCGCCAGGTGCAGAAGTCGAGGATCCTCCGGTTGTGCGTGCAGACCGGCTTGATCAGTGGCAGGCCCTCGTCGCGAGGCATCTCGTAGAAGGTGCCGTGAGCGTTGACCAGATACCGCTCGGAGACGCACTCGCGAACGCAGCGCGGCCACCCCGTGGCAAACGGCTGGTCATACGCCGCGGCAGCCTTCGGCAGGCGATAGCGCGCGCCACCCAGGGTCATGATCACCGAGGCGGCATCCACGGTGAACTCCTGCTTGACCGAGGCGATCTGCTCCACTTCCTCGCTCCGGTCTTCGTCAGCCCGGCCAATTCTCAAATCCCCGTCCACTTCGTAGTAGCCGGCGGAAGTTGCCTGGCCAGAGGCGTCTACCTCCCACGCCAGCACTTGCAGGTTGCGGTTGTGCTTGGCCGGCCGGATCAGCGCGGCGCTGAACGGCTCCGGTGAATCCACGGAGGCCAGGCCGGCGAAGAGCGCCGGATCGTCGCGCGAAGTGTCGCGCGGGGAAGTGCAGTGGAAGTAGGCGGTCGCGGTGCAGTCGCGGTCGGTCTTCACGCGCGCCCAGGCAGCTTCAAAACCAGTGGGAAAGATGTAGTAGGCCGAGCCACGCGCCGGCACCGTGACGGTGTGGTGGACCTGCCAGCGGTCCTGGCCATCGGGGTCGCACTCCAGGGTGAAGCGGACCGGGGCATCCGCATCGTGGGAGAGGTGAACCACGCGCCGGTCGAAGCCGTGGATCAGGAACGGGTCGGAAGCCTCGCCCGCGCGAACGGCATCCTGGAGCCAGGGGCCGCCCCATCCGGATCGGGGCCCGAAGGCGCGAAGGTCGTCGCGCGTGCCAAACCAGAGGTTGGATTGCGACTGGCCGGCCATCGGGTTTTGCATGATCGAAGTGTCATCGCCCGCGAGGATGAGCCGGCCATTCCAGTCGCAGAAATCGGGGATGTAGCGCAGGTGGCTGGCAATCGGCGCGAGGCCGCCGGTGGCGCCAGCGCGAAAGCCGGGCGGGAAGTCCCAAAACATGCCGTGCATCGTCATCATCCACTT
>Ga0116167_1002147_pt1 | contig 17077 bp, 9 predicted proteins | sample AD_JPNMR3_MetaG_FD_89794 | JGI IMG/M metagenome (GOLD analysis project Ga0116167, IMG submission 89794) | Active sludge microbial communities of municipal wastewater-treating anaerobic digesters from Japan - AD_JPNMR3_MetaG | ecosystem: Engineered > Bioreactor > Anaerobic > Digestate | place...
GAAGCATAAAGATTATAATTTCCCTTATTAAAGTAGAAAGATCTTTATCTTTTCTATCTTTTAAATTGTTAATTTTTTCAAAAAGATTTTGATTCAATACAAAATCAAACTCTTTCATGCTTACACCTCCTTTTTATAAAAAAATATTTCTATATATTAATCACAAAATTTTTAAGAAAATCCTTTACAACTTTTAAAAAAAAATTAAAAAAATTTTGCCTAAAAATAAAATAGCATCCAGTAAAATAATATAAGGATTTAATAACTTTAAAATTTTCAAGTATACATAGCCTTTTAAGAAAAAGAGATTTTAATCTTTACTTATTATAAAAACCGCAAGCTCTGCTCTTAAATTTGGGAAAAGTTTGATTTTTTTATATTTATCTGATAAAAATTTTCTTTTTAAATATATCTCTTTTTTGATCTTTATCCCATTTTCTTTACAGAATATCTTAAAGTCTTTTATTGTTAAAAGGTGAATATTTGGAGTGTCATACCATTTATATGGCAATTCTTTTGATACTGGCATTGTGCCATAAAATAAAAACTTTAAGCGAATTGGTAGTGTTCCAAAATTTGGAAATCCTAAAATCCCTTTTTTACCTATTCTAAGCATCTCCATTATCATACCTTTTGAATCATATATTTGCTGAATAGTCTGATTTAATACAACTATATCAAAAAATTTTGTCGGGAAATCAAGTGGAAGATTATCAAGATCAAGTTGAATAACAGAAAGCCCTTTTTCTATACATTTTATTATCATATCATCGCTAATATCAATGCCATGTCCTTTAACATTTTTATTTTTTATTAGATATTGAAGAAGTGCACCATCGCCACATCCTAAATCAAGAACCCTTTCCCCATCTTTTATCTCTTCTGAAATTACCTTATGAATGGTCTGTCTTAACATTATGCCTCCTCCTTATCATTATCTTTATGATTGGATAAAAAACTCTTTATTACCTTTTCCAACTCTTCATTTTTAAGTAAAAAGGCATCATGTCCATAAGGAGAATCAATATTAACATACGTAACCTCTTTATCTTCATTCATAAGTGCTTTAACAATTTCCCAGCTTTCCTGAGGTGAAAAATGCCAATCCGATGTAAATGTTACTATTAAAATTCTACTTTTGAACTTAGCAACAATATCATTTAATCTATTTTTTCCACGTGTCATATCATACATATCCATTGCCTTTGTAAGATATAGATAACTATTGGCATCAAATCTCGATACAAATTTTCTACCCTGATAACGAAGATAACTCTCGACCTGAAACATTGGTCCAAAAATTCCATACATCTGATCAGTTTCAAGGATATCTCTCTTTATATCTCTTCCAAATTTACTCTCAATTGCGCCTTTTGATAGATATGTTATGTGAGCAACCATTCTTGCTATAGCAAGTCCTCTTTCTGGAAAATTACCATTATAATAATCACCATTATTAAAATTAGGATCAGAAAGAATAGCATTTCTCCCTACTTCATAAAAGGCTATGATCTGAGGTGATGTCTTATGTGCAGCTGCAATTATTATAGAATTCTCCATCATGTCTGGATACAAAACATTCCATTCGAGAGTAAGCATTCCACCCAATGATCCCCCAATTATACATTTTAACTTTTTTATACCTAAGTAATCTATTAATTCTTTTTGCACCTTTACCATATCTGTAACAGTAAACATAGGAAATTTTAATCCATACTCTTTACCTGTTTCTGGATCAATAGATGAAGGGCTAGTGGTTCCCATACATCCTCCAAAATAATTGGCACATATAATAAAATATTTTTCTGTATCAATGGCTTTATTTTTGCCAACAAGAGTATCCCACCATCCTGGCGTTGTATTATCTGGATCATAGTCTCCTGTAACATGAGTATCGCCGGTTAAAGCATGGATAACAAAAATGGCATTGTCTTTATTTTCGTTTAATGTACCAAATGTCTCATAAGCAACAGTAATTGGACCAAAATATTCACCTGACTCTAATAAAAAATCCTTCTCTTTTGCAAAGGTGTAGTATTTTATATTAGGATAAGGAATTTTTCTTTTCAATTTACAATCCTTCGGGGATAAATTTTTGATTTAATATAATAAAAAAAAAGAAAAATGTCAAAATATAAATGTGTTAACTTTAATTTTGGGGTATAATTTTATTTTTAGATAGTTAAAAAGATAAATTTATCCTAAGGGTTAATTTTGTTTGAGAAAAGATTGTAATAGTCTTGTTTATTTTTCGAGTAGAATTTAAAATAAATTTTTTCAATAGTATGTCTCAAATCCCACTACCTGATAGCAATCGTTGTAGATTGCCTTGTAAAAGGGCGTGAGGTTACCGGAAAAGTGGGATAATTCTCTGCTCTTATTCCACTTTTTAATCTTTGTTAGCTTTAAGAATAACTTTAATGTTATTATACTACACTTCATCTCAACCCCGGTAATCCCAAGTCTCTCATACTCTTGTAAAAAGAGTAGGATAATTCTCCTCAGTAAACACCCCAGGCTGAAAAAGTTAAGATCAGCATGGATCTTTTTCAAAAATCTGTAATCCTGTTTTGACAAATACACATGGATCCTTGCATCCCCATCTATTCTTTCGTATTTATTTCCATCTTCTTCACCAAAACAATATATCTTTTTTACTCTATTGGTATATAGTTGCAAGATATATACAATAAGTCCAGAAAGAGATATGTTGAATTTTTTTGCAATATCTGCAAGCCTTTTCTTCATAGCAGAGTTAACCACAATATGTAACTCATGATCTACAGTATAGTTTTCTAAAATTTTACAAATGTTATTCATAAAAAAATCCTCCTTAAAAATATTATAAAAATTATTTTCTATATATTAATCACAAAATTTTTGAAAAAATCCTTTACAACTTTTAGAAAAAAATTTAAAAAAATTTTGTCTAAAAATAAAATCGCATCCTGGCACATTTTAATTTTCTTAACACATAATTATAAATTAAATTTGACTTTTAAGATAAAATATATTAAAATTATTAATGATCTGAGAATTCTTTTAACTAAAGAATTTGAGGAGTTTTTCTAAAAGATTATTCTAATCCAGAGGAGTTTTCTGATGGAGAGGAGATTAGGCGTAATAGCTATTCTAGTCTACTCAAAAGAGGCAATTCAATCTCTTAATAGTATTTTATCAAATTTTAGTGAAATAATTTTAGGAAGAATGGGCTTACCTCTTAAAGAGAAAAATCTTCATATTATTTCATTAATTGTTGAAGGAGATACAGATCAAATTGGTTCTCTTACTGGAAAAATCGGAAAACTCTCTGGAATTAAAGTAAAATCTATGTTTACAAAAGATTAAGGAGGCATAAAAATGAATCTTAAAATTCAAAATCCCAAAAATATTGAAAAAAACTTTATTGATAGAGAGAAACTATACTCTCTTATAAGAGAAAAAAAACCTTCCAAAAATGAGGTAAATGAAGTTCTAAACAAGGCTTTAAAACTAAAAGGATTAACACTGGAAGAGGCAGCAATTTTACTATCTGTTAATGATGAAGAATCTTTAAAAAATATTCTGGAAACAGCAAAAATTGTCAAAAATCTTATCTATGGAAAAAGGCTTGTTCTATTTGCACCTTTATACATTGGTAATGTATGCTCTAACAACTGCCTTTATTGTGCCTTTAGAAAGGATAATAAGACTTTAAACAGAGTGATCTTAACAGAAAGTCAGATAGAACATGAAGTGATCTCTTTATTAAAAGAGGGACATAAAAGAATATTAATGCTATGTGGTGAATCAGAGGAGAATAGCCTTGACTATTTTCTTGAGGCTATAAGAATTGCTTATAAAGCAAGATACAATAATAACAACATAAGAAGAATAAATGTAGAAATTGCTCCTCTTGATGTAGAAGGATTTAAGAGACTTAAACAGGAAAAGATAGGCACTTATGCATGTTTTCAGGAGACATATGACCCAGTTCTTTATAAAAAATATCATCCCTCTGGGCCAAAGGTTAATTATGAATACAGGCTTACTGTAATGGATAGAGCCATGTTAGGAGGAATAGATGATGTTGGTATTGGAGCACTTTTTGGGCTTGCTGATTATAGATTTGAGGTGTTAGGTTTACTCGAACATGCAAGACATCTGGAAGAGACTTTTGGTTGTGGACCTCATACCGTTAGTGTACCAAGGATAGAGCCAGCAGAAAATGCCCCTCTTTCTAAAAAAATTCCTTATCCAGTAAGTGATTTTGACTTTAAAAAACTTGTTGCAATTATAAGATTGGCTTTGCCATGGACAGGGATTATTCTTTCTACAAGAGAGAGCGAAGAGTTAAGAAATGAATTGTTTAACTATGGTGTAAGTCAGATATCCGCTGGTTCACGAACAAATCCGGGGGCATACTCAAAAGAAAAACCAGACTCTGGAAGTCAATTTTCACTCGGTGATCACAGGAGTCTTGATGAAGTTATAAATAAATTAATAGATATGGAATATATTCCATCTTTTTGCACCGGCTGCTATAGAAAAGGGAGAGTAGGAATAGACTTTATGGATCTTGCTAAACCCGGTTTAATTAAAGAATTCTGTATGCCAAATGCAATTTTTACCTTTATGGAATATCTAATCGATTTTGCAAAACCAGAAACAAAAGAAAAAGGCTTAAAATTAATTGATAAATTGCTTTTAGAAGTGGAGAAAAAAGAGCTTAGAGAGAAAATGATCCAAAAATTAGAATTAATAAAGGCTGGTAATAGGGATGAATATTTCTAATATTTCAGTTGATAAAAATGGGGCTATTTCTCTATATAAAAAAGGTGATGATTCTATTTTTAAAAAGGCACAGGAGATATGTAATTCTATTTATGGAAATAAAGTCTTTTTAAGAGGACTTATTGAATGTTCCAATATATGTATAAACGATTGCCTTTATTGTGGAATAAGAAAGAGTAATAATAAAGTAGTAAGATATAAATTGACAAAAGAAGAAATATTAAATACAGTAAAAAAAGGATATGAATATGGTTTAAAAACATTTGTCCTTCAGTCTGGTGAATTTTCCTACTCTGTAAAAGAGTTATGTGATATAGTTGAGACAATTAGAGATAAATATTATGATGTAGCAATAACATTGAGTTGCGGGTTAATGTCAAAATCTCAATATAGAGAATTAAAAAATGCCGGAGCAAATAGATATCTTATGCGTTTTGAAACAAGTGATGAAAAATTGTATAGATATTTAAGAAATGATTCTCTTAAAAGAAGAATTAAAGGTCTTATGGATTTAAATGATCTTGATTTTGAAGTAGGCTCTGGCTTTATGGTTGGCTTACCCGAAGAGACAGAAGAGACCCGTATTAATAATGCCACGCTCTGTTATGAGTTAGGTCTTGATATGGTTGGAATAGGTCCTTTTATACCTCATAAAGAGACACCTCTTGGCGATTGTCTTCAATTACCAATAGATTTTACAATAAGAATGACTGCTTTATTAAGAATTCTTCTACCTTACGCCAATATTCCAGCAACAACCGCTGCTGGCACTCTGAGTCCAACAGGTAGAGAAAAAATGTTATGGGCTGGTGCCAATGTTTTAATGCCAAATATAACCCCAACTCAATACAAAAAAAACTATCTCTTGTATCCAGATAAAATCTGTATTGATGAGAGTGGTTTTGAATGTCTGGGATGTCTTTCTAACAGAGTAAAAAGTATTGACAAAGAGATCTCCTTTAAAAGAGGGGATTCATATAGCTTTTTATTAAAAGAGAAAAGTGTAGTAAAAGCTTATAATTAGTAATTGTTAGCATTTTAGAGTCTGATTCTTTTACTTATTTTTAAATAATTATTTACAAAAGGCGCTGTTTTATTTTTAGGCAATTTAAAAGATAGATTTATCCTTAGGTTAACTTTGTTTGAGAAAGGATTGTGATAGTTTCATTTATTTTTGGGGTAGAATTTTAAATAAATTCAGTCAATAATAGGTCTCAAAGCCTATTACCTGATAGCAATCATTGTAGATTGCTTTATAAAATGGAATGAAATTCCCTTTAAAGTGGGACAATTCTCTGCACTTTCCCCACCTCTTTATCTCTGTCAATTTCAGCCAGAGTCTCAATGTCACAAGACTGCATTTCTTTTCAAACCCAAGCATTCCCATTTTCTCATACTCTTCAATGAAAATTTCAAGTATGCTTCTTAACAATTTTGCCATGCTGAAAAAATTTAAGTCAGCATGAATTTTTTTCAAGAATCTATAATCCTCCTTAGGTAAATAAAAATGTATAGAGGCGTCAGCATTTAGTCTTTCGTAAATATTTCCATCTTCATTACCAAAACAGTATCTCTTTTTGACCCTATCAGAAAATTTTTGTAAAACATATAAAATTAACTTTGATAGAGAAATATTCTCCTTTTTAGCAATCTTTGCAAGTTTTTCCTTCATAGTAAAAGTAACTACAAAATGTAGTTCCTGATCTTTTTTGTAATTTAATTTTGTATTCATAATAATTCCTCCCTAAAAAATAGTTTTTATTAATTAATCACAAAATTTTTAAGAAAATCCTTTACAACTTTTAAGAAAAAAATTAAAAAAATTTTCACCTAAGAAGGGAATTACGCCTATTATATCAACAAATTATAAGATAAATATCCCTGCTTATTAATAAGAGATTCCTCTTGCCTTAATTGAATATGCCCTAATAAAATTCAGATATCCCAGTCATTATCATAATTTATAAAAAATTTATTAGTTAATTCTAATAATTTTTTTAAAAAGTATTTCTGAAAAATTTGTATACTATATTAATATGTGTTATAATATATAATGGAGGATATTATAATTTTATGAAAAAAATATTTTTTATTGTATTAATATGTTTTCTTTCATTTAACATTTTTTCTATAGATTATACATGGACTGGAGCAGTGAATAGCAACTGGAATAATGAAGCTAACTGGGATGATGGTAATGGATATAATCCAGGTGACGGTTATCCAGATGATGCAGGTGACACTGCGACAATTGGGGCATTAAATAATGTTACTCTTAATGAAAATAATCTTACCATTGGGGACCTATTCTTAAACGGAACTCTTGATTGTGGAACAAATAATTTTACTATTGCTAATTTATCCGGAACAGGCACTTTTAATTGTGGCAGTGGGGCAATCACTATAAATGGAAATGTCACTATCTCTAATTTTAATGGGGATAGTGCGACAATTGTTATCTCTGGAAATGTAAATAATACAAACTTTACTGCATCGAGTGGAACAACAACTATTGCAGGAGATCTCACAATTTCTGGAACTTTTAATCATAACAATGGGACAATTGTTTTTAATAATAATGGTTCAATAAATCAAAACACCTCATTTAATAATATAACAATAACTTCTGGTACAAGAAATGCTTCTGGAAATATTACTGTTTTGAATAATATGATAGTTAATTCTATATTTAATTTAAATAATAACACTCTATCAATAAGCGGTAGTTTATCCGGAACAGGCACTTTTAATTGTGGTAATCAGGATATATCAATAAATGGTAATGTAACAATATCAACAATCTCTTTACCAAATAATGCACTCGCCAACATTGGTGGGGTATTTATGCCAGGAAGTTTTTCTCATAACAATGGGACAATTGTTATGAATGGCTCAAACTCACCAGTAGATTTAAAATCTGGTAATTATTATAATATCACAATTAATAAAACAAATCCAACAGATATTGTAAGAAGCAGTGGTCTAATAAATATTGAAAATAACTTAACAATTACACAGGGTATTTTAAATCTAAATGGAAATAATATTGATATAAATGGTAGTGTGACAATATCTCCAAGTGGAGAATTAAGATGTACAGGAACAGAACAGATAAATGTTGGCGCCAACTGGAATAATAGTGGGATATTTACACTAGCATCATCAACTGTTATTTTTGATACTATTTCTACAACAACTATTTCTGGCTCTACAACATTTAATAATCTTAGTTGCACAACTGCTGGTAAGATCATAAATTTTACTGCTGGAACTACACAAACTATCAATGGCACTCTTACTATTACAGGTGCAAGTGGTAATCTTATAACTCTTCAAAGCACGACTGCTGGAACTCAATGGTCTATTGTAGACAATGGGGTTGAAACAATATCTTTTGTTATAGTCAGTGATGGGAATGCCACAAATAGTATTACAGCATTAAGCAGTAAGAATAATGGCAATAATACAAACTGGATATTTTCTCCTACTACTCTTACCTGGAATGGTAGTACAAATACAAACTGGAATGTCGCTACAAACTGGGATCTCGGATATGTCCCAAATGATAGTGATAATGTGGTAATTGCAGATGTTGCAAATGATCCTATTCTTACTGGTAATGTAACAATTAACGATCTTACAATAAATGCAAATGCTATTCTTGATACAAATGGTTTTGATCTTACTGTTTCTGGAACATTCTCAAATAATGGTAGATTAAGGACAAACGGGAGTGAAACATTGAGTTTAATTATGGATGTTGACTCTGGCGAAGTAGAATATAAAGGGGGAACTGGTGGGAATATATCATTTACAGAGTTTTATACCCTTATTATAAATGGGACTGGCAACTTTACTCTTTCTGGAAATACTATTATAAATAGAGATGTTACAATCTCTTCTGGAACTCTTGACGGAACTAACAGAACAATAAATATAAAAGGCAACTGGACAAATAGCGTTGGAGCAGCAGGTTTTACAGAGAGTAACTCAACTGTCATTTTTGATGGGACAATTACCCCAGTAAATGTCTCTGCTGAAACTTTTAACAATGTGGAGATAAATAAAACAGGGACAGTGAATGCTACTGGAATATGGAATGTTTCTGGTAACATAACATTAACTTCTGGAACATTTAATCCTAATAATTTTACTCATAATGTTGCTGGTAACTGGCTTGAGACTGGAATTACATTTACACCTGCAACTGGAACAATTAATTTTAATGGGGCAAGTAATATTACTCAAAGGGCTGGAAATAATTTTTTTAATGTTACAATAAGTAATAACGCTACTCTCCTCTCAAATATGACTATGACTGGATCCTTAACAATAAATGCTGGCGCCTCTCTTACTATGAATAACTTCAATTTTACAAAGACTGGTGCTGGTGCTGGAATAATCTCTGGCTCTATATCCAGTAATAATGGTAATTTTAGTTATGGTGGAAATATAACCATAAATGCTACTGGCTCTATAGTAATATCTGGTATTGGCACTCTTACTATTTCAGGAACAACTACTAATAGTGGAACAATAACGGCTGGCACTGGAAATCTTACTTTTACAGGTAATTATACTGTTAGTAATAATGGAGTTCTAAATGGTGGGACCGGATCTATTACTTTTAGTGGAAGTTATACATCTAATAATAATGGGGCTTTAAATATTGGAGCTGTTCCTGATGGGAATACTGCTATCACATTTAATGGAAATGCAAGCTTTAATGCCACTTCTACCTTTAATTGTTCTCCTACAACAAATCCGATAATAATAGTAAATCGCAATCTTACATTTGCAGCAACAATTACATATAATCAAAATAATGATACAATACATTTTCAAAGTGGTAATGCGACTAATTTAAATAGTGGTGGCAAGACTTTTCATAATATTGTTATAAATAAAGGTGCTGCTGGAACAACCGTAACACTTGGAGCTAATTTAACACAGGCAGCAGGATATACCCTTACAATTACTCGAGGGACATTGAATCTTAATAATTTTCAATTTAATTTAGGGGCAGATTTTTCTCTATCTTCTGCAAATGGTAGAGTAACAATAGGTGATGGAACATTTAATGGCACTGGATATAACATAAGTCAATCAAACGGAATAATTAATCAAACTAACGGGACACTTAATTGTAATAATTTTACTAAAACTGGTGGGACATATAATATAACTGGAAATGGGACAATAAATATCGCAAATAATTTTAGTCAAACTGGAGGAACAGTAAGTATTACTGCAAGTCCTACTTTCAACATAACAAATGATTTTAGTCAAACTGGTGGTTCATTTACTGCAAACTCAAGTAATATCAATATAGGCAATGATTTCACATTATCTGGTGCATATACATTTAATGCAAATACATCAACAATATCAGTTAGTGGCAATGTATCAATAAGTGGTGCAACATTTAATTGTGGAACCGGGACAATTGTAATGACTGGTGCTGCAAATAAGACTCTTTCATCAAATCAAAATCTCTATAATCTTACAATAAACTCTACTGCAACAAAGACATTATCGACAAATATCACTCAATCTGCTGGTGGAGTTCTTACTATTACAAATGGCACACTTGATCTAAATGGCAATACTCTAACACTGGGAGCAAACTTTACACAGAGCGCTGGAACATTGATAATAGGCTCTGGAACATTTAATGGTGGGAGTGCCTACAATGTTACTATCAATACTGGTGCAACGGTTACTCAAACTACCGGGACACTTAATTGTAATAATTTTAGTGTGAATGGCACAGCCACCTGGACAATTACTGGTGGTCCTACATTAAATATCGCCGGTGATACGACAATTGTCTCTCCAAACTGGAATGCCGGATCTTCTACAATAAACATGACTGGTGCTGCAAAGAGTATAAATGCAAGTAGTTCTTTATACCATCTTAACATCACTGGAACAGTTACTATAAATACAAATAATCTTGATATAAATGGTAACCTAACAATCTCTGGAACTTTTAATGCAAATACTCAGGACATATCTATTGCCGGAAATTTTGAAATTATCGGAGCTGGAGTATTTAATGCAAGTACAAGAAAGGTTACTTTTGATGGGGCTGGAGATCAGATATTCAGGCCAAGAATATCGAGTTTCTATGACATCGAAATAAATAAAACTGCTGGCTCTGTTAATCTTACCGGAACAGATCTTACTATTAATAGAGACTTTACAATTACTTCTGGAACATTTGATACTAAAACCCAGAATATTACAATCACAAGAAATTTTATCATAAATGGTAGCTCTTTTATCCCAAATAATCAGACAGTTACCTTTACAGGTGCTGTGGATTCTACTTTTAAGACAAATAACTCAAGTTTCTGGAATATTGTAATAAATAAAAATGCTGCTAATTTAAGAGTAACTCAGAATAATAATCTCTTATCTTCAAATAATTTTACCATTACGCAGGGGATATATGATATAAATGGAAATAACTGGACTGTTAATGGAACATTCTCAAATAATGGGATTCTTGAATTAAATGGAAATGAGACAACAGTTTCGGTTACAAATGATACTGATAGTGGGCTTGTTAGATATAAAGGAGCTGGTGCTGGAAGTCTCAAAGTTGGAAATACATATTATAATCTTGAATTTAATAATGGCGGTGGAACATGGACATTATCGAGCAATATTATAGTGAATAATAATTTAACAATTACTGCTGGAATAGTTGATGCTGTATCTCATCAAATAGATATTGGTGGAACATGGACAAATACTGGAACATTCTCTTCAAATGTTGATCAGATTGTAAGAATATTCAATTATGGAGCATCAACACCTACACTGAATACAGAAACAAATTTTAAAAGATTAATAATAGATGCATCTGGTAAAAATGTTACCATTCAGGGTAATATCACCTGTAACTATTTTGCACTTTACAATGGGACTCTTATATTTTCTGGAACAAGAACTCTAACTGTAAATGGAGATTTTCTTGCTCTCGGAAATAATGGTTATATAAACGATACAAATACTCTTGATCAATGGAGTGGACCAGTCCGCATTATTGATCCATCTGCTCCTTACAGTGGTGCAATAAACCTTGGTGCTACTGGAAGCTCTATTATAGTCTCAAACGACTTTTATGTAAATGGATGTAATCTTCTTGCCACAGCAAACTGGAATTTAAATATTCCAGATAATAATGATGATGTAAGAAAGGCAAGAGCATACGGCACAATTACAGTCCAGAGATCACAGGCAAATTATTGGGTTGCTGCAACAGATGGACCTATTGATGGTGGTGGTAACACAAATTGGGATTTTAATAGACCTTCAATAACAATTACAGAAACAAGATCTGATACTGTTATATATGTTAACTTTAATGATACCATAGAAAATTCAAATAATGAGTTTAATAATGCTATTGCTTCTGGATTTATCAGATACAACAATGATACAGATACATTTCAGGGAGCATATACAGATGAAGCATGCTCAACTCCTTTGCCAATTGGTGATTTTACCAATTGTTATCTACTAATTTCTGATACAGCAAACAGAACGTGGAATACCTCTGCAACTGGTGTAAGTAGTGGGATAGGAACAGATAGGAATGGCAATGTAAGAAACATTATACCAAATCTTACCATAAGGAATAATTATATTTTAAGAGATAAGGCAAAAAATAGGATTCTGTCTTTACCATTTACATATAATGGGACAATTGATAGATGTAAACCTGTTCTAATAAGTAGCGAGATCGATACAGAGACAGAAGCTCCAAATACATTTAATATAGTTAGGCTCGAATTTTCAGAGCCAATTCTTGCTCCTGGTATAAATACAAGCTATCAGAATAGTGATGGGACTGTAAATATATCAGCTGGTGGAACTGGTGGCGGCTTAACTGTTGCAGGTAATTTTAGCGGATTTGGAAGTTCCACTGGATCTGGCACAATTATTACACATTCAAATACAATGAATACGGTTAAAGCAACCGATGCAAATAAAAGAATATTTATAATAAGATTGGGTGGAAATATTAGTGGAGGCGGATGTATATATTCTAACTCACCACCCACATTTACCGAGATTTCTGGTAATTTTCAGCCAAACGCTAATTTAAGAGATGTAAATGGAAATACTATTGATACAACTGTAACAAGACCAATTAATGTTACAAATAACTGGGAATTAACTCCGCCAACATTTTCGCAAATAAAAACAGATGAAAGATCAGGCCAGATAAATGGATTTATAGATAATCTTATAATAGATTTTGATAGAAATGTTCAGGTTTACGATGCTCTTACTAATTTTGGGAATAGTAGTGTTATATGGGGGGCAATAACTTATACTGTGGATAATGTTAATCATTCTCAAAATAGCATACTGAATAATTTTAATCTTAATCTTATTGAAAATACAACACTACCTTATGGGGATACCAATTCTACACCTACTATCACATACATTAATGACAGTAACTTTAAATTTATAGCAAATGTTGGTCGTGTTGAGATGCTTTCCGGGGATAATATGGTAGCAATAGATAATTGTAATCCAGTTATAACAGGGGTAAGTTTTGGAATAGATGATCCATCCTTATCTTTTAAGAGTGCACCATATTATGATACAATTACTGGTAATGTAATTGATCCAGGGGCGCCACCATATAACTTTAATATGCATTCTGGAACTGGCAATACTACCCTACTCCCAACTCAAAAGACATATCATAATTATATTATGTTTAAATTTTCTGAACCAATAGCTAGCTTAAATGGCGTAATTACTGACTCAAGCAGTGATGGTTATACTTTTGATAATAGTCAAAGAAGCAATCCTACTTTTGGAGACTTTACAACTGCCTCTGGCAATGTTACAGTAGAGGGATTTGGCCAGTTTCAAGGGAATATTACAGTTGATTCACAATCAAACTTTATTCTTTTTGATGATTCTCAAACATGTTTTATTCATGTTGCTGGTTTTTATGATACAATAAATTCTAACTTTGTAGGACACATTACAAATAGTAATGTAATTAATGTCCCTAATTCTTCTGGCACACACTATTTTACGACAATTGTCAACCCAAATATTATTGATAATGCTGGATTATCGTTAAGAGAAAGGGATACGGGTGGAGCAAATGCAAATAAGATTGAGATAGATTATATAAAAGATTGGGATATAATTTATCCAGTATTTAGATATATACCACCTACTGCTCTTTATAAAGGGGATCCAGTATCTTCTGAAATTCCACCAACAACACTGGCAAATGGTGCTGCAACTGGCTCACCTCTTTTAAATAGAGTAGAGTTTATAATGAGTAAAGCAATAAGGGATTTTAATGATGGATTTGATATGAACGGCGCATTTGTTTTTACTCTTGAGAAAGGCTCTCTTTCAATCCCTGCATCAAATCTTAGTTATAATACTACTGTGAATAAATTAGGAGATCTTATAAATAGTTATACCGGAACATCATTAATTGATTCTGATAAAGATGATCAGGGTTTTTCAATAACTTTTGATGAAGAGCCAGGAATGACTGATGATGCACGTATAAAATGGACATATCAACAGGTTGCTGGAAAAATCATAACAGATTTAAGAGGATTAAGACTTCAGCCTGTATCAACAGAAAGGTATACTCTTGAAAATAAACCACCTTATATTAAAGAGACAAGAGCAGTTGTTGGCTCGAATAAAATGTATGTGGAATTTAATGAAAATGTTTATCATAATCCAGGGATGACAGATATTTTAGTCTCTGATTTTACTTATACAAATGTGTTTAGTAGTGGAATAACAATTACAAACATAACTCCGATTGATAAAAGAAGATATATTTTAACTCTTTCTCAAAGAATTTATCAGGATCATATTGCTGAGGATCTTATTAAAGCAAATCCAAATTCAATTCAGGATTCTTTAAATAATGTAATAGTAAATGATATAGACAATCCAGTGTCTTACATTGGTATAAATTTCTTCGAAGATGTTATTATGGAAGATTATGTCCATAAAGGAGAAGGATGGAGAATAACTAATTTTGATGGAACTGAAAGAATAACTATACAGAATATAAGAATACTTGCTAAAATTAATGTCCAGAAATTTAATGGTTTTAGACCAATTCTATATTATGATGTTATTGATGGAGAGGAATCTAAATTCTGGTATCCATCAAAGAATAAAGAGGCAAGAATGGTTCTTGGCATAAGTAAAGGTAATAATATCTGGGAATTCAATATACCTTCCAATGATTCTGAATTAAAAACCGGAAAGGAACTTTCATTTGTATTTAAGATAGGAACATTGTATTGTTATAGAGCACCAAGAAATGTTAATGATCCAAAATTTTCACCGTATGATGCTGAGACATACAGGATTAAGATAGCAGAGTTAAAAGAACAGAATAATAAAGTTTCTATTTATAATAATGTGATTAATCCGAATAATAATGAAGAGACAAGACTCGTATATTTTCTTGAAAAATCAGGTCCGGTAAGCATAGTTGTATACGATCTTTCTGGTAATATAGTAAAAGTTCTTGTAAGTAATACAGAGAGTGCAGGTAAACATATAATTAGCTGGAATGGCGTTAATGAAAATGGAAAAATTGTTACAAGAGGTGTATACTTTATAAGGGTAAGAGCACCGGGTATTTTTAATCAAATAAGAAAGGTGCTTATTGTAAAATAGAGGGGTTTTTTATGAAGAAAAAGATAATTTTATTTATAAGTGTTATATCTATATTCAATTGTACTTATGAAGACCCATTTAAAGAATATGATGGGAAAAATCTTATATCAAGACTCGATTTAACATCTGATTGGGTAATAGATAGTGGGGTTCAAATAGATGCCACAGATGAAATACCACCTTCAGGTTATAATAAATGCTACTATTTTTATTTTATAAATCTACTTGATGAAAAAAGTTCTAATTTTGAAACATCGATAAATGCTGGAGATACTGGAAATTGGATTGCATCAGCTAATAATCCTGGAGTGTCAGCATCCCCATCTAATTTTGAAGTAGTTCCTAATCCCTCTGACAAGCTCGAAGGTAATAAAAGTCTATATATAAAACTTGATAATAATCCAGATCCAAAGTATATCTATTATGAATTTACACCAGTTATATCTACAAATTATACTTTTAAGTTTGATTATTATAGCCCTGGAGCGAGCGGGATTGGAATTAGTTTTGGGCTTTCTGATAATAGCAATGACGAACAAATTTTTAATGATACAAGCCCGGCAAATACAAAAGACTCTATTTTTATTAATTTTGTAAGTCTATCGGCAAACCCTTCTCAAATAAAATTTGGCTTTAAAGAGAATAAAAACTGGGAAAGTGGTATTGATTTATATATTGATAAAATTGCTCTTTTTGCTTCAAGTAACCACTCTGTTTCTAAATTACTTAATATTGTTGAATCCAAAGATCAAACAAACGATGGAACAGGAGAAATTTTCCATGAAGGGGTATATAGATTTTTAATATATGCAAAATCTTATACATCAAATATTCTTACTATGAAAATAGGTGGGGCTACGAAAGAATTTACTCTGACAGACAGCTGGAAAAAATATAATGTTGAAGCTCAAATTTTAAGAACCGAGGGATTTCTAAAATTGGAGATTTTGCCAACCTCAACAGATGATAGTAAAAAATTCCCAGGGGGAATTTTTATAACAAAGCCAGAATTATATTTTCTATATAATCAGCCCAATCCTAATTGAGTAAAAGGTATTAACCCAACTTTGTCATAATAAATTTCATATCTTCTTTAAACATCGATAGTTATATCGATTTTTGATTCTTTAATAGTACCTACAACTTATCTTTTTTTTGTATTAATCTTAATTTATATTATATTATATTTTATTTTAAAATTTTCACGGCATCTTAAATATATTTCTAATGCTCGGTAACTAAAATATATTGTGATGCTTCTTGCTTTCTCTTTCTTATTATGCTAAAATAATTTTACTTTGTCAGAAAATTAAAGTATCGTGGTTTGTTAAAAGCAGAGTTATGCTAAGAGTGGTTTTAGTGAAGAGTAATAAAAAAAGAATGTGTTTAAAAGAATGCCAGTCTTTATAAAAATTGAATCTGTTTTAGACAAAAATCCGTCCCAAAAACAAGGTAATAATATACCTCTTGGTCGATATAAAAGGGGATATCTGGATGAATCCTCTCATCCTTATCCTTATACCATTTTACCTTCCTTGCCCTCATATCCTCTATTTTGTTTTTTACCTTCTCAAGCCTCTTTTCAAACCCATCAACC